>Ga0172373_10000899_pt1 | contig 48834 bp, 46 predicted proteins | sample Lak10m_2_FD_114546 | JGI IMG/M metagenome (GOLD analysis project Ga0172373, IMG submission 114546) | Freshwater microbial communities from Kabuno Bay, South-Kivu, Congo - kab_092012_10m | ecosystem: Environmental > Aquatic > Freshwater > Lake | place: Democratic Republic of the Congo... | reverse complement strand
TTCGCGCATAGGCGTTAAGTTAAGCAGGATTCCAATAAGAACCCCCTCCCTGTCCCTCCCCGTCAACGGAGAGGGGACGCACTTCCCCCCGTTGACGGGGGGACCGAGGGGGGGGACGGTTGAGGGCAAGACAAAGACCGACGCTGAATCGTGACTTTCCGAAGCTTGGCAGCTTCTTATCTTAACGCCTATGCGCTTTCGCGGGAACGACGTGCTCTTCTTAGGTCACCAGTCTCGCGGACAAACGGACGTTAAATTTAGCAACTACTGTGTGCCGCTATTCCTGTGGGGGCCACCGTGCCCCTCCGCCCCATCACAAGGCCGGAAGTAGCCCGGCGGTCGACTTCCCACTCTGCAACGCGAATCCCTATCGCAGCCCGACAAGATTGATGCTGATCAGGTTCATTGCCGGGAATCCGCCCATATTATGGGTGAGCCCGATCTTCGGGTCCTTGATCTGACGCTCTCCTGCTTTTCCCTGGAGCTGTTTGTACATTTCGTACATCATTCGCAGCCCCGACGCTCCGATCGGATGACCGAAGCACTTCAGCCCGCCATCAGGCTGGCACGGGAGCCTGCCATCCAGGTTGTAGAAGCCATCGCGCACATCATTGCCGGCTTTTCCGCGTGGAGATATCCCAAGATCCTCGTACGTGACCAACTCGGTGATGGAGAAGCAGTCGTGAACCTCCATCATGCTGATTTCTTCGCGGGGGCTTTTGATTCCCGCCTCTTCGTACGCTCGGGCAGCGCACTGGACGGCGCTCTGGACGTAACTGCCGTCCCACTCGGTGTACATCATCTCTTCACCGGAACTCAGCGCGATCTGCATTGACTTGATATACACGGGGTCCTTTCTGAAGCTCTCGGCCATGTCCGAGCGGCAGACAATGGCGCAAGCAGCGCCGTCGCTTACTCCGCAGCAGTCGAATAGCCCAAGAGGCCACGCGACCATCGGGGCCTTGAGAATCTGGTCCACCGACACCTCTCGCCGGAGGTGCGCTTTCGGATTTTTCGCCCCGTTATGGTGGCTCTTTGCCGAGACCAGAGCCAGGATCTCCTTGCCTTCTTCAGGGCTCAGGCCATATTTGTCGAAATAGCGGGTGGCCAGCATGGCGAAGGCGCCAGGAGCGCTGACCGTCGGAAACATCATACGGTTTCTCGTGCCCAGCTGGGTCGAAAACTCAGGGAGGCCGCCGAATCCCGTATCTTTGAGCTTCTCCGCTCCCACCGCCATGCAAATATCATAGGCGCCTGAAGCCACGGCATAGACAGCGCCGCGCAGCGCTTCCGACCCCGTCGCGCAGAAATTCTCGACTCGAGTCACCGGGATGAATGGCAGCTTCAGAGCGAGGCTCAATGGAGTAGCCGACTTGCCTACCCCGATTTCATCGTAACAGGAGCCAAACCAGGCGGCCTGGATCTCCTTCTTCTCGATGCCCGCATCTGCGAGGGCTTCCGAGAAAGCTTCCACCATCAGATCTTCGGTGCTTGCATCCCACCGTTCCCCGAATCGGGTGCATCCCATGCCGATAATAGTCACTTTATCTTTGATGCCTTGAGCCATATTCATTTCTCCTTGTGTAACGAAGGCACTCGTGCGAGGTCGTTATTTCAGTCGAGCACCGGAACGGCCTTCCAGAAATAACCGTGGACACCGAATTTGGGGTCCATGTACTTCTTTCTGAAACTCATCTCGACCTGCATCCCGACCTTGACATGCTCCTGATCCACGTCGGTGAGGTCGAAGCAGTACCGGCCGCCACCTTCGAAATCGACCGTGCCCGAAATGGCCGGCGGGTCCTGACTATAGACCAGGTTGTCCGCGGTATAGGTGAAGAGCGACCCACGCTTGTCGGAAAATCGGTAAGGCTCCATCTGCCCTATGGCGCCGCACGCAGGATTCACGCACACCTTCTGGGCAGGAAATTGAGGCGTCCCACACGCGAGGCATCGTGTTCCTCGAAGCCCCAGAATCTGGTGGCGATCGCGCCACAGCGCGGACATGGCCGTGTAAGGGACAGTTTCTCCGCGCATACCTTTCTCGACCTGCATCAGGCCACGCCAAGTGATCATCTTCTCGTAGCTGGTTAGTTCTCTCCTGGCACTGAGCTGCGCGCCCAGCCCTTTGCGGTTCTTCTTGACGACGTCGATTCCGTCGGTCACTTCCAGGAGAATGGCATCAGCGCCGCTGCCATACCCGACCACCGCAATGAGTTCACCCGCATTGGCTTCTTCCAACACCTTCGCCAGGTGCACGAGAGGATCCGCTGCTCCGGAATATCCCACCTGGCCCAGCAACGGCTCGACCAGTCTGGAAGGCTCGAGATTCAGACGCTTAGCTATTGTCTTGAAATCTGCCTGGTATAGACAGGGATAGATTACGCTGGTGAACGCGCTCACTTCCACGGAACACGCGCGTGCCAGACCGGTGAGTGCATCCACGATGAACTTCGTATATCCTTCGTCTCGTATGAACCGGTCCTCCCACTGGTGATCCCAAGCCTCCCCCGCGCTGCGCCAATGGTCCGGGAAGTCATGCGAAACAGAATAGGCGCCGACGAATCGCGCAACCAGGTTTTCGCGGCCCACGAGCACGGCCGCAGCAGCGTCCCCAAATATCTCTTCCTGGGCACTACCGGCCTTGGCGTTTCGGCTCTCGCCCGCGGCAACAAGAACGGTGTCGGCTGCGCGGGCCCTAACGGCGTCGAATGCCGCCAACAATGCGCTCGTGCCCGCTTTGAGCGTGTTGGTGAAGTCGGCGCTGCGGATCTCGGGCCGTGCATCCATCGCGGTGGCCAAGATGCTTGCGCTTTGCCGCTCGGAATACGGCGCGGTTGAACTGGCAAAGTACACGGCGCCGATTGCACTCCGATCGATTCCTCTCATGCAATCGGTCGCGGCGGACACCGCCATGGTCAAACTGTCCTCGTCAAAATTTGTTACAGCCCGCTCCCCCGGAATGTAGGACGCCGGGTTGATCCAGCCCATAGAGCGGTAGATCAATTTCCGGTCGATCCTGTATCGAGGTACGTAACTGCCATACGAGACGATTCCGGCCATAAATGTTCCTCCTGAAACGTTGAGTGAAGTTGTACCAATGTTCATTCAAACAAGTGACATATGCAGCGTCCAAAATCCCCCCTGTCCCCCCTTTGCGAAAGGGGGGGACCCGTATTCCCCCCTTTGATAAAGGGGGGTTAGGGGGGATTTTATTGTTCGGCTTCACGTGTCCATGAGTCGTGCCATAGTACCTGCTTGAAAGCGCATTGGTATTAGGTCTTGATGTCATAGTCTCCGGCGGGACCGGCATCCCCGGATCCAGTCCGGAGCAGCCTTTGCCGGCCAGTCCTGGGACCTTCACTTGGGTGTGGCTCCGAATTCATAGACGTGCGACGACCGCCTCGATGAGATCGATCCAGGTCGGCGGGTAAAGCCCCAACCACAGCAGCAAGCAGGCCAGCGCCGCAAGCAGCGCCTGCGCTGCCCACGAGGTTCGAGACGCGGGCTCGAGCGTGGACGGCCCTTCGTCGGGATGGGCATACATTGCGACAATGACTCGCACGTAATAGAAAAGACCGATAACGCTGTTGAGAATCAGCATGGTGACCAGCAGCCACCGAGCGGTGCCGACGCCGGCGGCCACGACGAAGAACTTCCCGATGAAACCGGCCGTGACGGGAATCCCGGCCAACGACAGGAGCATTCCTGTGAACACCGCTGCCATCGCCGGCTTACGCCACGCAAGGCCACGATAGCAGGCAAGCGCATCCGCTTCTCGTTCATTCGCGGATAACGCCGTCACAACGCCGAATGCGCCGAGCGTGGTAACAAAATAGGCGGCCAAGTAATAGAGCACCGCCGGGATAGCAAGTTCACCACCGGCCAAGAAAGCCACCAACAGGTATCCCAAGTGCGCAATGGACGAATATGCCAGGAGTCGCTTCACATTATCCTGCATTAATGCCAAAAGATTACCCACAAACATGGATGCCACAGCGATTGCGCTGAACAAAACGAACAGCCCGCCGCCGCCCTCGGCTGCTTCAACTCGAAAATAGCGAAACAAAAGCGCGAAAACCGCGCCCTTCGAGACGGTTGCCACAAAAGCGGTCACAGGCGCAGGAGCACCTTCGTAAACATCGGCCGCCCACATGTGAAACGGCACCAGCGCCAACTTGAATCCCATGCCGAGAAACAGCAGGGCCAGTCCTGCCAACAGGATCGATCCGCTTTCCAACACGAGCGCTTCCTGCAGCGGCACGAATTCCATCGTCCCTGTTTCGCAGTATGCCAGCGCCATGCCGAACAGTAAGAACGCATCCGACGCGGCTGCAGGAATGAGATACTTCAAGCCACCTTCCAGGCTTTTCAAGCTCCCGCGCGGGTACGCAATAAGCGCGTACAGTGACACATTTAGCAGTTCCAGCCCAAGAAAGAACGATACGAAATGCGCCGAGCACACCACAATCGTGGACCCGAGACAAGCGCACAGCAGCAGAATGTAGTATTCCTCCGGCCTCTCCGTTCCTCCTTCGAGATATCCGTAAGAGAAGATCGTGACAGCTGCGGTCGCGGCAAGAACCAGCCCCACTATGAGCAGTCCGTATCCGTCTACGAGCACAAGCGCAGTTATAAGCGCCGGCGCTGCGGCAAACGCCACGGGCAGTGCGGCCAGAGCGACCAAGAGTGCACCGAGAGTGAGCACCGCTGTGAGCAAATGATTCCGATAGAATGCAACCACAACCGGAAGCAGAACGGCCATCGCGGCAACGATCAGAAACGGAGACAACGCTATCAAATCGTGTGCCGTCATCTCACCGATCTCCGTCCGCTGGTTGCGTTGCCGTTGAAGCGGCCAACGGTGATTGTACCGGCTGGGTCACGTCATCGCCGCGGGAGATTACCGAGTGCGGCGGGCGGTCTTCCTCTGGAGCGAAGTCAGGCTTGCCGTCCGAAGCGGAAGAGGTTGGCCGTCCGCCTGGCACGGGTACGACATCACTCCTGACGATCACTGTCATTGAAAGGGCAGGCTTCGACACATCGATCACCGGTTGAGGTTTCAGGCCCAACCAGACGAGCCCGAGAATCAGGACCGCGAAAACGACGGCCTCCCTCATGTTGAGGTCCGGCATTGTCCACGAACGCTCTTCACTGCCGTAGAAGACCTTCAGCATCATCCATAAGGCGTATATCGCGGCGAACACGAGCCCGGCCGCTGCCGGCGCAGCCATAATGGGACTCACTTGGAAAATCCCGAGCAGGATCAGAAATTCCGCAACAAAGTTCCCAAGCCCCGGCAGCCCCAATGAGGCCAATGCGAGTATCAGGCCGACGGCCCCCATACCGGGAACGGACGACCACAGGCCTCCCATAGCATTCATGTCTCGCGTTCCGGCCCGCTCCTGCAGCGCCCCGACCAGGATAAATAGCCCGCCGGTGCTCAGTCCATGGCAGACAATCTGCATCACCACGCCGTTGAGAGCAAGATCGTTCCAGCTGAAGCATCCGAGGAATACGAACCCCATGTGGCTGACGCTCGTGTACGCGACCAACCGTTTGAGGTCTGTTTGAGCAAACGCAAGCACCGCGCCATAGATAATCCCGACCACTCCCAATCCCATAGCGTAGGGAGCGGCCTCTGCACAGGCTTCCGGGAAAAGCGGAACCGCGAATCGGAGCACTCCGTACGCACCCGTCTTGAGCAGCAATCCGGCAAGTACCACGCTCCCCGCGGTCGGGGCTTCCGTGTGGGCGTCGGGCAGCCAAGTGTGCAACGGCACGACGGGCAGTTTCACCGCGAAGGCTGCGAGAAATCCCAGCATGAGCCAGACGCCGGCGGGTCCCACGTGAGTTCCCAGCAACTGGAAATAGTCGAACGTGAAGTCTCCGGTTTGGCGACCGTGGATAAAGTAAATCCCCAGAATCGCAACGAGCATCAACAATCCGCCCGCCTGGGTGAAGAGAAAGAACTTGATCGCTGCATATCGGCGGTTCTCGTGTCCCCATAGAGCGATGAGAAAATACATGGGGACGAGCATCAATTCCCAGAAAAAGAAGAAGAGAAACAGGTCAACTGCAACAAAAACGCCGATAATGCCACTGAGCACAACCATGAGGTTGAAGTGAAAGAATCCGACCCGTTCCTGAATCTCTGTCCATGAACAGGCAACAGCCATAATCCCGAGCACCACTGCCAGCGCTACGAGAATCAAGCTGAGTCCGTCCATTGCGAGATGAAAGCCGATTCCAAGTTGAGGCGCCCACTGAAGTGCAATGTCCGCCTGCCACTTGCCGGTCGGCTCCCACGATTGCCACAGCCCTGCCAGAAGCACTCCGTCCGCGGCAAGAGCGATGAGGGACGCCCATCGTGCGCATGTGGTATTCCACCGGGCCAACGCCCACGCGGCGAATCCCCCAAGCAGAGGCAGGGCAATCAACCAGACGAGAATCATGGGAACTCCCATGGCGAGAATCGCCACAACGAACGATGAGAATCTGGTGGGTTTCCGTCCGTGGCTTCACTCCGGATGCGCTGGTTGCCTTCCGGGAACATCGGTTCTGTGTAGGGGCGACCTGCCGGTCGCCCGTGTGAGCCTGTACTGAGATCCATGCGGGCGACCGGCAGGTCGCCCCTACGATGTCCCATCCGCAGCCCGAACCTTCGCGCATATACATGAGCGAATCTCATAGGAGCACCAATATGCCTACGGCCACTACCGCGCCGACAGCAATCCCCGCGACGTAGTGACGTAACTTGCCTGTTTGAGCGAGACTGAGCAGACGATGAAATTGCTCGGTCATCACCGCGGTTGCATCGAAGTACAGATCCACAAAATCGCCCCGGTTCAAGCGCGCGATCCAGCAAAACGGTCTGACAAACAGCCTGTCGTACAGCCAGTCAAATCCCCATCCCGAAAACCAGAAGCGATGAACAAGCGCACTGTCCGCAACAGCCGTGAACCGGATCAGGCGAACACGGCCACGGAGGAAGATCACGTAAGCAGCTCCTATTCCTGCAAGACCGGCCACGCCCGCGACAATTTGGAGGAGCAACTCTTCACGGTGCGATGCAGCGGTCTCGACAGGGAAAACCGGCCCCAGGAATGTGGAGAACAACCTGACATCCCCAATTGTGTGGGGCATTTCCACAAAGCCCACAACCACGGAAAGAACAGCCAGGATCACCAACGGAATGTGGATGAGCATCCCCGGCCGCTGGCTCGCTCGCGCTGTAGCTTCTCCAAAGAAGGTGAGGAATACCATGCGAAATGCATAAAGAGCGGTGATCAACGCTCCGAGGACACCGCCCGCCCAGAGCCAGACGCTTCCCTTTTCCGACGACCATGCATGCCAGAGAATTGCATCCTTACTGAAAAACCCGTCGGTCACCAGCGGCAGGGAAGCCAGAGACGCAGCTCCGACGACAAACGTCCAGCATGTGATGGGAAGCTGTTTCGCCATGCCGCCCATTTTGAACATGTCCCGTTCGTGGTGCAGACTGATCATCACCGCGCCGGCAGCAAGGAAGAGCAGCGCCTTGAAAAACGCGTGGGTGAAAAAGTGGAACATGGCAGCGGACCACGCGCCTACTCCCAAGGCAAGGAACATGTACCCGATCTGGCTCATGGTCGAATAGGCCAGGACACGCTTGATATCCGACTGAGTGAGAGCGCTGCACGCCCCGAGGAGCAATGTGGCGACGCCGCCGATTGCCACCACAGACTGCACCGGCGGTGCAAGATCGAACAGCACGTGCGTCCGCGCGATCAGGTAAACTCCGGCCGTAACCATAGTTGCAGCGTGGATGAGCGCACTCACGGGCGTCGGGCCGGCCATTGCGTCGGGCAACCAGGTCTGAAGGGGCAATTGAGCAGACTTTCCCACAGCGCCCATAAGCAGCAGTGCCGCGGCAGCCACCGCAAGGGTCGAGCCGGTGGTCCAGGTGTTGAGCGCAGTGCGCGTCATTTCCTGGATGTTTAGGGTGCCGAGCGTCGTCCAGAGGAGCAACAACCCTACTGCCATACCGGCGTCGCCGATCCGGGTGACGATGAATGCCTTAACTGCGGCTCGCGCATTCGCCGGGTCGCGATACCAGAACCCGATGAGCAGGTAGCTGCACAGGCCCACGCCTTCCCAACCGGCATACAGCAGCACCATGTTGTCTGCGAGAACGAGAACAAGCATCGACCCCACAAACAGGTTCATGTATGCAAAAAACCGGCTGTAGCCCTCGTCATCGATCATGTACTCCGCAGAATAAACGTGAATGAGCGCACCGACCCCGGTGATGATTACCACCATCACCAGTGAGAGTGGGTCGAGGTACAAAGCGATTTCGGGGCGGAATTGGCCGACTTCGAACCAGTGCCACAGTGCTTGTGTGTAAGCTCGATGCTCAGGGGCGAGCCGCAAGAGTCCGACAGATACCGGTATCGTCACGAGGGCTGAAAAGACCACCGACAGCACACCAATCGCGCCCACGACTTGTCTGGGCATCCGTGTGCCCGCACATGCAAGAACGAGGAACCCTGCAAGCGGCAAAGCCGGTATGATCCAAAGGAGTTCCAGCATTTCAGCCTTTCATGCTGCTCGCAGCATCGGTGTCGAGAGTTCCCGATCGCGAGAAGAACTGAAGCACCAGAGCCAGTCCGACGGACACTTCGGCCGCAGCCATGGTGAGAATGAAGATGAACATCACTTGGCCGTCCGCCTGTCCCCACCTCGAGCCGGCCACCACAAATGCCAGTCCAGCCGCGTTGAGCATGATTTCGATCGACATAAGGACAAAGATCACGTTGCGTCGTACCAGTACACCAACAGTCCCCAGTGCGAAGAGGATGCCCGCGAGAATAAGCCCGTGCTCCAGCGGGATAGCGGCCATTATGACTTGTCCCCTCTCCGCGGCGTCGGCCTTCGTCCGAGGTGGTACGCTCCCACGAGTCCGGCCAGCAATAAGGTCGAGGCCAGCTCGACCGCAAGGAGATACGGGCCGAACAGCACCATGCCGACCTCCTTAGGGCCGATTTGCCTGGCACCGTCAGTAGATTGATCCGCGCCGACGAGGACGTAAATCAACTCAGCCAAGAGTACCGCAGCGATGAGAGACGGCACGATCCATGCGCTCGGCTTAGCCCAATCTTTGACGGCTGCGGCCCGCGCGTCGGGGTTGATCATCATGATGACGAACATGAAAAGTACCATGATAGCGCCCGCGTAGACTATCACTTCCAGTGCCGCGGCAAACGGCGCTCCCATCGAGAAGAAGACGATCGCCACAGCGAACAGGGACAAGATGAGATATAGGAGCGCGTGCACGGCGTTGGTGCGTGTCACAACGAGCACTGTGGCAAGGACCGCTATCACTCCGGATATGTAAAAAACGTAGGTCATTCGCGTGGCCTCGTCATCGATCAGGGAAGCAGGGCTCGCACATCCGCCGGCGGCGCTTCGTTTTCCGCTTCACCTTTGTCCTTGCCGCCTATTGACAGGCCGGCCACTCGATAGAAGTTGTAGCCCGGGTACTTTCCCGGTCCGCTTATCAGCAGGTCTGCTTTTTCGTATACCAAATTCGGGCGTTGATACTCGGACATTTCGAAGTCCGGTGTGAGCTGAATTGCATACGTGGGACAGGCTTCTTCGCAAAAGCCGCAGAAGATGCAGCGGGAGAAATTGATACGAAAGAATTCCGGATACCGTCTGCCATTCTCATCCTGAGTCGCTTGGAGCGCGATACAATCGACCGGGCATACGGCGGCGCACAGATAACATGCGACACACCGCTCGCCGCCGTCCGGATCGCGTGACAGGATTATCCTGCCGCGCCACCTCGGAGGGATGTAAGGCTTCTGTTCCGGGTACAGTATGGTCTCTCGCTTACGGAACGTGTGGGTGAGAATGACCCACATGGTTTTGAGCAGACTAAACATTAAGAATTCTCCACGCGCCCCGGCATCTCACGTTCCTTGTGCCAGCAGGATTCCGCCGGTCACAACGAGATTGAGCAGCGCCAGCGGAAACATGACCTTCCAGCCAAATGACAGCAGTTGATCGTATCTGGGCCGGTAATAAGACGCTCGTATCCAAATAAAGCCGCATATGAAGACGAACGTCTTGAGGAAAAACCATACCACCGGCGGCAGCAGCGGCCCATGCCACCCACCGAAGAACATCGTCACGACCAGTGCGGAAATAAGGATAATGCCGAGATACTCGCCGACAAAGAACATACCGAATTTCATCCCTGAATATTCCGTGTGAAAACCCGCGACCAGTTCGCTCTCCGCTTCGGGCAAGTCGAATGGCAGTCGTCTCGTCTCTGCCAAACCGGCAACCAGGAAGATGATCAGTCCGGGGAACTGAGGAATGCAAAACCACATCTTCTCTTGCGCTTCAACGATCTGCCGAAGGCTGAACGATCCGGCCAGCATCACCACTCCCATCAGAGACAAGCCCATGAACACTTCGTAGCTGATCATCTGCGACGCAGCGCGCACAGCGCCCATGAGCGAAAACTTGTTGTTTGAGGACCATCCTCCGAGTACCACGCTATAGACCGCCAGAGAAGACATGCCCAAGAAGAAGAGCAGACCGATGTTGAGATCGACCACTTCGATGCCCGGCGCAAACGGCACCACCGCAAATGCCAGAAGCACGGTCGCCATAACCACTGTTGGAGCAATCACGAAGACCGGCCGATCCGCGAACGGCGGAACCCAGTCTTCTTTCGCGAAAATCTTGATCATGTCCGCCGGCACCTGCAGCAGTCCCAGAGGCCCGGCTCGATTCGGACCGTACCGGTCCTGCCACAAACCCAGCAGTCGTCGCTCCACCCAAATGAGCCCTGCAGATAGCGCAACAGGGACTAGCAGGATGACTACGACGATGCCGATCTGTCGCAGAACCTCAATCATGGGCGCTCCTTCACCCTGAGCGTTATTGAGACCGTCTCAAAACCCATTCACGGGATACCGCCGTAACACGGTTACCCCCTCACCCTAACCCTCTCCCTCAGGGAGAGGGCCGGGGTGAGGGTTGCACACCCGCATTCGAAATCCAGTGTGCCACGATGTTCAACTCCTTCCGAGTTTTGAGACAGTCTCTATTGTGCAGGGCTGCACGAGCCCGAACAATCCAACCACACCTGGAGGAACTTCCTCGCAAATACTGACCGGAAGCGTCACACTCTCTCCGAGCATGATGACTTCGGCTTCGTCTCCTTGATTGAGTGCGAGCTGTCTCGCGTTTTCGGGACCGATCGCCAAAGTAGGTTTCGGCGCAACTTCCGCAATCGCCGGACTGAGAGCGCTCAACTCCTCGGAACCGAAAACATGGTACAGAGGTATTGCCAGCAGACTGTCGTCCGCTCTCACGAACGGCGGAGGAGGCTCGTACTGAGGTCTGTCCAGGCTCTCCGGCCCTGTCGGATTGATAAGTCGAATCCCAGGGTCGCCGCCTGCTAATGGGCCGGCAATTTCGCTTTGGAACTTGTTGACGGACTGGACCGAATTCCAAACGGGATACCAGAAGCGAGGAATAAGCGGAGGAGGCGCGGGTAGCTGATACCCCTCCATGGAAAAGGCGAGCGCCGCGTCGGTATCGTCGGGCGGTTTCGGCTCATGCACCGTGATATTGGCCTTCATTGCGGTCCGACCGCTGTACCGATGCGGCTGGCGAGCAATCTTCATCCCGTTGATCTTGAAGCTCGCGCCGGGAGCTACATTCTGTATTGGCTCCAGTTCGGGAATAGCTCTCGCCACGTCCGAGATGATTCCGTCTAGTGAATGCCACCTCTTGGCTTCAGGCCGGCCTAGGTCCGCGGCAATATCTCGGATCCATTTCCAGCTCGACTGGATTTCTTCCGAAGGCGACAGGACCTCAAAGAACCGCTGGCCGCGGCCTTCGCTGCTCACATACGTTCCGGAGGATTCGGCGAACGTGCCCGCGGGCAGTGCCACGTGCGCCGTCGCAGAGCATCGCGTGTCCACGCAGTCGAGCACAATTACATGGTTGGCCGACCTCAGAAGCTTCTCCGCGGCCTGTGTTTCCATTCGGCGGAACAGATCGTTCTCGACGATGATGAGGGTATCCGCCTCGCCTTTAGAGAGCGCATCTTGCGCCCAGCTTAACGAATGGCCACCGACCATACCCAGCCCGAGACTGTTGCATTCCGGCACGATGAAGCTCAAGAGCGGGCTGCGTCCAAGATGGCCCAATGCCCAGGTCACTGCGTTGGCGGCTTCGATCAGCGCGCGGTTCATGTACGATGTTCCAGCGATCACCAGCGGACGACGAGCCCAATTGAGAGCGCCGGCGATTTCCTTTGCCAGGAGCGTAGTTCCTTCGGAAAGCCCCTGCACTTCCGGAAGGTCCGCGACTAATTCGTGCGCCACTGCGAATCCGAGCCGCGCCAAGTCATCGGGCGCCCCGCGGTATGTTCCCGTGGCGATCGGGTCGAGGCGAGTCGCCACAGGCGTGGCGACAAACAGCGGACCCTTTTCCTCCTGAACCGCAAGACGTACGGCGCTGTCATTCCATTCCGGAATGCCGAGAGCGAGACAGAGCATCATTGGTTGGACCTGAACAGACTGTCTTACGGCCAGGCCCAACCTCGGCGCTGTGTTGGGAACGTCCTCTCCGAGAATGAAGACGGCGTCCGCACCTTCCACTTCTTGCAGAGAAGGTGTGCGGGCCAGACCGGAACGCATGACATCGAGGATTCGAGCGACGAGACTCCTTTCTTCTTCATTGAACCCCGCCACAAAGGAATCTTCGCCGACCAATGTTCGTAGCGCAAAGTTCGATTCTAACGATGCCCGCGGGGAACCGATGCCGATGACGCGCTTGGAGTTCTTCACAACACCAGCTACTCGCTGGAGAGCTGTTGCTTTGTCCACGGCCTCGGTTTCACTTCCCGAGGAAGCTCTCACCGTGGCTCTGCGCAGTCTGGCCTCGCCATTCACAAACTCGTAACCGAATCGGCCTCGATCGCAGATGAAATACCTATACACTTCATGATTATACCGATTCAGAATCCTCCGCAGCATGCCGTAACGCTCGCCAGGAATAGTGTTGCACCCCAGCCCACAATGGGCGCAAACGGACGGCGCCGTCTGCAAGTCCCACTTCCGGGTGAAATGCCGTGCAAGCGTCTTGTCCGTAAACACGCCTGTTGGGCACACTTCCACGAGATTGCCGCTGAACTCGTTTTCCAGCCGCCCATCAGCAAATCGACCGAAATACACGTGGTTGAATATGCCAAAAACGTTGAAATCGCGTCCGCCTGCGTAGTCGCGGTAGAACCGCACGCACCGGTAACACTGGATACACCGGTTCATTTCGTGGTTGATGAATGGCCCGAGATCCTGATTGCGGTAGGTGCGCTTTGGGAATCGCGTCCCGCGGCGGACGTGGCCCGTCATGACCGTCATATCCTGGAGGTGGCACTCCCCGCCTTCGTCGCACACCGGACAATCGTGCGGATGGTTGAGCATGAGGAATTCAATCACGCCGGCACGAAAGCGCTTCGCGTCCGGATCGTCCACCGAGACGCGCATTCCCTCTTCGATCGGCGTCATGCACGACATGACAATAAAGCCGCGGGTGTCGTTTTCGTCTCTGAACAGTTTCACCGCGCACTGTCTGCACGCTCCCACGGAATGCATCGCCGGATGCCAGCAGAAATAGGGGATATTGAAGCCCAGAGCGAGACACGCACTCAAGAGGCTCTGCCCTTCTGCGACCTCGTACGGATTGTTATCGATGTAGATCACCGCCACGGGTTATCTCCACGGACAATGGTTCTCCGGGACATCGAGTTGCACCGGATGGCGTCGGTTTGTGAAGAGTCCCCATCCCCCGGCCCCTTCCCCAAATATGGAGAAGGGGAGCGTTGGAAGCCCCCTCTCCACCCTTGGAGAGGGGGTTGGGAGGTGAGGACGGCCGCCCTCCCGGTGAAAGATTATCTCCACGGACACTGTTTTTCCTTGATATGCCGTTCAAAGTCGTCCCGGAAGAACTTCAGGGCGCTAGCCAGAGGCTCCATGGCTCCCGGAGCAAGCGCACAGAACGTTTTGCCCATCCCCATCATCCAGGTGAGCTTTTGCAAGGTATCCAAGTCTTCAGGTATTCCGTTGCCGTGCTCAATCGCATGCAGGATGGAAGTGGCCCAGGGGAGTCCTTCGCGGCACGGGGTGCACCACCCGCAAGATTCGTGAGCGAAGAAATACTCCAGGTTGTGCACCATCCCCACAGGACAAGTCTTGTCGTCCAGCACGATAACCGCCCCGGTGCCGAGCCTGCTGCCCGCTTTTTGCACAGAACCGAAGTTCATGGGAACATCTAGATTCTCCGCCAGAAGGAAGTCCGTCGAGGCTCCGCCCGGCATCACTGCGCGGAGACGGTAGCCTTCGCGCATTCCGCCGGCGTGTTCCTCGATGATTTCGCTGAGAGGAGTCCCCATGGGCAATTCCCACAGTCCCGGTCGTTTGATCCTTCCCGAGGCGGAGTACATCTTGGTGCCGCCGTCTTCGCACCGGCTCAACCCTCTGAACCATTCCCCGCCCTTGTTGATGATGTGTGGCACGTTGCAGAGGGTTTCCACGTTGTTGAGGATGGTGGGTTTGCCCCAGAGCCCGCATTCGGTCTGTCTCGGAACCCGCGAATGAGGAATCGCCCGGTCGCCCTCCAGAGACCGGACGAGTGCTGTTCCTTCTCCGCAGATGTAGCGGCCCGCGCTGACGTGTAGGTGCAGCTCCAGATTGAAGCCCGACCCAAGAATGTTCTTCCCGAGATAGCCGTTCTCGTACGCTTCTGCAATAGCCCTGCGAAGGTGCTGCTGGGCACGCGTGTACTCCCACCTGATGAAGATGAACGCGGACTCGGCCTCCGTCGCGAACGAGCCGATGATAACGCCCTCAATGAGCTGATGCGGATCACCTTCCATGAGCACGCGGTCTTTGAAGGTGCCGGGCTCCATTTCGTCCGCGTCCGCTACGAAGTGACGCGGCTTCTTGGAATCCAGCGGCACAGATGCCCATTTCGCCGCAGTGGGAAAGCCCGCGCCCCCGCGACCTTTGAGATCGGATTCTCTCATGACATCGATGACTTGAATTGGAGTCATCGAAGTGAGAGCTTTACGCACGGCCTGGTAACCGCCGACCTTTTCGTAATCACGAAGCGAAAGCGGTTCGCCACCAGGTTGAATGTTGGATGTGAGAGGCCGTTCCATTCACGCCTCCCGCCTGTACAATGCGATGATCTCGTCAAGCTTCTCCGGCGTGAGATCGGTGTGTAGCTCTCCGCGGATCATGACTGCTGGCGCTCTATCACATGCGCCGAGGCATTGGATGGGAAGAAGCGTGAAAAGCCCGTCAGCGGTAGTTTCACCGAGTCCAATGCCCAAAGTCCGCGCGATGTGTTCCCGAAGGCTCTCATATCCCATGATCCAGCAGCAGACGCTGTCGCAGATGAGAATTACGAACTTGCCGACCGGTTTGCGATATATATGATTGTAAAACGTCGCCACTCCATCCAGCTCGTCGGGAGTCATCTGAAGAAAATCCGCTATTTCGAGGAGACCTTCGTCCGAAATCCATCCCAAATGTCTTTGAACGATTTGCATGGCTTCAATGCACGCGGCTTTCCTGGTTCCCGAGCGGTCAATCTCGGCTTGAAGCTCCAGTTTCATTGTGTCCGTGAGCAGAGGCAAAGCTCGCGTCCTTTTCAGCGGTCCACGTCCGCCATCACGAAGTCGATGCTTCCCAATAGGGCAACCAGATCCGCAATGGTGCTACCCCGAATGATCAGAGGAATCATCTGCAAATGAGCAAATGACGGCGTCCGGATGCGTGTCCGGTACGAATTGGTGTTCCCGTCGCTGATGAGATAGTAACCGTTGTTTCCTTTGGTGGCCTCGACGATTGCGGCTGCCTCACCGGCAGGAATCACCGGTCCCCACGTAACGTTGAGGAAGTGGTGAATCAGCGTTTCAATATGGTGCATGGTCAAATGCTTCGGCGGCGGCGTTGCCAGCGGATGGTCGGCCATGTACGGTCCGTCGGGCATCACCTTGAGGCACTGCTCGATGATGCGTAGGCTTTGACGAAGTTCCTCCGCTCGGACCATCCCGCGGTCGTATGCATCGCCGTTTTGCCCGGTAGGAACATCGAACTCGAACTGATCGTAGCCCGAATACGGCCTATTCTTGCGAAAATCCCATTCAAGGCCGCACGCTCGTAGACCGGGACCAGTAACACCCCAGTCGATCGCCTCGTCCCGCGTGTAGGCGCCGATTCCTTTGGTCCGAGCTTTCAGCAGACGGTTTTGCAGGACCAGCTTGAGATATTCATCCAGACGAGCCGGGAAGTACTTCACGAATTGCCCTACAAGTTTCTCCCAGCCGTTGGGGAGGTCTTGAGCCACGCCGCCGATGCGGAACCAACTCGGGTGCATCCGACCGCCGCATATGGCTTCGACGATCGAAAAAACTCGCTCGCGATCGCTGAACATGAAGAAGACCGGCGACAATCCGCCTACATCCTGGGCGTAAGTCCCGTAAAAAACCAGGTGGCTTGCGATGCGAAAGAATTCCGCCATCATAATTCGGATGACCTTCGCTTTGTCCGGGACATCAATTCCTGCGAGGCGCTCCACAGCCATGCAGTACGGCAGGTTGTTCATTACCCCGCCGAGGTAGTCGATGCGATCGGTGTAAGGGATGAACGTATGCCACGTCTGGCGCTCGCCCATCTTCTCCGCGCCCCGATGATGGAACCCGATATCGGGGATAGCGTCGACGATCTCTTCGCCGTCGAGCGCCAGCACCAGCCGGAAAGGCCCGTGTGTTCCCGGATGTTGCGGCCCCATGTTCAGGAATATGTAGCGCGTGTCCGGGCCGTAATCCGGCAAGCCCCATTCCTCAGGGTGGAATTGAAGCCTCGAGTCCTCTTCTTCCGCACGCTGGTCGGGAAGCTGGAACGGTCCCATTTCCGTGGCCCGCGCGGGATGCTCCTTGCGCAGAGGGTGGCCTTTCCAATGCTGCGGCAGCAAGATCCTCCGAAGATTCGGATGGCCCTCGAAGCGCACACCGAACATGTCCCAGACTTCGCGCTCGTACCAATTGGCGCAGGGCCATATGTTCACAACGCTCGGCATGGACGGCGCGTCACCTTTGAGCGCGACTTTGACGCGAACGTCCTCATTCCGCTCGTACGATATCAGGTGATAGACCATCGTAAAATCGCTGTCCGGCTGACCGTTGCGGGAAACACGCAGGCGCTCATCAATCGCCGTCAGATCGAAAAGCGTTCGAAACGGCTGCGATACCTGGGATTTCAGATATCCCAGGACATCCCTGACGGCGTCTTTTGGCACCCAGACAGTGGGCACGTCATCCCGGACGGGCTGCACGGCAACAATTGCATCCGGAAATACTGTCTGCAATTCATCAATTATGGGAGACCAGTCGCCAACCACCATCCCTGTCCTCAATTCTCAGAACTGGGCTTCGGTCAGTACAGATGCCGTTACCCCGGCGGGTGTATCACACTTCGTCCGGAGAGCGCAGCACATCAGCTTCTTGCCGGATCGGGCGTTTGAGGTCGCGCATCGACGGAGCCTTGGGCCTTGCCACATCTTGGGGACCCGCAACCCAGCTCAACGGCCGCTTCTCGGATCCGACCATTTCCTGGAGGCGCAGCAGACCGTCCATGAACGCATCCGGCCTGGGAGGACATCCCGGCACGTACACGTCCACCGGGATAATCTTGTCTACACCCTGCACCACGCTGTAAATGTCATACATCCCGCCCGAGTTCGCACAGGACCCCATCGAAATCACCCAACGGGGCTCCATCATTTGTTCGTACAGGCGGCGAACCACCGGGGCCATCTTTATGAACACCGTGCCCGCTACTACCATCAGATCCGCCTCGCGAGGGGATGACCTGAGCACTTCCGCGCCGTATCGGGCGAGGTCGTATTTGCTCGTGAACGCTGTAGCAAACTCTACATAGCAGCACGAGAGCCCGAAATTGAGCGGCCACAACGAGTATTTGCGCCCCCACGCCATAAGATCTTGCACTCGGGAAAGAAGAACGCTTTGCCGGACCACATCTTCCAGAGAGCCTTCCCCCTCGAAAGAGCGGCCTCCTGCCCGTTTGAACCACCAATTCATTGCACGACCCCTTTCAGGGGCAAACCAATACTACTGCACTAAGGCATTATGAGAGCCCTCGGCCGCGTGGACCCGACTCGAGGGCGCCGATCCGCCACAGATACGCAAGCCCGGCCAGAAGCACCCCAATGAAGATGCAGACCTCAACGAAGCCCAACCAGCCGAGTTCCTTCACTGCGACGGCCCATGCAAAGACAAACACGGCTTCAAGGTCGAAAATCACGAAGAATACTGCAACGAGGTAGAAACTCACATCTCTCGGCACCCATGCAGGGCCGACCACCCGCACGCCGGACTCGTACGGCTCGCCCGTTGTCCGTGCCCGGTGACGCTCTCCCAAGAAATAGGGCACTCCAAGCATCAACCCGATAAGCCCGAATACAAGCAACGCGTAAAGCCCCAGGGGCCACAATTCAGCATCGACGGAATCAAGCATCACTCGGTCCCCCGCATTCTCTAGGGGTTGACCTGCACGTCGGCAACAATCCCCGTGACAGTGCCGACCGATGGAGCGGCGTGCCGTAATTAGCCGGCAAGACTGCCGCCGCTCTCCACTCACCGGCCAGGAAATTCTGTCGGCCGGTTAAGATAAGAATTTTATCACACCGGCGGGGCGGTTGTCATCGGTTGCGTTCGCGTTCGGCTCCCGACCCGTTATTCTCTCGTGTCATTCCAACTCCCGTGGCGAGCATCACCTCAACGAACCAAGAGAACGCCGTCAATAATAGCGGCAAGATGCCGGCGCTACCGGCGTTTTCAAATGCGCTGTCATGGAAGTGAGTTTGGCGAGCTATTGGATCGGGAGATCAAAGTACGTATTCGGAAACGGTTCATTCTTGAGCGTGAAATGCCACCACTCCTTTGGATAGGGTTCGAATCCGTGCTTTCGCATGAGCTCATGCAGCAGCATGCGATGCGCACGTTGGGCCGGGGACACCAGAGGGCTGTCGGGCCACGCCTCAGGACCAAAGAAGTCGAATTGCGTCCCCATGTCCAGCTCTTTCCCGAAGGTCTCCTTGTCCAGACATACGACGGTCACGTCCACCGTGCTGCCTCTGGTGTGGCTTGATCTTTCGGCGATGTACCCTTCCTTGAAAAGGTCCGCTTTCCGAACGTTAGGGTAGAAATCCTTTTGCATTTTCGTGTCCCCGAGGTCTTTGCCCCAACGCACGAAGTCTGCGACAGCCCGCTGTGGTCGGTACGCGTCAAAGATCTTCAACCCCAGACCGAAACGGTTGAGATCCTCCTGGACTCCCTTGAGGGCCTCCGCCGCGGCCTTGGTCAGAATACACTTTGGCGCTTCGTAGCCCGTGACGCGGCGTCCCATGAAGTTGTTATCCGTGAAGTAGCGGAGGTCTACCACAATTCCCGGAATGACCTCATCCACTTGTACGAAGGAATCCGGAAGCCCTTCAGCGTCGATCGGCCTCGGTAGAAAGACTGCGAGGATACAAACAAGCCAACAGACAAGGAAGACCACACACGAACGTTTCATGTGCGCTCACTTTGTCCTAGAGTGGTTGCCAAGGGTAGGTCCATTATGGCATCCGAGATAGGGAAATCGGGAATCTCATCGTGGACCCGTCTTCGGCGTCATTCCCGCGAAGGCGGGAATCCATAGTCTGGACCCCGGATCTAGTCCGGGGTGACGGTGTCCTTACTTCCAATAAGTTAAAAAATTGAGCTGCAACTATGGTTGTGGGACAGTGTAAGCGCAAATCGTGAAGAATTGAAGCACTGCCGCAGCGAACCGAAGGCTGTGGGCAAGCACTCGAGGGGCATGTCTCCGGCCTCACTTTCCCTTCAGAAGGCCATTCTCGTAGAAATACAGAAACACGACGTGGTTATCGATTCCGGTGAGTTCGGCCACCTTGTAGACTGTCACCGATTCCCGCGCCATTTTCAGCTTGTTGATGCAGCGCGTGATCCGGCCATACACTTCGTTGCTCTTGTTGATATCCATCTCAGGCCTCCTCCCCGGCCTTGCCGGGCAGCTCAGTTCGCTCCCGCGGCGGAACGCGTACCGACAATCTCTCCAACCGAGTCCAGCGCCTGCTGGAGCATCTCCACGTTGGGGCCGCCCGCCTGGGCCATGTCCGGTCTACCGCCGCCGGAACCTCCGAGCACCTCGGCTGCCTTCTTCACGATCTGACCGGCATGAAAGCGGTTTGTGAGGTCCTTCGTGACGAGGGCAACGAGCAGCGCTTTTCCGTCAACCCTGGCTCCCAGGAGCGCAACTCCGGACTCCAGCCTGTCTCGCACCCGGTCCGCATATTCCCTGAGGTCCTTGGGATTGGAGACGTCTTCCAGTACGCGGGCCAGCACGCGAACGCCGTTGATTTCTACCATTCCGTCGAGAATATCGGTGGTGCGAGAGGAGGTCAGTTTGGTCTTGAGCGCCTCGACTTCCCTTTCGCGAGCCCTTTTCTCGTCCACGAGCCGGTCGAGTTTGCGAACCAGCTCGCCCGGCGACCCCTTGAGGCGATCCGCGAGTTCTCGAACTTCATCCTCCAGCGAACGGAGGTAGGCCAGCGCGGCCCTTCCCGTGACCGCCTCGATCCGCCGGACGCCGGCCGCGATGCCGCCTTCGCTGACGACCTTGAACAGACCGAGGTCGCCGGTGCGTTCCGCGTGCGTTCCTCCGCACAGCTCCTTGCTGAAATCACCGACCGAAATCATCCGGACGGTGTCGCCGTATTTCTCGCCGAACAGCGCGATCGCTCCGGCTTTTCGCGCTTCATCGATGGACATCACTTGCGCGGCTACCGGGACGTTTGCTCTGATCTTTTCGTTCACGAGATCTTCGACCCGTCGCAGCTCTTCCTGTGAAATCGACGAAAAATGCGTGAAGTCGAACCGGAACCGGTCCGCGTCGACCAGTGAGCCACTTTGCTTGACGTGGTCTCCGAGCACTTCTCTGAGAGCCCACTGAAGGACGTGCGTGGCCGAATGGTTGGCCATGATGGCACGCCTCAAACCCGCGTCCACCCGGAGATTTACCTGGTCACCCACGCGCAATTCTCCGCTGCGCACCACGCCACGGTGAACGATAAGGTCGGGAAACGGCCGCTGGGTGTCCTCTATCTCCACCACGGAGCCATTGAGGCTGATGATCCCATGATCGCCCACCTGGCCGCCCGATTCTCCATAGAACGGCGTCCGGTCCGTCACCACTTCCACCGCGTCTCCGATTGCAGCCTGGGAAACTTGCTGCCCGTTTCTGATGATGGCCCTGACAGTGCCGGAATCTTCGACGTTCCCGTACCCGGTGAACTCCGAAGTCACGCCTTCCTCCAGCACCTCGCGCAGCGCCGCGGAATGCTCGCCTTGCATCAGGCTCCACGATTCACGCGCCTTGGCGCGCTGTTTTGCCATTTCGCTCTCGAAGCCAGGCTCGTCCACGTCAAGGCCGGCTTCGCGGGCGAGGTCACGAGTGAGGTCCGGTGGAAAGCCGAACGTATCGTAGAGCCGAAAAGCGATCGCGCCAGAAAGCACACCGGCGCCGCTCGCTTTGACTTGCGCAGCCTCCTCCTCGAAGAGCACCAATCCGCGTGCGAGCGTTTCCAGAAAGCGCTCCTCCTCACTCTTGACCACCTTTTCCACGAGTGCGGCATGGGTCTCAAGTTCGGGATAGGCATCCCGCATGAGGCGGACTACGACTCCTGCGGTGTCGTACAGGAACGGCTCTTCCAAGCCGATGAATTTGCCGTACCGGATCGCTCGACGCAAAATCCGCCGCAAGACGTACCCTCGGCCCTCGTTGGACGGCAAGACTCCGTCGGAAATGAGAAAAGCAGCTGCGCGGCTGTGGTCCGCAATAACGCGTATGGCAACAGCGTCCAGCTCATTGCCCTGGCAACGCTTGCCCGACAGCTCTTCCACACGCCCGATAATCGGTCGGAACAGGTCGGATTCCCAGTTGCTATGCCCGCCTTGCACTACGGCCGCGAGCCGCTCAAGCCCGAGACCCGTGTCTATGGACGGCCTCGGCAGCGGTGTCATGACGCCGGCCGCGTCACGGTCGAACTGCATGAAGACAAGGTTCCACAATTCGAGGAAGCGGTCGCAGTCGCAGTCCGGTCCGCAGCCGGGGTTCCCGCAACCCAACGCCTCGCCCTGGTCGATGTGGATCTCCGAGCACGGACCGCACGGACCGGTGTCGCCCATGCTCCAGAAGTTGTCCTTTTCGTCGAGGCGGATGATCTCCTCGGCGCTGCGGCCTGCCACCTTCTGCCAGATGCGTGCAGCTTCGTCGTCTTCTCTGAAGACCGTCACCACAAGGCGGTTCGCGGGCAGACCGACGGTCTTCGTGAGGAATTCCCAGCCGAACGCTATGGCGTCTTCCTTGAAATAGTCACCGAAAGAGAAGTTTCCGAGCATCTCGAAAAAGGTGTGATGCCGCGCGGTGTGACCCACGTTTTCCAGGTCGTTGTGCTTTCCTGACACCCGGAGGCATTTCTGCGCGGTGGTAGCCCTGGTGTACGGCCGCTTTTCCGCGCCGGTGAAAACGTTCTTGAACTGCACCATTCCTGCATTCGTGAACAAGAGCGTAGGATCTCCCACGGGGATAAGCGAAGAGCTGGAGACCCTGGTGTGGCCCTTGCCTTCGAAATACTTCAGAAATAGTTCGCGCAGTTCGGCGCCGGTCATGCTTCCTCCGGAGCGTGGGGGTAATGGGCGGCTTACGTCCCGAATTAATTATAATACCATAGAACCTGTGAGAATCGGCAGAAGAATCCCACCAGCGCTTACGCATTCAGTTACCTACGGCCGCATGACGCAAACCGTGTCATTGCGAGGAGTGCAACGACGAAGCAATCTCCTCTGGTGAAGCGTGGGAGATTGCTTCCCCCGGATCAAGCCCGGGGTCGCAACGACATGTCCGCGAAGTCTCTGGCCCCGCGTAAGTGAATGGTTACCCAGCGCATCGGCCTTCAGTGATAGGTGCAGATAGATGATCGCACTCTATCGTGCTTGCAACCGAGCGAAGCGATTCACGAGAGGCAAACCAGGAAATCGCGGCTTGACTCGCGAGATCGCTTTCTCATGAGCGAAATATCTTATGTTATATTAACATGATATGACTTGCATCATAGGTTGGCTTTAGATATTATCTATTATTATTTAATATCACACTTTTTTCTTGACAGTATCCCGCGCCCTTGCTAACCCTGCTCTTCATCGCCCGGGTCCCTCCAAATCTCAACCGGGCCTCACCACTGGGATTGAGAAAAAAAACATCCACACGATCATTTGGAGCCGGCAGCCGTCAAAGTCATGACGCTTCGCCCTTTTATGCGCGCAAACTGTGCTCGGTGCCACTCGCACTCCGCTCTACCGTTGAGGTAAACACGATCCCCGAGCACCGCCTTGATTGCGTCTTCCAGGGCTCTTGCGAGAACATGGCAGAGCTGCCCGACGGTTCAGTCGCGCTCATGGTGACCTCACCGCCGTACAATGTGGGCAAGGATTACGACGCGGATCTTACCCTCGACGAGTACCTCGCGTTCCTCAAACGTGTACTCGCGGAGACTCACCGTGTACTCGTGCCGGGCGGCCGCGTAGCGTTCAACGTGGCAAACCTCGGCCGCAAGCCCTACATCCCGCTCAACGCTCATGTGGCGCTCATGGCTTCGGACCTGGGATTTCTCATGCGAGGTGAGGTCATCTGGGTGAAAGGCAAGGGAACCAGCGGTTCATGCGCGTGGGGCTCATGGATGTCCGCGACAAATCCGACGCTTCGCGACCTGCACGAATATGTCCTTGTCTTCTCCAAGGACCGATTCGATCGGCCTCAACCCGGTCCTTCCACCATTTCCCGAGACGAGTTCATGGCGGCAACCACGAGCGTCTGGCACATCCCGCCCGAGTCCGCTCGCAGGGTCGGCCATCCAGCGCCTTTCCCCGCAGCCCTTGTCGAACGCTTCATTCAGCTCTACACATTTGCCGGAGACGTGGTTCTCGATCCGTTCATGGGCAGCGGCTCTAGTGCGGTAGCCGCAATTCGGTGCGGCCGCAGGTTCGTGGGCTACGAGATTGACCCCGAGTACCTCGCTGTCTCCAACGAGCGAGTCGCCGACGCACGCAGACAGCTCCGGACAGCCTGACCGCCGGTAGAGAGCGGATCGAAACTCACCGGATCAAGTTATTCGCCTGCAAGAGTCATTCGAGTGCCATGTTCACAAGACGCTATGCGTTGGAGAACGCTGCTGAGGGCACTTTTCACAACCACTTGGGCTCGCCTTCGTTGGGACTCTCTCGTCTTAAGCTATGAGCTGTTGGCCGCAAGAAAACGCGCTGCCGCAGATTTGTCCACCTTGTCTTCCGCCAATTCTCTGACGAGCTTCTCAAAAGCGTCTTCATCAGCCCTGAAGTCAAACCCGTTTAGCTGCAGGAACACCATTGCCGTTACAGCGCCGGTCCGCTTGTTGCCATCATAGAAAGGGTGGTTCTTGACTATGTGGAACAGGTACGCCGCAGCCATTTCACACAAATCTCCGTGAACATACGACCCGCCAAACATGGTGAGAGGCATTGCCACGGCGGATTCGAGAAGACCCCAATCGCGTACCCCGCGCATTCCGCCGTATCGCTGGATTTGGTCGCGATGGATCTCCAGCACCTCGTCAATGCCGAGAAATAGCACGTTCACGTCTTATTCTGCCAAACGCTGAAGCATTCGACCGTACTGTTTGTTGGCTTTGAGCAAGGCTTCTCGGAACTGTTTTCGGCGGTGTGCGCTTCTCACGGGGGCTATGATCAACACCTGCCCATCAGTGGATATTTCCAACGGGGTCTCCGCGTCGATCTTCAGAAGGTCAAGCACCGGCCGATCAATTATCAGGGCCAGACTGTTGCCGTGTTTGGTGAGTTTTTTGAGCATAGGCCTATCTCCGCCTGTTTCTTGTACACACAATGTATCACCGATCGCCGGGTATGACAAGGCCGACAAAGCGACTGACTTCTCCTTGATCCAATGGCGCCGCGCTTGCCCCGCAGTCAGTCGGGACATGATCAGACGTGTCCTTCGATCACTTAAGCAGAACTGCCATGTGGAGTGCCTCGGCCGCGGTCCCGGCGCGGTTTGGCGGAAAAGAGGGTAATACCTCCAAGAAAGGGTAATAAAGAGGGTAACATCTCGCCGGGTGGCTTCGTACCGCCCGGCATAACAAGTCGCTTTGATGCCGATAGCCGGCAACCATCAAGGCTTGCGGATGAAGAGCTTGTACTTCTAATGCTAATGCGCTTTCCAACAAGTAACATAGAAGGACGCCGGCCCCTACCATCTCTTATGGTGGCGGCGGGCCTCCGTGCACGCTATTTTCACTTGTATGAAAGCTCATTAGCATAAGCTTCTTGAGCCAATCAGTTTACTACACTCTCGCAATCTGCGCTTCAAGCCAGTTCTCGATGGTGTCGGCCGCCTTGAGTCCACCGGTTTCCAGCATAATATCATGCCCGATATCGGGGATGACGACGTGGTCCGCTCGGAGAAACTCCGCAACGGCGCTTCCCCTGTGAACGGCAGAGCGGTCGTGCTCGGCCGATACCACGAGGATCGGGCATCCTATGGCCTCACGATTCACAGCCACGTTGCCGGATGAATAATCGTTCATGACCGAGGGAGATTCCGGAACGAGTCGTTCGTAAACGGCGTCCAGGGTGGCTTCGTCTACGCGGTAAAACCACAACTCTCGTACGACCGCCCGCGGGAGCATGACCCCACTGTCGATGGGCAGAAGATCTCGAATCGACCCGAGCTGGCCGGGCCCGACTGAACAGAGAAGCACCAGGGCCCGAAGATTCGCTTGCTCGGCTGCTTTCTGAGCCACTATGCCGCCCATGCTGTGCCCCAGAAGGATCGGCGTGGCTCCAAACCAGTTCACCACGCTCATGACATCCTCCACGTAGTCTTTCACCTTGAGTCGCAGATACTCACCCGGAGGAACCGTATACGAACCCGCGTGGTTGCGAAGCGACAGAGCGTAACTCCTCCACCCTCTTGCTGCAAAGTACGGAAGCCACCTCTCGTAGGCCCACCAGCCGTGAGAAGCGCCGTGCACCATGAGAATCGGCGGGCGCTCTGGCGGAGGTTCGAGCGGCGAGACTTCCTTTACCAAGATACCGCCCACTGCGTGGGCTTTCTCTGAAAACTCACGGTGCTCAGACCCGCTCATGCCGTACCTCCTCTCGCAATGAGAGCCGCGCCTAACGCTCCGACGATTTGGGGCTCGTCGGGCACGTTGATCGGAAGATCGGTCCTGCGTCGGATGGTGTGAAGGATGCCCACGTTCTTGGCAACCCCGACCGTGATAGTGTGTTCCGGCCTAGGGGCGCATTCTCAAGTGTTCCTATGCGATTTCATACGATTTGCCTTGCGTTAACCCGTTGAATCTGCTAGTGTTTCATACTAGGAGCAGGCTTTACGAGCTGTTTCGAGGCCTACATTCCACAAACCTGGATCGAGGCTAAAGCTATGAACTGGAGAGAGCGCATTACGGTGGACCCAGGAATCTGTCATGGGAGGGCTTGCATAACAGGCACCCGGATCATGGCGTCTGTGATTCTCGACAACCTTGCGGCCGGGATCAGCCGGGAAGAGATTTTGAAAAGTTACCCATCGCTCACCGCCGAGGATATACAGGCGGCAATTGCCTACGCTGCAGAATTGGCCCGTGAGCGAGTTGTCTCCTTTCCGGCGGGCAGTGCCGCATGAAGTTCAAGATTGACGAAAATCTGCCTGTAGAATTCGCCGAAGTGCTCCGTTCATTCGGTTACGATGCCGTGACAGTCCTGGAGCAGGGAATCAGTGGTGCTCTGGACTCGGATCTCTTTTCGATCTGCCGGCTGGAAGAAAGAATATTGATGAGTCTGGATCTCGATTTTACAGACATTCGCTTCTATCCGCCCGACAACTCCCCTGGTGTGGTGGTATTTCGTGTCCAGCCCCAAGATAAACTGCGTCTTCTGGAGTGCCTTCATAAAGCTATCCCCGTCATGAAACAAGAACCTGTCGCAGGTAGACTTTGGATCGTGGAAGACGACCGGATACGCGTTCGCGAATAAGCCTCAGTTCCTCCACGCTCTCACTCATGTCTGCGCCCCCTGCTGACACACCTTATCCCTCAGCTCTCGCTATGAGAGCAGCGCCTAACGCTCCGACGATCTGGGGCTCGTCGGGCACGTTGATCGGAAGATCGGTCCTGCGTCGGATGGTGTGAAGGATGCCCGCGTTCTTGGCGACGCCGCCTGTGATTGTGAGTTCCGGCTGGGGGTTCATGCGGTCCATCATCGCGAGAACGCGGGCACAAATGGCCGCGTGGATGCCGTTGAGAATGTCCTCCCGCGGAGTGGATTGCGCGACGAGCGAGATCACTTCCGATTCAGCGAAGACCGTGCAGGTGCTGCTGATGGAAACCTCTCGAGTGGATCGCAACGAAAGAGGCCCCATTTGCACCAAGTCCACTTCCAGGGCCTTTGCCATGACTTCAAGGAATCGCCCGGTGCCGGCAGCGCACTTGTCGTTCATCGCGAAGTCGTTCACTTTCCCGTGGCTGTCGAGCTTGATCACTTTGCTGTCCTGCCCGCCGATGTCGATGATCGTTCGAGTGCCGGGAAAGAGGTGAGAAGCCCCTTTGGCATGGCACGTGATCTCTGTCACCGCTTTGTTTGCGCTCGGCAGGTTCGCTCGACCGTAGCCCGTGGCAACAACGAAGCGCAGGTCCGCGTGATCGATCCCCGCGCGTTCGAGCGCCCGTTCGAGAGATCGTTCCCCTGCGGCTCTGCTGTCCGCGCCGGTGGGCGACACGTCGAACGCGCAGATCGTGCCTGTGTCGTCGATGATGACCGTGTCCGTGCTCAGAGATCCGATGTCGATACCTGCGTAGTAAGTCATGTCAGTGTTGTCCCGAGTGCCGCACTTGATCGTTGGAAACTCCCCGGTCGAGGACAATTTGTCGGGTGCCACTGCTAGCTCGCTTGCGGAGCGATTCAGAAATGCCTTTACGTGGTCGTCAGCGACGGGCTTGGTAGGGGCGGGTCTCAGACCCGCCCCTACAACGCATATCGCATCGGTCGACTCCTCACTTTGCCTGGCGGATTGGGTGCAAGGTATCTGTGGACCGATATACTAACAGTGTTCTTCGGCAAGCACTGCTGGACAAGCCAGCAGTGGCACCCGGCAACCCGGCCACGCAATCGAAAACTTCCTGGTGGGGACCGGCCTCCGCGCCGGTCCTTGTTTCGTAGCCGGCAGCGACGCCGGCCCCACTAATCACCAAGGACAGAGTCGCGAAATATGTCACCGTCGCTCGGCGTAGAGTTCCTCCAACAAGTGAGCGTACTTGTCCCGGATCGGCTTCCGTTTCAGCTTGAGTGTCGGGGTGATCTCGCCTTGCTCCTGAGAAAACTCCCTCGGTAGTATCACGAAATCCTTTATGGTCTCATACCGAGCTAGGCCTTGGTTTACCTGGTCGATACCTCGCCGGACAAGCTCCCTGATCTCTTGGCTCCGAGTCAGCTCCTCATAAGAGTCGTAGCGCATACTCGCGTCGCGGGCGTACGCCTCCGTCTCCGCCTGATCCAAGGTGATGAGGGCGGTGAGATAATTCTTCTTGTCGCCGTACACCATGGGAATCGACACCAGAGGCACTCGCTTCAGGAGGTTTTCGAGGTTCTGGGGCGAGATGTTCTTGCCGCCGGAGGTAATGATGAGATCCTTCTTCCGGTCCGTGATGATAAGGTATCCATCTTCGTCCCATCTTCCGATGTCGCCGGTACAGCACCAGCCGTCGCGGATGGTTTGCGCGGTAAGTTCAGGTTGATTCCAGTATCCCATGAAATTGTTGCCCTTAATGAGGACCTCGCCATCGTCAGCAAGCTTGATCTCGCAGCCGGGCATGGGCTTGCCCACTGTTCCGTAACGGCAGTAGTCGAACGTGGTCATGGAACCGGAAATCGTTTCGGTGAGCGCATAGAACTCCAGCACCTGCACGCCGATGCTGTGAATGAACTCGCCGACCTCCGCCGACAACGGCGCGCCTGCAGAGACCGCGAATTTCAACCTTCCGCCCAACGCCTGCCGGATCTTATGGAAGACCAGCCGATCTGCGACGCCGAATTGAAGCGCCATTCCAGTCGGCACTGGTTCGTGGGCGTTGAGCGAACGGCTCCTTTGCCTGCCCACGCCCACAGCCCACCGGAATAGGCGCCGTTTGATGGGCGAGCCTTTTTCCGCGGAGGACGAAATCCGCCCGTACACCTTCTCGAAAATGCGGGGAACGCTCGTGAAATAGGTCGGCCGCGCGTCGAGCATGTCTCGGCCGATGGTATCGAGCGATTCCGCGATCGCGAGCGGGACGTTCATGGAGATGTTGAAATAGTATCCCGACACTCGCGGATAGAGATGCGACAGCGGCAGGATCATCAAGGAAAGGTGTTCGGTGGGATCGATAGCAATGATCTTGTGGATTGCTTCCAGCACGCGGGCGATGTTGCCGTGGCTGACCATGCAGCCCTTCGGAGGTCCCGTGGTCCCGGACGTGTACACGATGGTCGCCAGATCGTCGAGCGAGACACCAAGAGCGCGTGCAGCAAGCTCATCCCTCATGGCCTGCCCTGCTCCGTGGCCGAGGTTGAGGACCGCTTCGTAGGTAAGGACCCGCGGATCGACCACAGGAGCCTTCCCCTCGATCAGGATAACCTTCTCGACACTCGGTAGTTCGTCAACAGTCTGAAGCACCTTGGCGAGTTGAACCGCGTCTTCGACGATCACGAACCGCGATCCAGAGTCACGCACGATGTACGCCGCTTGGTCTGCGGTGTTGCTGTGATAGATCGGAACATCCACGCCGCGGGCGAGCATGGCGCCCATGTCGCACACGATCCACTCAAGGCGATTGTAGCTGAGGATCGCAACTCGGTCGCCTGGTTGCAGGCCCAAGCTGATGAGCCCAAGGCCGAACGAGATCGCGTTCTCTTCAAGTTCCGCCCATGTCACATCCACAAACGGCCCGCCACGTTCTTTTCGGTGTTTGACGATCGTATCGCGGGCGAACGAGCGCGCGTGATCGGTAAAGGTTTCGACTATGCTCCTAGGTGCCACGAGAGCCTCCGGTAGCCGCGGATGCGGCTGCGAGTGATACCAACTTCCATGGCGGGAATCGCCACAACGAACGATGAAAACGCCGTGAAGAATACCGGCAAGATGCCGGCGCTACCGGCGTTTTCATAGGAATGCGCGTTCAAGCAAGTAAGATCGAGGGGAACTTCTTTGCAAAGAAGTTTCTCCCCAGATTACTTCTTTGAAAGCGAACTCCTATAAAAATCGTCTCCATGGGCACTTGTCATCGGAGGTGCGTATGGGGAGGCGTGAAGGGGAGATGGAGTCTCCCCTCCACAGGATAGCACATCGTGCGCTCTTGCTACCCATCTCCGAGGCGGAGCCACGGAGTGTTGACCGAAGCCGAGGACTTTCATGGTTCGTTGTGCCCGAAAACCGGCGCATGAAAGTTGGTATGATAACCTGTCAGGCGTGGAGTCCCCTCTTTTCGAGGAGCATCTCCATAAACGCGTCGATTCGTGTTTGGAATTGCGCAACCGAGAAGTTTCTGCTGTCCATGTGATCTGCGTCGATGATCACAGAAGGAATGCCGAGCTCTGTTTCGAGCGCTCTCTTAATGTCCATCTGTCCAAGCGTGATGGGTACGCACGACTTGTTGCGATGAAGCACCGCACCGTGGATTCCGTAATCCCTGCATGCACCGACCACCGCATTGATGCGCTTTTTGACCGAGACGCACGAAACGAGCGGGTATGACTTGAGACTCTTCAGCGCCAATGACTCGAGGGGTTTGTCCGGGTCCAGGCGGAGCGACCACGCGGCCGAGTATGTTTCCGCCACCACAACGCCACCCATCTTCTCGAAAGAATTGAAGAGCCCCATGTTGTACCAAAGCGGGATGTTGTCCCAGAACAGCCGCACTTTCTCGTCCGCGATTACTCCGATTCGTGAGCGCGCCCGCTCCGCGACCTCGTCACGCACCGCTGTGAGGAAATCCACCGCAGCCTGAGTCCCTTGCCGGGTGACCATGACGAACATGATCCCGATTTCCGCGGCTGAGAAGGGCGTGGGAACATGCCGCCTGAAAGCCATTATCTCGTCCCACAGCTCGCAGGCCCGATCCGAAAGACGCACGATCTCTGTGAGGCGATCGTAATCAAGTTTCCGACCCGTCGCATCTTCGAGGAACTCAATGAGGCGCTTCATTTCACGCATCGCGTAGGCTACGTGGTAATCCTGAATGTCTTCCATAGCGACTTGTGGCAGGTCCGCGCGGAAGACCCTGGCATTCGGAAAGCGACGTTCCAACGCGTGAAAGATCTTCATCACCGGGATGCATCCACCTCCGGGACTGAGAAGCAGGTCCGGTTCGGGCAGCCCGCCCAATGGAGATCCAGGCTCGTTCATGGGTCCGTGAACGTATCCGATGATGTTGCGGAGGTATCCGCAGAGGTCCGGCGAATACCCCATGGATTCCGCTACCTCAAAATTCCGGGGCGCCAGCCCGAAAGCCGCGCAGATGGGCGACCAGTTCTCAGGAAACACCGGTTGGAGGTCCATCGCGTAGAATATCTCGATAGCGCCGTTCATGGGCGGCATCCAACCGATGGGTTTGTCCTGGCCGCGGGCCCCAACGCACTCCAGGTAGTACTCGCTCACCACCCGATTGAGTTCCTTTGCAGCCTTAAGCCTCTTGGTGGATTTGCCCGTCTTCTCCATTTCAGGCCTCCAACATCTCGAAGAAGGCCTCGACGCGTGTCTTGAGCCTCTCCGCGTTGGCACCCGTTTCGTCCATCTCCACGACCGCGCTCGGGACACCGTGCTGCCTGAGTCCCTCGATCAGCGTGGGCTGGTCTGCGAGGTGAGGCGTGCAGAATTTCTGAAGCAGGAAAATCACGCCTCGCGCCCCTGATTCGTTGACCATGTCCAGCAGCCGCGAAAGCCTTTCCTCCGCACGGGACCTTGCCGGACACGGGATACGCCGGAACATCCGATCCATGAGCCTTTCCACGGGATCGGAGGCTTCACTCAGAGTGGGCTGGGCGCTTCGTAGGCCGGAACACAGATCGTCTGCCGAGATTCTTCCGCCCGCAGATTCAATGATGTCCAGGACCGCCGGATCTTCGAGCACACTGCCGGAAACGAGCACCGGAATGCCGGACCGGGCTTTGGCCGTGGTCGCGACTCTGTCGGCAAGATCACGCAGCATGAGCAGGTAATCCTCGGGCCGAGTCACGAACCCGGCGAGCACTGCGGTGAGCAGTTCACCGGCAGATAGACCGAGTCGGTTTTGAGCACGCAAGTGAAACAGCGCGTGCAGTATGCCGCGTACTTCCTCGTAAAGCAGGAAAGACTCATAGAGTGATTCTTCCGTGAAAGCGCCACCGATTGCGTTCAACTTGCCGGCGAGTTCCGCAAAGCCAGCCCGCAAGTAGCGCCGCGCGTCGGGACTGTCGTTGTACGGAAGCGGCACGGTGTGGAAAATCTCACCTGGAACGTTCTCCTGCCAAATGCGTACGAGACCGCAGGCAACATCGCAGGTGTACCCCTGGACAATGCCCGACAGGTACGCGCGGCATCCCGCAAGGGCTTTGTCCAGAGCGAGCCTCATGTAAGGACAGACGAATGCGGGAACGAGCGCGTCAGCGTGTTTCAGCGGACCGGTGCCGCCCAGCACGCGCACCGGCAGGAAGCCGGCTGCGTGAACTACCTCGACCGGGGTGTACGTGCAAAAATAACCGATGATCTTCGTTCCTGCGGACGCTAGGGCTGCAAGACGCTCGTTACTTTGCTCGACAGCTTTGGCAAAAGGTTCGATCAGTGAGGCGGTCATGGTGCTCTCGCGGGGCTGCGGCCTATGGGAGGGAGGCCGGGGTGTTTGCGAAGCGACCAACAGTTTTTTCCATCAAATGATGGACACCTTGCCGGATTATGTTCGGCGAGTCAAGAAAAGAAGAGCCGACACGCCTCAGCACGCACTGCGGAAGCCTTTGGTGCGCGTTGCGCATCATAATCTGGTCAAGAGCACTTGTCCGGAGTCGATTCCGGCACTCCAAAATGACCCGAGGTGAAACATGGCTCGACTGAAGCCTGGAGACGAGGCCCCGACGTTCGCCCTCACAGACCAGAAGGGCAGCAAGGTGAAGCTCGGTGATTTCAAGGGCAAGAAGCTACTCGTATACTTCTATCCCAAGGCTGACACGCCCGGCTGCACCAGGCAGGCATGCAGCATCAGAGATTCGCGGCCGGACCTGACGACCGCGGGAATCGCAGCGGTGGGCATCAGCCCTGACATGCCCGACAAACAGGCGAAGTTCGACGAGAAGTACGGACTGGGATTCCCGCTGCTCTCCGATCCTGACCACGCGGTGTCAGAAGCGTACGGAGCGTGGGGCGAGAAGAAGATGTACGGCAAGACGGTCCACGGCATTATACGCTCATCGTTCCTCGTCGACGAAGAGGGAAAGATCGCGGGCGCGTGGTACAACGTAAAGCCTGAGGATACCGTGCCGAAGGCGAGAGCAGCCCTTAAGTTGGAGGAGCAATAGACGTCACGAGGCCTGCTCAGCTCCGCGATTCACCGATTCAACTCAAGGCGCACGCCATGCGCCCCTACAGCAGCGATCGGCGCCGCTGCCGGGCTGAATTATAAGGATTCTCGAAAGTATTCACGGAATGGAGACACACTGCTGGGCAAGCCAGCAGTGGCACCCGCAAGGCAACCCGTTAATACTTTCGAGAACCGATATAGTCGATTTGTTTGATAATGATTTGCCGGCACGGAGGCCGGCAGCCACTATGCAGATAACCAACTACCATATGACGGCTGTGCGTTAGATCACCCCTTGTTTGGCCAGCCCTTTCAAGTCCTCCGCACTGAGCCCCAGCGTTGCGAGGACCTCGTGGGTGTGTTGCCCAAGTTGCGGTGCGGGAGCGTCGTCTGTCGGCTTTGAGCCGGTGAGCTTGAGTGGGCATCCGAGTTGGCGCGGTCCGTCGTCCGTCGCAGAATTAATCATGCCGCGAGCACCCAGTAGTTCCGAGTCCGCAGCTTCGGTGAGGGTCAGCACAGGCTCGCAGCACGCGTCGTGGTCTTTCATGAACTCAACCCACTCCTGTTGCGTCTTCCCCGCGAAGATCTCCTCCACTTGCGCAACTACGTCCGGCCCCGCGAACTGTCCCGCGACCATTTCGGGCCGGCCCACCGCGGCGCAGAAGTTTTGCCAGAACTTCGATTCGAGCGCTCCCAGCGACATGTAGCGGCCGTCCTTCGTACGGTAAAGTCCGTAGCACGGCAAACGTCCGTTGAGGAACATGTTTCCCGGCACCGGAACGTCGAAGCCCGCCTCGACTCCGGCAAAGATCATCGTGGCCAGCGAAAAGGACCCATCGAGCATTGCGGTATCCACAAACTGTCCCTTGCCGGTGCGTTCACGCTGAATTATTGCCGCAAGAAGACCGGTGAGCGCCATGAGACTGCCGCCGGCGAGGTCCGCGATCTGCACTCCGGGAATAGCAAGATCTCCGGCTCTGGTGCCGGTTATGCCGATAATTCCAGCGAGCGATAAGTAGTTGATGTCGTGGCCGGCCCTCAGCCGATACGGACTTTCCTGACCGTAGCCCGAAATGGAAACGAAGATAAGTCGCGGCTGTCTTTCCGCGAGCACACTGTAACCGAGATCGAGACGCTCCATGGTCCCCGGCCGGAATCCTTCCACAACCACATCGAACGAGTCTAGAAGCTCCAGGAACAGGCGACGACCTTCCGGGTGTTTTAGATTGAGAGTAACACTCTTCTTGTTGCGATTCACCGCCTCGAAAAAGGGCGAACTCGGGCCTGTCGCACCAGCGGCCAGCGCACGGGCGTAGTCGCCGCCCTGGGGGTTCTCCACCTTCACCACTTCCGCCCCGAGCTGCGCCAACAACCATGTCATGTACGGACCGGGCAGGTTCATAGTCAGGTCCAGGACCTTTATACCTTCCAGCGCTCGCGACATCGTTTACTCCCTTCAGAGGCCCATGAATTTGGCAGCGATGGTTTTCATGATTTCGTTGGTGCCCGCAAAGATCGACATGACGCGCACGTCACGCCACGCGCGTGCGATTGGATACTCCTCGCAATATCCGTATCCGCCGTAGAATTGCAGGCATCCGTCAGCCACTCGACGGGCCATCTCTGTGGTCCAGTACTTTGCCATAGAGACATCAACAACGATATTCTTACCTTCCATGTGGTCAACGATGCACTTATCGAGGAAGGTCCGGCCGAGTTTGGCTTCGGTGGACAGCTCCACCAGCTTGAATTGAGTATTCTGAAATTTTGATATCGGTTTGCCGAACGCAGTGCGTTCCTGGCAGTACTTGATCGTCAGCTCCAAGACATGTTCGGCGAGAGCCACCGCGGCAATGGCGCACACAAGGCGTTCCTGTTGCAGCTTTTCCATGAGCATGAGGAAGCCTCCGCCCTTCTTGCCGAGCCGGTTCTTGATGGGAACGCGGCAGTCATTGAAGAATAGCTCCGCCGTGTCCTGGCTGTGCCAGCCGATCTTCTTGATCTTCTTACCCTTTTCAAATCCTGGTGTGCCGGCTTCTACGAGATAGAGATCGACTGCCCGATGCGGATCTTCGACAGAGGGGTCCTTCGCCGCGAGCACGAGAAGGTCGCAGAGTATCCCGTTACTGATGAAGGTCTTCTGCCCGTTGATCACCACGTGGTCTCCGTCCTGAACCGCGGTCGTCCGCATGGCCGCAAGGTCACTTCCAGCGTTCGGTTCTGTCATTGCGATCGCCGTGACGATGTCCCCTGAAACGCAACCGGGCAAGTACTTGTGCTTCAGCTCTTCCGAAGCGAACGCCTGAATGTACGGCACCACGATGTCGCTATGGAGTCCCGCTGCGAGCCCGCAGTGATGCGTACGGACCATTTCTTCCGACAGGATCACTGAATAGAGAAAATCAACGCCCAGACCGCCATACTCCTCGGGCACCTGCATGCAGAGGAAACCCTGCTCGCCCATTTTCTGCCAGATGCTTTTGGGTACGATGCCTGCTTCTTCCCATTCATCCACGTACGGCGTGACTTCCTTTTGCAGGAATCGCCGCACGGCATCCCTGAAAATCCTGTGCTCTTCAGTGTAAGGCAAGATATCCATGATTCCTGTATCCACCTTCCTGAGTCGAGTGATACCTAAGCGTGTGAGGCCATATTCTTATGAAAACACCCAGATGAAGACCGGCAAGATGCCGGCGCTACCGGCTTTTTCATGCGTCGTTGTGGCGCTTTTTGCCATGGGAGTTAGTTTCATACCGATGCACTTTCAAGCAAGTGACATCCTTGTTGCCGCCTATGTGATTGCGCATTGGTATCAGCCCTGTTTCGCTATACCCTCGAAAAGCAAAGCGCAGAGGTTCTCGGCCACTGTGTCTACCTCTATCTCCACGTTAAAGATTAGCCCCGGCAGGCACGCATGCTCGATACCGCCGAGAATGAGTTGCCGCATCATCGCGGGCGGAACGTCCCCGCGAATCTCTCCATCTCGTACGCCTTCTTCGAGAATCCCTTCGAGGACCTTGCCATATCGCCTCACGATTTGGTACGCGTCGCTCTTGAAGTAATCCGGGTAGTTGCGGACCTCGAACACCAGGATTCGGGCGAAGACCCGGTCGGTTGCATACATGTATAGGTGTGACCACACGAGCTTTCTCAACTTGTTGAGCGCACCTTTGATCCCCTTGAGGTCCTGTTCGGCTCTGGTGAGAAAGAACTCCATGTATTCCGCCAGTACCTGATGGAGCAGATCGCGCTTATCGTCGAAGTACTTGTAGATGAGGCCCTCGGTGACGCCAGCGGTCCTCGCGATCTCCGCGGTAGTGATCGCGCCGAACTCCTTCTCAGCGAGGAGCAGCTTCAGCGCTTCAGCGATCTTGATCCGGCCGGGCGGGAACGGCTGAGGTCCCGCAATGGCTCGAGATTTGGATACTTCTGTGGGATGCGACATTTATCTAATACCAGTTCGCGTTCAAACATGTGACATAGGCAGTAACCAAAATCCCCCCTGTCCCCCCTTTACGAATGGGGAGGACTCTTATCCCCCCCTTTATTGAAGGGGGGTTAGGGGGGATTTTCTCTTCCGGAATCCGATAGCAGCGAATCATGCCAATGTCACATATTTGATGGCACATCGGTCTAAATCAACGATGAGTCTACTCCGCACGCAATGAGGGTATCGAACTCCGGCGCGGGCGCGAGTCCCGGTAACTCGAACTTGTCCCGCAACTCTTCCAGTCGCGCTTTCACCCACTTGACTCCCTTGAGACTCACATACCGTGCCGGACCGTGCCAGCAGTCCGGAAAACCGATTCCCAGCACCGACCCCAGGTCCATGCTCGGATAATCGCGCAGGACGCCGTCGCTCAGGCACCAGAAAGCCTCGTTGACCATCGACAGGAGAAGGATGTCTTCCACCTCTTCCCGTGTGGGGACCGGCAACCCCTGCTTGACTGCGATGTGCTGGAGTACCGATTCATCACGGACCATGTTCTTCTCGTCCAGGTAGAAGCTAGGCTTTCCGGCGCCCACGTACCCGGCCTTGAAGAGCCGCTCGAGTGTCTCAGGGATCTGCACCCGATCGGGCAGACGTGTAGCCATGAAGGAGCTCGCATGATAAACAACCGAGCCGCCCGCGGTGCCGTAAATGTGAAGCGGTCCTTGAGGGAAACCTGCCTGAAGCGCGATGAAATCCACGTCCCACGGCGAGACGCCCAGCTCGGCCAACTTGAAACCCGCTATCACGTACGAACCGAAGGTGCGGCTTGTGTAGAATCCCGGCCCGTCACCAACCATGATGACGGTCTTGCCGATAGCGCGTCCGACGGTCACTGCTGTTGCGACGGCAGCGCGGCTCGATTGCGGTCCTTCGATCACTTCAAGCAACGGCATGAGCGGGACCGGCGAGAAGAAGTGCATACCCACCACTTGCTCCGGCCGCCGCGCGCCCGCGGAAATGTCCGCCATCGGCAGTGTAGAAGTATTGGAGGCGAAGATCGCATCCGGGTTCACCTCCTGCACTTTCGAGAGGATCTTTCTTTTCAGCGGGAGGTCTTCAAATACGCACTCGATTACGAGCGGGATGTCCTTGAGAGTAGCGTAGTCCGCGGTGCACACGATGTTGCCCATGACCTTGTCCTTGCGCTCTCTGGACCAACGGCCGCGGGAGACGAGATCTTCGAGAGTCCGATCGATGGTATCTCGTGCGCCTTGTGCTGCGTTCTCGTCGACGTCGATTAGGAGGACTTTCACGCCGCGCTCCGCGGACACCTGCGCAATACCACGGCCCATGAGGCCCGCGCCGATGATCGCGAGTGTGTCCACTTTCACCGCCGCCTTCTGATCGACCTTCGCCAGCCGCGGCCCCATACTCGTCACCAGGAAAAAGAGATTGATCTTGTTGCGGACGAACGGATTCTCCATGAGCGGCACAAACAGGTCCACATCTCTTGCAACAGCCTCCTCGAACGGCAGCTGCAGGCCGCCTTCGAGCGACTCGATCGCGGCCAGCATGTACGGGCGATATGGGCTGATCGTATATCGGAACCGGGCCTTGTTGATAGCTTTCTGTTTGTCCTCGGCTGAGGCAGCGTCACGGCCTTGGAAGTTCGGATCGTAGTTCCGGTTGACGATGCCCTGATGATCGAGAAGCCAAGCGATCGCGTTCTCCCTGAGCTCACCGGAGGGACACGTCGTCACGTGGCCCGTGTCAGCCAACGCCCCCACGGGGCTGACCCGCGCTTGGGTGATCATTTCCACCGCGGTCTTGAAGCCGACCACTTTCGGGAGTGTCTGGGTCCCTCCGCCCGCGGGAAAGAGGCCCACGTTCACTTCCGGTAGGCCCACCTTCGATCCGGGCGAGGAAAACACATGATCGCACGCCCACAAGAGCAGCTCAAATCCGCCGCCCAGTGCGGTTTGACCGTCGAGTATCGCGACTACCGGGAAAGGAGCTTTTGCCAGCGTAACCAGCGCATCCTGGTAGCGTTTCATCACGATGCGGATCATCTGCGGGGTCGCGTCCTGCATGATTTCCTGGAGGTTCGCGCCGTCGAGGAAGCTCGTCTTCTTTGCGGAGATTATCACCACCCCACGGATGTTGTCGCGCACGGCCTGGGCGGTGGTCTTTTCCAGGTCGGTGATGAAGCGTTCGCCTATTGTATTTACCGGGCCTGCGGTGTCGATGACCATAGTCCCGATGAGCGAATCTTTGTCGAGTGTATAGGTGACTTCAGCCATGACTTCCCCTTTCTAAACCTGGACGATTACGGCCTCGCCCTGCGTCAGCCCACCGCAGATTGCAGCCACCCCGCGGCCGCCGCCTCGACGGCGCAGTTCGTACATCATCGTCATCATGATCCGTAGGCCGGACGCCCCAACCGGGTGGCCCATAGCAATCGCTCCTCCGTTCACGTTGGTCTTCTTGAGGAGCCGGCGCCAGGCGTCCGGTTCGCCGTCCGCCAAGATCTTGGTGCTTACCAGCGGCATCGCAGCGAAGGCCTCGTTGATTTCGATCAGGTCCATGCTGTCCAGATCCAAGCGCGCCCGGTTGAGGGCTTTTCTGATAGTCAGCGCGGGGATCCACGAGATGCCGAACGGCATGTCCGTTTCACCGGCCATTTCAACGATTGTGCCGAGCGGTTCCAGGCCGAGTTCCTTGGCGCGTTTCTCAGTCATGATTACCACAGCGGCCGCACCGTCATTGAGTCCCGGGGCGTTCCCCGCGGTCGTTGTCTTCGCTCCGAACACCGTCGGGAGCTGCTGAATTGCAGCCACGGTTCCGTCAGGTCTGGGCGATTCGTCGGTGTCCATGAGGAAACGCTCACGTTTCTTCTGAACAACGATCGGCGCCAGTTCCTCGCGGAACTTGCCGGCCGCGTGCGCTGCCGCCCACTTTGCGTGAGAACCCATGGCCCACGTATCGAGCATTCGCTTGGGCACCGCGTGCTTTTCAGCGCCGTCGGATGCGTCCACAGAGACTGGGTTGTAGCCCGGATAGCCAATGGGAAAGATGAAGTCTTTCAGTTTGACTTCACCGATCCTCACACCGGCCCGAAGGTCGCGGGTAGTATGGGGCACGCGGCTCATGGCTTCTACCCCGACAACGAGCGCGGAGGAAATCTCGCCAAGTCTCAGTCCCCACCATGCCATTCGCATCGCGGTGAGCGGCGAGCAGCAAGCGGAATCCAAGGTGATGGTGAACCGATCGAGTCCAAGCTTAAGACTGATTTGACGACCGGTCACCGAGCCCGCTTCGAAGGAACCAGGTATGCAGTTCCCGACGAAGACCTGGTCGATCTCGGGTGACAGGTCCTTTCCCTGGGCCGTGAGAGCAGCGCGCCCTGCATGGACGGCCACATCCAACGGTTCCATTTCGGACAGAACGCCGAGGTACCTGCCGAAAGGGGTCCGTTTGGCCCCCACGATGACGAAGGTGTCGGCCATGATGTGTTTTACCTCCAGTTCGGATCTCCAGGCAGTGCCTGGAGACGAAGGCTCACCCACCGGCGAGCTGTGGAGTTAACCGGGTGATTATAGATAACAACATGGACACGATTATCGAGCGCTGATGCAGGTGAGTAATGATCACTCACCTAGATGCCAATGTCAAGAAGTTTGCGCGGCCAGTGATGAAGATAGATCCGCAGCGTTGTCCTAAAATAGTAACAACTCAACCTTGTCGTTCGAGGCCCAGTAGGGGCGGGTCTCAGACCCGCCCCACCAGGGAATACCGCGTGATTCTAGCTCTTCCGATCCGTAGGCCTGGAAGCTAATTATCGAAAGATTTCGGAGAGGCTTTTGATCTTACGAGCTTTAGCTTCCCCATTGTGCTCGGGTCTCGCTCTATCCGATCGACGCACCGGACAGTGATTTCCGGACATCTCGCGCCAAGCGATTCAAGCCTGGTCCTCAGACAATTTGTGAGTTTGACGGCCACACTTTCTCCGGCGGTTCCCGCTCGGAGAACAACGGTCGCGGTGATCCCATCGTCATCGTGAACAACGCTGTATTCCTTGATTTCAGGCAGTGCGCCCAACGAGTCTCGAACATGGATCGGATGGACCGGCACGTCGTGTCCGTTCGGGCTCAGCAGATGCAGAATATCGTCGCTCCGTCCTTCCACCTGTGCGATGAGACGAAATGGCCGTCCGCACGGGCAAGTCTCTGTTGATATGGTCAACATGTCAGTCACTTCATACCGGATAAGCGGCTGGGTGAAGTTGAACAGGTTGGTAGCCAGGACCTTGTGGCCCGGCGATCCGTCAGGGACCGGCTGATTATGCTCGTCAACGACCTCTGCGATCCAAAGATCTTCGAAGAGATGAATGCCCCGGTGGAACGAGCAATCCACATTACCCGCTCCGCACTCCGTTGTACCATATACGTTGAACGGCGTGACACCCCATGCATTTCTGATGTTCAGGTCCATCTCATTCGTGCGCACCTCTGCTCCGGTTTCGACGACCTTCAGGTGCACACGCAGCCGGCCTTCGAGTTGTTCGATGGCAAGCAACGAGGCTATCGACGGGTAAGTATATACCGCGTCAGGCAGAAACGCGTTTAGCTCACGGACGAGATCTTCGATCCTGGATGTCGCCCTGAGATGTTGCATCTTTACGTGGCCGAAATCACTACTGGAAGCCATACGTTGAGTGACATGCGTTGGCCCGTCAGCCCCAATCATGCTCAATTTCCATCGGCCTTGGAGGCGAACACCCATGCCCATGATCGAACCCAGCCGAAACCCGCCGGCAAGGACCGCGCTCCATTCTTTTCTGTTGAATACAAATACACCCTTGAGGCCGGAACTCCCGGCGGTTGTGAGAACACGATATTGCCCCAGATGGTACTCATCTCGCGTCATCTGACCGAGATGAGCGTGAAGTTCGGCGAGTTTCAGGCGGCTGTCCGTCACAAGCCGGTCGAAATGCTCCATCATGGTCGCCTTGTTGATGACCGGCAAGTTGCTCAGAACGATCGGCCGGTCAGTCTTCACATTACTGTAGAGTTCCCGATAGAAAGGCGAATGGTCGATCGCATAGGTGACCAAGGTGGAAAGCTGCCGCTGCTGATATTCCGCCAGTTGCTGGGGCGTCCATCGATCGTGCCTATTGAGCTTCTGGAGCATCAAAACGGCCCTCGCGTAATCGCGAAAGCGTTTCAGTGTGTATCCAACACTCATTGATAGCCCCCTCGCGCTGTCAATTTCTTCTTATTGTGAGTTCTTTTCCGTGGAATGCACGCGCAATTTGCCGTTGAAATAGGTCTCCTTGACGTTCCGCGCTTTGTCTCTCGCCCACGTCTCCAGGCCCATCTTTTTTATCAGACATAAGTTGAAGAGTTTGGTGTTGTGCTGCCTTATTGATGCCTGATCCGCATATGGATGAAGGTGATCGCAGGGGAAATCCGCGCATTCGAAGCAGAAGGCGACGCCTTTCCGATTTGTGCATTTGTACACATCGCACGGCTCTATGGAGTCGAGAAAAGCTATCGTCCCTTGCGCATTTCTGCATCCCTCGCATTTTGTCTTTTCGTAGGGCAAGTCCAGCTTTGCGGAAATGCTCGCTCTCAGTTCTGCATCTTCGTTGGCCCGATGCATCGGACAATTGAAACAATCCAGTCCACAAGGCGACGTCATGTTCGCGTAGTCCACAATACACTCCTTTCGCATTCTCAGGCCGCCGAAAGCACGGCCGAAAACACCGATCGATCGACATTGCCTCCCGACAACACCACGGCAATCCGACGGCCCGCAATGAGATGCTTCTCCTGGAGCGCCGCAGCGACACTCGCCGCGCCGGCGCCTTCCGCGACGTTGTGGGTGCACTCGAAGATCGTGCGCATGGCAGCAGCGATCTCGTCATCCGTGACCTGGACGATCCTGTCGACCCTTTGCCAGATCACTTCCAATGCTGCGGGCTCAGGCGTACGGCAAGCGATTCCATCCGCAAGCTCTGTGGTGGTGGGATGTTCCACTGCTCGGTGCGCGTCAAAGGAAAGAGCATACGCGGGCGCATGTGCCGAAACCGCACCGACAATCGAGGTTTTCAACCCGAGAGCATCTCGTGCAGCTATCATGCCGCAAATCCCCGACCCGAGCCCGATCGGCACATACGCGACGTCGATGTCCTTAACAGAATGAAAGAGTTCCAAACTGTATGTTCCAACACCGGCGACGAGCAAGGGGTGAAACGATGGCAGCATGTGCAGTCCGCGTTCGCGGGCAATCATTTCCGCGTAGTCGCGGGACGACTGGAAATCATCCCCGTGCTCGATCAGCTCCACTCCAAGCGCTTGCATAGCAGCGTTCTTTTCTCGGCTGTTGCCGTGAGGCACAACCACGGTGGCAGCGATGCCGTACCGACGAGCGGCAAGACCGACAGACTGTCCGTGATTGCCGCGAGTCGCGGTAATTACGCCCGTTGGCTTGTGAGCAGATTTGACGAGGTGATCGAAATATACGAGCCCGCCTCGAATCTTGAACGCGCCGACGGGGGTGTGGTTTTCATGCTTCACCCAGACTTCCGCTCCGATCCGCTCGCACAGGAGCGGCCAGCAGTACTGCGGAGTCGGTGGAACGACCGCATGAACGATAAGTGAAGCAGCCTCAAGATCGGCAAGTGTAGGTTGCACCGGACTTACTCCCGCGGTTACTGCTCTTTTTGCCGATACCGAATTACTGTGGCCCCGGCAAAGATACTTTGTAGCGCATTTTGTGAGTTTGCTGTGATGTTCTGGTCGGCCCGGATAAATTCCTCGGAAGCGGTTTCGATGCATTTTCGGTTATGCCTTTCCTCCATCGGCAAGGTTGTCTGGATTGGAGGCGGGAGAAATTGGTAGCGTTGTCCCAGCATCAAAACAGCCGCTCGCACGAGTCCCGCTAAAGGCATCAATGAAGCGGTTACGCATGTCCCTATCGTCTGCGAAGACGGTCATCCATACACTGAAAAAACCTAGAGCTTGTGCATACCGTACGACGTTCCGCCTGATGGCATCATTTCCAGGATTGGCATCAACATCGTTCTTAGCTTCTTCTACCTGAGCCCAAGCCTCCATGCGCTGAGACACCCGATCAATCGCCAGCATCTCGCCTCGTTCATCGAGCATGAGGCTTGGTCGCTTGTCGAGGCCAGTGAGTCTCAAAGTCGCTACGGCCATTTCATTCACGACAAGCGGCAAACCTGGCACCGGTTGAACGTCTCCATCCGGAGAGTAAACGAAGGCCGCAAAGGTATTGTCCCTGTCTGGCAATAACACGTTGGCGAGGACTACTTCCTTGTCTCCTTTGGTCGAATTACAATTTACGCAAGCTAGCAGAAAGTTGCTCCAGGACCCTTCAAGGTCTGGACGACCATGAGCGCCCTGTTTGGGTTGGATATGCTCTACATGCGGCCCCGCGGGGATACGTCGTTCGCAGAAGCTGCAGTAGCTCCCCAGCCGGCCAACCAGGTACGGACGAGCATTGACATATGGATTAAAATCGTTTGCCTGAGGGGATGGGCCGCGACGCACTGGACGCATCAGATCAGTCTCCTAGTTTCGCAGCCCGTTTCATTTCCAGGAATGCCTGAAATGCGGGGTTGTCCGCATATGGAGCAATGGACTCGGCCAGTCGCTCCTTGTATTCAGCCAGCTTTTCCTTGGGTGTCAGTTTTGCCTCTTCAAGCATTTGCAGATAGTGGCGCGCTACTCCCTTCATTTCGTCGTAACGTGCGCTGACTTCCGGATTGACGCCCATGATTTCGCGTGCGATCTCGTTGATGGGTTTGTCAAAGACTTGCGCAGGAGGGTGTCCATCCAGCATCATAAGCTCTTCGCCCTTTCTCAACGATTGTATGAGGAATGGGGAATGCGTGGTCGCTACGAACTGGATCTTTGGGAAGGTGCAGCGCAGATCTTCGATCACATGCCGCTGCCATTTGGGATGAAGATGAAGATCCAGTTCGTCAATCAAAACTACGCCAGGAGTTTCTTTCAATGCTCTAGAGCCTAACTGGGGATTCAAGGTCGCAGCTTTTTGGGCTATGTCGCCGACCATGGCCAACATACACCGCTGTCCGTCACTCAAATTGTTGAACGGGTATCTGTCTCCATGCTCCATGACCACTACAACCTCGCCAAGCTTGGCATCGAAGTAAACGTCGCTCGTTTCTTCCAAGCAGTGTATCAGAGCATCTCGAACTGCTATGTAAATTCCTGATGGCTTGCCCTGCTGGTAGGCAATCCAAGATTGTCTTGCAATCCAGCGCACCAGGAAGGCAGGGGAAAGACGTGGATCAACACTATTGCTGTATCCCACCAAACGGGAAAGCTCTTTCTTCCCTACAATTGCTTGCTCACTCTTCACCTGTGCCTGCCCCCGCGGGATGTTCCACAAGCGTCCTGTCCCGTAGTAGGAGATCAAAGGGAGCAAGAAATCTTCTCCTGACCTTGCCTGTTTGTCGGTGCGCGCCGCCAGGTCTTTGATATTGCGGGCATCACCGTAGGTAGTGCGCCCGTGGGGAGTATTTAATGCGCGAGACCAGGAAATCAGTTCCCCTCGTACTTCACCAACCGCCTCGATAACGCACGGATACTGAGATTCCCAGTTGACACTGACCACTTGTTCGCCAACTGCACCAATGGTCTCTTGTTCGAAACTCGCGAGAAGAACCTCCTGAGGATTAATATGACGGGCGTCGTAGCCTCGAAGACCGAGAAACCAACTGCCCAAGGCTATCGAGAGAGCATCCAACAGAGACGTCTTCCCGGTTCCGTTCACTCCGACGATCAGGTTGATCTCAGGGTCAAATGACACACTCAATTCCTTAAACCCTCTGAAATTCTGAATTGTCAGAGTATCAATGCGCATCACAAGCCTCCAGATCAGAACAATCTTTTCCGGCTCGTCAATCTATCAGTCGTAACAGCATGAGAGCAGCGGAACGCTCTCATAGCCACACAATTGCCCGTCCCGTCCAAGCCCCCAGCTTAGCCGTGTGACGCACTCCATGGGCCACAACGGCGCGCAGTTATCGGACAACGGACCCCGAGATTGGTTTGAATTATGCAGAATCGAGCTTCATTGTCAAAGAAGTTCGCACTGATGACTCAGCCATTATTACGCTGCGCGGTACACAATATCCGCATTTTCCGCACCAGCTCCGCCAGCATATGCGCGTTTCTCGAGGCACTCCCCTTGTGTTTCAGCAACTCAGCGCGTCCATTTTCGCCGAGTCGGAGCGCGCGATCTTCGTCTCTCAGTAAGTCCCCCACCCTCGATACGAAATCCCGCTCGTTGCGCACTTCGAAGCCTGCACCTACACGCACCAACATGTCGCGGGCTTCCCGGAAGTCCTCCATGGACGGTCCGAAGATCACCGGTTTGCCCCACGCGGCCGGCTCCAGGATGTTCTGCCCGCCTCGCGGGACGAGCGAGCCCCCAACGAACACCACTGTAGCCAGCGAATAAATCCGGAACAACTCGCCGGTACGATCGACGATTACGACCGGCCGATCGTTGCGTTTCTCGCCTTCATCCGCACTGCTGCGCAGGAACGGCGACTCCATGCCGACAGCCTGCATGTGGGCCACGATCTGAGGCGTCTTCTCAACGTGCCTCGGGACCAGAACGAGCACCAGATCCGGGAAATCTCGCCTGAGAGCGTTGTACGCTGCAATCACAATCTCATGCTCACCGGGATGCGTACTCCCTGCGACGAGCGTCCGCACTCCCGGGGGGATGCCAAGCACTTCTCGGATACGGTCGTCCTCGTCTAAAAGCAAATCGCCGAACGCCGCATCAAACTTGGTATTTCCAGTTACTCGAATCTTGGATTCAGCCGCGCCCATTTCTCTGATTCGATCAGCGTCAAGCTCCGACGCCATGAGGAAAAGATCGATTCGATCGAGCGTGGACGCGAAAAACCGCCGCAGTCGTCGATATCGCGGGAAAGAACGGTCGGAAATCCTTCCGTTGGCCAGCACGATCGCTGTACCGCGAGCCTTGAGGCCGCGAATGAGATTCGGCCAGAGCTCCGTTTCCATCAGCACGAAAAGGTCCGGCTCGATCCGTTCCACAACGCGATTCACAAACGCGGGGAAGTCCAGGGGCAAATACAGCCTGCCATCCACATCCGGCATCACCTGTCGGGCCTTGTCCTGGCCGGTCTCCGTGCCTGTGGAAACCACGATGGACGCTGCGGGCACAAGTTCGCGCATGGCCTGCACGAGTGGTCCCAGCGCGACCACTTCGCCCACCGACACCGCATGAAACCAGAGCCGAGGCCGCGGCAAAGAAACCGCCGGGAAGTCCGCGGGCAGACGACCGAACTTGCCCCATATCGAACGGCGATATTTTCCGCCAAATACTATTCGGGGAAGATAATAGGCGGCAAGCGCCGGCGCCGCGAGTGTGTGGAGCACGAGATTGTATAGAAGGCCGCTCATGCCCAGACTCGGCCGATCACCCATGCGCGGTCACTTGCACTCTTCGATCTTGGCCGAGAACGTCGGCGCCAGCTCGAAGTTCTTTTCTACCAGGAAAGGATTGATCTCAATCTTGCTGATTTTGACGAGAGTGCGCCAGCCGCCCTGCGGCGAACGCACATCGAAACGTCTGGGAAGCCAGCCGTACTCGCCGTCCGCGTAATCCCCGAAATCCGATGTAAGTTCGACGGATCGGGACCCAACTTTCTCGATACGCATCAGCAGGAGCTTCTTGGCGTCAAGTGTCACCCGCCACGTATGGCCGTTGAAGGTCAAGCCCACGACGATGCGATTCTGGTCCTCCGAGAGCACCTGTGACACCGTGGCATTCTTCCACTGGAGCAATGCCAGAGGAATCAAGCTCTCAAGTTCCGCTACGTCCGGAAATCGCTCGAAAAAACACTTCCGGCCGCCCGCGAGGATTTTGCTCTCCGCAGGCACGTAGAGCTTGAACTTGTCCGATCTGACCACCATCTCGAACAGAGAGTTGCCGCCAGGCGCGATGCCCTGGAAGCGGAAGTCACTCGGCCGCCTGTACATGAAAAAGCCGCGCACGTCCTGACGATTGCCGTCTTTTTCGTATGTAGTGGTCACCGCCATGACCGCTTTGAGCGCGCTGAGGTTCTTGCCCTTCTCAGCGAGGGCTTTGGGAATCTCCTGGGGTTTGATTGCAGGTTCAGCCAGCACAGCCGCGGACGACACAATCACGCACAGGAACACCCAAGACAATATTCCGAACGCGCGCTTCCCTTCTCGCACCAGAAGACGACGGCAAACATGGTGTAATCGTCGCAGTTTCATGGCTTGTCTTTGTAGCAGAGCCGCGGGTGCGATGCAACGGTCAATCATTCCCCATAGTACCCATTCCCTTAAGCGGGGGATACTACCCGCTGGAAAGAAATAGATCTGCCACCGCAGAGATCTAGAGATCGCTGTAGGGGCGCACCCGTGAGGGTGTCTCAAAAGTCCTCGAAAGGGTGGCATCGTAGCACGATTACCCCCTCACCCTAACCCTCTCCCTGAGGGAGAGGGGACCGGAAATCGGCTCCACAGGCCTCCCTCTCCCACTGGGAGAGGGCCGGGGTG
>Ga0172373_10000898_pt1 | contig 48855 bp, 45 predicted proteins | sample Lak10m_2_FD_114546 | JGI IMG/M metagenome (GOLD analysis project Ga0172373, IMG submission 114546) | Freshwater microbial communities from Kabuno Bay, South-Kivu, Congo - kab_092012_10m | ecosystem: Environmental > Aquatic > Freshwater > Lake | place: Democratic Republic of the Congo... | reverse complement strand
GCGGGCGGCAAGATCGGCGACCAGTCCGTCGTGCAAGGTCTTCATGTGGTCGATTCCGTGCCGCAGCAGGGCCGAGGCGGTCATCACCGCGTCGGCGCCGGCGAACAGGTACTTGACCACCTCGGCGGCGCTTTGCACCCCCGAACTGGCGGCGATGGAGCCCTTGATCCGGCCGGCCAGGGCGGCGATCCACAGCAGCGGCAGGCGGATGTCGTTCTTGTTGCTGAGTCTGAGATCGCGCAAGACGGCCAGATCGTCCAGGTCGATGTCGGGCTGGTAGAAGCGGTTGAACAGGACGAAGCCGTCGGCTCCCGCCTCGTCCAGGGTCTTGACCATGTGCCCGGGGGCACTGAAGAACGGGCTCAGCTTCATGGCCACCGGGATCGACACGGTCTGCTTGACCGCGGTCAGGATGTCCAGGTGCCGGCGCTCGATTTCGGCCCCCGACAGCGACAGGTCGGTCGGCAGGAAATAGACGTTCAGTTCCAGGGCGTTGGCTCCGGCCTGCTCGATCTGCCGGGCGTAATCGATCCAGCCGGTCCGCGACGTGCCGTTCAGGCTGGCGATCACCGGCAGGTCGACCGCCTCGCGGGCTTTGCGGACCAGATTGAGGTAGTTCGCCGGACCGCCGTTCTCGGTCAGGGCGGGGGGGAAGTAGGAAAAGGCTTCGTTGTTGGCGGCGGCCCCCAGGACCTCCAGTTCCTCGATCTCGTTCTCGATGTCTTCCTGGAACAGGGACGGCAGGACGAGTGCTGCGGCGCCCAGGTCTTCCAGTCTGCGGATATTGCCCAGGTCAAGGGTCAGCGGCGATGCCGAGACCACCAGCGGATTCTTGAGCTGCAGCCCCAGATATCGGGTCGAGAGATCCATGTCCCATTGTCCTTTCGCGGATGACGACGCAAAGCGGACTGGCAGGCTACCGTTCGGGCGGGATACAAGCAAGGCGCGGTTGCGCCGCTGCCGGGCAGCTTGCGGCATTTACTTATATAACCTCAATATAGCGTTCAATCCAAGGTTACCATCCCTGCCGATTGGCAGGGGAGCAGGTCAATATCCGCATGTTCCACAGGTATTTTTTGTCCTACCATTAGGCTAGACATCTTCTCAGCAACCGCATCCGCTGCCGCCTTCGGGCCGCAAAAGAAAGAGCGTCCCGTATGACATCGACCGCATTCCGTTTCGCCGTCATCAGCTTTATCTTAATGGCGGCCGGATTCGTCGGCACCTTGTGGTCGGCTCATCAGGTCGGACAGACCGCGGTGATCGAATCGACGATGGCCGCCAACCATACCCTGACCCAAAGCTTCTCGAACGAGGTGTGGGGGCAGGTGCAGCCGCTGTTGCCGCCGGCCGAGTTGCGGACCGCGGAACAGTTGCGGTCATGGCGCTTCCTGGCGACGATCGATCAGCGGGTGAAGGCGTTCGCCCGGGGAACCGACATCCACAAGGTCAAGATCTACAATCTTGACGGACTGACCGTCTATTCGTCCGAGGTCGGACAGATCGGTGAGGACAAGAGCCGCAATCCGGGGCTGCTGGCCGCCCGGTCCGGGCAGGTGTCGGGAGAGCTGACCCATCGCGGCAAGTTTTCGGCCTTCGACGGCGAGATCACCGACCGCGATCTGGTGTCCAGCTATGTGCCCCTGACCAGCGGTGACGGCGTCGTCCAGGCCGTCGTCGAAATCTATACGGACCGGACCGCGGCGATCCACAGTGCCCAGCGGGCGTTGTGGCAATTGGCCCTGTGGCTGTCCGGCATCGTCCTGGTGGTTTACGCCCTGCTGGTGGGCATGGTCGTCCGGGCAGAGCGGGAACGGTCGAAAAGCCTGGGGATGCTGGCCGAAAAGGGCCGCCAGATGGCGGTGCTGGCCGAAGAGAACGACAAGGCGCGGCAGGCGGCCGAAGCCGCCGATCGGGCCAAGTCGCAATTCCTGGCGACCATGAGCCACGAAATCCGCACTCCGATGAACGGCATCATCGGCATGACCGACCTGCTGCTGGACGGCGGACTGGCCGACGATGAACGGCGCAAGGCGGAGACCATCAAGCTGTCTGCCGAGGCGTTGCTGACCATCATCAACGATATCCTGGATTATTCGAAAATCGAGGCCGGGCATCTGGATCTGGAATCGACCCCGTTCCGGCTGCGCGATCTGATCGAGGGCAGCATCGACATCGTGGCCCCCAGGCTGAAAAGCGGCGACGTCGACATATTGTACCGCATGCTGCCCGGCGCCGATGGGACGTTCCTGGGCGATCCGGTCAGGGTCCGGCAGATCCTGCTCAACCTTCTGGGCAACGCGGTCAAGTTCACCGAGTTCGGATCGGTCCTGGTCGAGGCCGGGGTGCCGGACGGTCAACTGGAGATCCGCGTCTGCGACACCGGAATCGGCGTGCCGGACGAGGTGCGGGCGCGCCTGTTCCGGAAATTCGTCCAGGCGGATTCTTCCACCTCGCGGCGGTTCGGCGGGACCGGGCTTGGTCTGGCCATCAGCCGGCAACTGGCCGAGTTGATGGGGGGCGAGATCGGTTTTTCCAGCGAGGACGGCAAGGGCAGCGTTTTCTGGTTCCGGCTGCCGCTGGCCGTGGTCGAGCCCGACCGGATGGATCTTGGTGCAACCCTTGCCGGATTGCGGGTGCTGGTGGTCGACGATTCGGTGAAGGCCGTCCATATCCTGGCCGAGCAGGTGATGGCCCTGGGGGGCGAAGCGGAAACCACGCCATCGGCGTTCGGAGCGATGGAATGCCTGCGGAGCGGGGTGCAGACCGGGCGTCCGTTCAATGCCATCGTGGCCGACCAGTCGCTGCCCGCCGTCAGCGGTGCCGATCTGATGGCGATGGTCGCCGCCGATTCCCAGTTTTCCATTCCGATCCGGGTGCTGGCCATCGCTTCCTATGATCCGCAGACGCGGGGGGCGGGGAAGAACTTGCAAGGCGTCGCCATTCTGGAAAAGCCGTTCCACCTGCGCCAGCTGATCCGGGTTCTGACCGATGCCCCGAAAGATGCGGCGCCGGCCGGTGTCCGGGAACCGTCGTCATCATCGATGGGCGCCTTGCGCATCCTGCTGGTCGAGGACAACGAGGTGAACCAGCAGGTCGCCGTCGGCTTGCTGAACAAGCTGGGGCATGCCGTCGACGTGGCGTCGGACGCCGGAGACGGCGTGGCGATGGCCCGTCGCGGCGGTTACGACCTTGTGTTCATGGATGTCCAGCTGCCCGACATGGACGGCTACGAGGCGACCGGCCTGATCCGTTCGTTTCCCGACCCGACGGGCCGGGTGCCGGTGATCGCCATGACCGCCAATGCGATGGAAGGCGACCGCGAACGCTGTCTTGCGGCGGGAATGGACGATTTCCTGCCCAAGCCGGTCCGGCGGGTGGATCTGGCTGCGATGCTGGAGCGGTGGGGGCGTCGTCGTCCGTGACGCGACGCAGGGTGATCGCCAAATGCGATCACCCTGGACGCGACGCCCCTTGGCGTGACCGGGGTCAGAGCTTCTTCGACAGGGTGAAGGCGCCGCGCAGGTCGCCCGGCTTGAAACCCACGGCCTGATCGGTGGGATAAAGCTTTTCCAGACGCGCCTTGACCTCGGGCTTGAGGTCGGCACCGTGGCAGCCCAGGCACAGCTCGCCGGTGGGGATGGCCTTCATGAAACGGAAGCTGCCGTCCACCGTCGCCGCGGCGACCAGGGTGTCGGGGCTTTCCCCGGCGGCGCGGCGGGCTTCGAAATCGGCCAGAACCTTCCGTTCCCAGGCATCCGGCCCGTTGGACGGGTTGCGCAGCTTCAGGCTGGTGCGCCCGACCTGCCAGCCCGATTTGTCGGCATGGGACTTGGCGATGGCCGGAGCCTTCTCGTTGCACACGGCGATGGCTTCGACGGGACCGCCGGCCTGGATGCCCTTTTCCAGTTCGGTCTTCATGGCCCCGGCGAATTCCTTGATGATGCCGGCGGCCTCTTGCTTCAGGGCCGCTTCGTCGGCCATCGCCGGAGCCGCCATCGCCATGATGACCGTCGCTGCAACAAGCACATTCTTCATGATCGTCTCCCTGATCTGCCGGTTTTCCACCAGCGTAATGTCCTGTCTGCAAAGGGCGGTAGTATCCCAGGACGACGCGGCCAGGATCATCGCTGCCAATGAGGCATGCTTCCGAGGAGATGAGTGACTTTCGCGTCTTAGGAAAAACAGCTACTATCTTTGGTATGTTATCGCGAGGGAGGCTGGGCCGTGCAGAAGACGCTGATTCTGATAGCCGACGACAACCCCCTGGTTACGCAGCTTGTTTCGCACCGGCTGGGGAGCCGGGGGTTCGAGGTGGTTACGGTCGGAGACGGCATTCAGGCCGTGGCCGCGGCACGGAGCCTGAAGCCCAGTCTTCTGGTGCTGGACGGCATGATGCCGGGTCTGGACGGGTTCGCCGTCATCAAGACCCTGAAGGAAGATCCCGAGACCGCCGAAATTCCCATCCTGATGCTCAGCTCGCTGAAGGGCGAGAAGGACATCGTCGGTGCGCTGACCGCGGGGGCTGCCGACTATCTGGTCAAGCCCTTCATCCCCGAGGAACTGATTTTGCGCGTCAAGCGGCTGCTGGGCACCGTCGCAGCATGATGCGGGCCGCGGTGTGTCTGGCCATCGGTGTCTTGATGCTGCCTTGCGTGGCGTTCGGGGCGACGCGGGATGAATTGTTGGGCGATGCGGCTGATCTTGGGCGGCAGGGACGTTACGCCGAAGGTCTGGACATGGTCCGGGAAATGGTCGCGGCCGACCCGCGTGATGTTGAGGCGCGCATGCTTGAGGCGCGCCTTCTGGCCTGGGCCGGCCGCAACGGTGAGGCGGAGACGGCCATTGCCGCCATATTGGCCGCACAGCCGGGCAATTCGGATGCCTTGGCCCTGGCCGGGGCCATTGCGTGGTACCGGGGTGATGTCGCCGCGGCCCGGGCGCGGTACGAGGCGGCGGTGGCGATCTCGCCGTCCGATCAGGAAGCGCAGCTTGGGCTGGCCCGGGCTGTGGCCGCCTTGTCCGCCGGGCAGGAATGGGCTTGGCGCGTGGATATGGGCGTTGATTTCACCCGGTCCGGCGGGGGCAGCCAGAAAGACTGGCAAGAGGGGTTCATGCGGGTCGGCCGCAAGCTTTCCGCCGCGACCCAGGTGCATCTGTTCGCCCAGCATTCGCATCGCTTCGGCGAGGTGGACAGATTCCTGGAAATCGGCGCCGAGCACAGCGTCGCCCCCTGGCTGCGGGGATCTGTCGCCATCGGAGGCACGGTTGCCGCCGATTTCCTGCCGCGTCGCCGGATCGATGCGGGCGGTGCGGTGCGGGTGGCCGCCGACCCGGGGCTGCTGACGGCGACATGGCTGACCGTGGACGCGCGCCACGCCGACTACCGAAGCGGCACCGTGGCCCATGTGGCGCCGGGGGTGCAGCAATATCTTTTCGATGGGCGGGTCTGGGTTACCGGGCGCTTCCTGATGATGAAGAACGAGTTCGACAAGCATCCGACCGGCTGGGAAATGCGTGTCGACTGGCAGGCGTGGGACAAGGTCCGGCTGTTCGCTGGGTATGCGGATGTGCCCGAGACGACCGACAATGTCACCCTGCCTTCGACCAGCCGTCTGATCGGCGCCGTCTTCGGGATTGCCGACGACATGGACATCACCCTTTCGGCAAGCCGCCAAGACCCCAAGCGGGAGACCATCGGTGCCGCGCTGTCCGTGAGGTTCTGATGGACGGGAAAGCGGTTCTCTGGCTGCTCTGTGCCGGCCTGGCCGGTGCGGCCACGCTGATGATGCTGGGACTTGTCGCCCGGCGCTACTTTCTCGACCGCCGGGCGATACGGCAGGGGCGGCGTCGGCAGGAACTGGTCGAGCGGGTCATCGTCGCCATCGACCCTTTGTCCGGCGACGAAAAAGCGCCGCTGGTCGGCGACGATGCCGGGCGCCGTCTGCTGGCGCAGATCGGCTGCGATTTCATGGATCTGGTTCGGGGGGAAGATCGCCGCAAATTGCAGGATCTGCTGGAATTCAACGGTGTCGTTGAGATGGCGCTGGTGGAATTGGCCACAGGCCCGGTCCGGCGGCGCGAGGCGGCGACCGCGGTGCTGGCCCCGTTCACGCGCCAGGAGTGCCGGGCGGCGCTGTTGACTTCACTGGAGCACGATCCTGATCCGTCGGTGCGGATGTCGGCGGCCTTCGCCCTGGTGGAGTGGGGGGGGATGCCCTCCATGTCGCGGCTGGTGGCGGCCTTGCGGATGTCCGAGGACAAGCGGTCGTTGCGGCTGTTGGCGCTGTTCTGCCATATCGCCGAGTTGAACCCGGCCGAGCTTCTGGATCTTGCCGCATCGGGGACGGGGCCGAACGTGCTGATTCTGGCGCTTCATGCCCTGGCGCGGGCCGGTGTGCTGGAAGCCCTGCCCCTGCTGCTGGAGGCGACTTCGCATGCGGCGGCGGATGTCCGGGCCGAGGCGTACCGATCCCTGGCCCGATTGGGGCATCCCGCGGCGGAAGGCGTTCTGGCGGCCGGGCTGGACGATCCGGAATGGCCGGTCCGCGTCCAGGCGGCCATGTGTGCCGGGCGGATCGGCCTGGTGGCGTTCACCGGCACGCTTGTGGGCCTGCTGGATGATGGGGAATGGTGGGTGCGCTATCGGGCGGCCGAGGCGCTTGGGCAGATGGGGGGGCAGGGGTTGCAGGCCCTGAACAGCGTGGCCGGGCAGGAAAACGCGGCGGGCAGGATCGCCCAACTGGTGCTTTCCGAGCGGGAGGAAGCCGCATGACCGAGATGATCCTGCCTTTTCTGCTGTCGCTCGTCGAGCCCGTGGCCTGGTTCATCATCGGCACCGGACTGGCGCAGAACGGCGTCTATTTCCTGCAGCTCTGGCTTGCCTATCGCTATCTGGGCCGCCGCGGCTATGACGAAGCGGGCAACACGCTGTGGCGGCAATATGCGGATGTCACCCCGCCCATCGCCCTGCTGGTGCCGGCCTTCAACGAGGAAGAAACCATCGTCGAAAGCGTGCGGTCGCTGCTGGCCCTGCGCTATGCCAGCTTCGAGGTCATCGTCGTCAACGACGGATCGGGCGACGGGACGCTGGATGCCCTGGTTCGCGGGTTCGACCTGGCGCCGGTGCGGCGGTCCTGGGACGATGCCCTGCCGCACAAGCCGATCCGGGGGATCTATCGCAATCCGGCCTTTCCCAGCCTGCTGGTCGTCGACAAGGACAATGGCGGCAAGGCCGATGCCCTGAATGCCGGGATAAACCTGTCCCGGATGCCGCTGTTTTGTGCCGTGGACGCCGATTCTGTACTGGAGCCCGACGCGTTGCTGCGCTGCGTCGAACCCTTCGTCGACGATCCCGACGAAACGGTGGCCGTCGGCGGCACCATCCGTCTGGCCAACGGCTGTGTCGTGAAGGACGGGTGCGTGGTGTCGGTGGGATTGCCGAAACGGATATTGCCGTTGCTTCAGACAATGGAATATCTGCGGGCGTTCCTGATGGGGCGGCTGGCCTGGAGCGAGTTGAAGGCCGTCACCCTGATCTCGGGGGCATTCGGGGTGTTCCGGCGCAATCTGGCCGTCGAGGCCGGCGGCTACAGCCACGACACCGTTGGCGAAGACATCGAGATCATCGTCAAGATTCATCGCCTCATGGTGTCCCGCGGGAAACCGTACCGCATCCAGTTCGTGCCGGAGCCGGTATGCTGGACCGAGGCTCCGTCCAGCCTGTCGGTGCTGCGGCGGCAGCGGATCCGCTGGCAGCGGGGCGCGCTGGAAACCTTCTTCCGCCATCGTTCGATGCTGTTCAATCCGCGCTATGGCCGTATCGGCACGCTGGGCTTCGGACATATGCTGCTGGTCGATGTCCTGGGGCCGCCCGTCGAAGTGCTGGGCTACCTGTTCTTTCCGCTGCTCTGGTGGCTGGACATGCTGGACACGGACTATCTCGTCATCTTCGCGGCGCTGGCCTGCGTTTTCGGGATCTTCATCAGTGTCGGGTCCCTGATTCTGGAAGAACTGGAACTCAGGCGTTTCCCGCGCGCACGGGATCTGCTGGTCCTGACCGGCATCGCGATCGTCGAGAATCTTGGTTATCGCCAGCTGAACAATATCTGGCGGATCGAAGGCTGGTGGCAGTTCCTGCGGGGAACCAAGGGGAATTGGGGGGCCATGACGCGGGTGGGCTTCACCCGGGGATGAGCGAACAAGGCAAGGCCGGTCCGGCCACGGGCGGCAACCGGACCATGCGGTGGGACAGGAGGGCAGGAAGTCATGGCGGGCGACCCCATTTTGGAAATCATCACGGCGCGACAATTGGAAGAACTGCGCGATTCCGGCTACACGGTCATTCGTACAGATGTATTGACCAACTTGAAGGAGAAATTTATGGCTCTATATGAAGGTGTTACAAAAATTGAGAAGATAGCAAAAGATACGAAATCAAGGGTAGAGTGATCGTGTTTGTTCGTTAAATGATGTTTGCGTGATTAAAATGTGGTGGTAGCAGGGTGCCGTTAGAAATTGGGGGTGTGCTATGTTATCACGTATATTGTATGGTGATGCAGAGTTCGGTAGTGGCGATGAATATGAGCAATTCAGATATAGATTTGCATGTGTTTTGATCATATTCACTATTATAGTAACAACATTATTCCTTGTTGCTGCTTATAGTGAAAATGCAACATTGCACCCGTATTATCTGCGTTCGGGTGAGGTGAGCTGCATCATCAATATCATTGCACTCTTTGCCCTGCGCAGGCGCCCGGACAGGCTCCGGCCTATCGCGGCAATATGTATCAGCGTATCATTCTATTGCACAGGGACGGCATTTTTTTACAATTCTGAAGATGAAATGCGAATAGCATGGTTTGCGTTAAGCATACCATCCGTCTATCTGATCGTCGGAACAGGTGCAGGTCTGTTCATGACGGCGGTTTCAATTGTTTTTGTTGTGATGGGCAATGGATATCTGGTCCAGCCATATTCCGCGAATGCCATCATAACCGTCGTTGTTAATATAATGTATATAAGCGCTTTTTTCTGGGCGTCGTCGGCCAAGTCGGTATCGTTCCATCACACTATGCGGGAAGCCCAGAAAAAGGCCGAGGCCGCGCGTGAAGAGGCAGTACTGGCGCTGCGGCAGGTCGCCATGCTGCTGGACAATTCGGGGCAGGGATTCCTGTTCTTCGGGCCGGACATGATGGTTTCGGGGCGGTATAGCCGCGCCTGCGTGTCGATTCTGGGCAGAGAGCCGGCCGGCCGGAACGTCGCCGAGCTGCTGTTTCCCGGAAACGACGACATGGGCGGCCTGATGTCCCGGAGCGTCGCCGGGGCGTGCGCCGCCGCCGCGCAAGGCGACGTCATCCGGGCCGAGGTCTTTCTGTCCCTCATCCCCAAGGACATCGACGTGGACGGCAAGTCGCTGGAGGCGCAATACATCGCCGTGGATGGCGGCGTCATGCTTGTGCTCTCGGACGTCAGCGACAGGAAGTCGCTCAACGCCGCCATCGCCAGCGAACAGCGGCGGATGGAAATGATCCTGACCGCCGTCACCGACCGCGACGATTTCTTCTCGGCCATCGATGAATTCCGGGCATTCGTTGCCGAGGGGGCGGCGGCATGGCGGGAGAAGACCGTGCCGGACATCTATCGTGCTGTTCATACCTTCAAGGGGACGTTCAACCAATTCAGTTTCAAGACCTTGCCGGCGGCGCTGCACGACACCGAAGCCCGGCTGCGCGAGGTGATGGACGGCGGTGGGGGGCAGAGTATCGCCGACGTGGCGGATTTGGTGTTCGCCACCGAGTGGGGGGCGATTCTTGACGACGATCTGAGCATCGTCTCCGAGGCCCTGGGCGCGGACTTCATCACCCGCAAGGGTGTCGTTTCGCTGGACCCCGAGCTGGCGGTGCGTTTCGAGCGTTTCGCGGCGAACCATCTGCAGGCCGGCGATCTGTCGCAAGAGGAACGCGGCGTCCTGGTCGAACTATCGAGCATCCGCATGGCTCCGTTGCGCCATGCACTGATGGACTTCAATCGTCTGACCCGGCAGATTTCCCAGCGTCTCGACAAGGAAGTGGCGCCGCTGCAGGTTATTGGCGACGATGTCCGGGTCGATCCCGATCGGTTCGGGCCGTTCATGCGGTCTTTGGGGCATATTTTCCGCAACGCCGTCGATCATGGAATCGAGCATCCCGATGATCGCGAAGATGCGGGCAAGTCGCGGGCCGGCAATATCGTCTGCAAGGTCGCCTACGATTCTCAGGGGCTGACCCTGGTGATTTCCGATGACGGCCGTGGCATCGACGCCGAGGCCTTGCGTCAGCGCGCGGCGCTGCGATTCCCCGGCGAAGGCGCCGAGACCTGGGATCTGGCCGATCTGGTGTTCAAGGACGGGCTGTCCAGTCGGGACGAGGCCAGCGCATGGTCCGGGCGCGGGGTCGGCATGGCCGCCGTCCGGGCCGCTTGCGCGGCTCTTGGCGGAGATGTGGACGTCAGTACCGAGGCCGGGCAGGGAACGACTTTCGTGTTTCGCTTTCCTGCCATGTCGGCAAGAGTGGCGGCTTGAGCATGGCGCCCGCACCTGCCGCAGGGTAGGAGCGGGGAACCGGGCAGAAGATCGAAAGAGACAGGGATATGGCAGGGGTGGACAAGAAACAGCATTCGGCAGGGGAACTCGTCGGCGAGATGACCGCCATCATGCATGTGGTGGCGCGGCGTACCGACATGTTCCTGAGATCGCAGATCGGGCTGACGGTGAACGGCTGCTCCCATCATGCGGATGGGGTGCAGTGCCTCGAACTGAAGGATCTGACGTCCCTGGTGTCGGTGGGGGGCAGTCTCAACATGATCATCGCCTTCAGCTTCGATGCCGGACTGATCGCGCATATCAGCCAGAAATTCACCGACGGCATCGCGGTCGGCGACGATGAGCGCGAGCTTTATCTGAACGATGCGGCAAGCGAGATGATCAATACGATCATCGGCAATTGCACCGCGGAACTGGCCGAAAGAAACGCCGTCATTTCCATGTCGCCGCCGGTCATCATCACCGGGGCGCGCAGCGTGCATCGTGCTCAGGATGCCAAATTCTTCTCGGTCACCATGTCCCTGTCGAAGGGGTCTATGGGGATCTATTTCATCGGTCCCCGGGGTCTGTTCGACGACAACCTGGAAACAATCTTTGCAAGCAATGGGGCGCAAGCATGATCCCGACACCTCTGTCAGTCCTGGTCGTAGACGATTCGATCATCGCTCAGAAAAAAATCTCGGCGCTGCTGGATGAACTTGGGCACACCGTCGTCGGGCTTGCCTCCAACGGCGCCGAAGCGGTCACCAAATACATCCATCTGATGCCGGATCTGGTGACGATGGACATCACCATGCCCGGTACGGACGGCATCGTCGCCACCCAGCGCATCGTGGAAAAGTATCCGTCGGCGCTGATCATCATGGTGTCGTCGCACGGGCAGGAGGGCATGGTCATGGCGGCGCTCGAGGCCGGCGCCAAGGGCTATGTCCTCAAGCCGGTCGAGAAGGACAAGCTGAAGGACATGGTGCAGAAAGTGGTGGACCGCTACGTGTTGCGGAGCTGAGGCTGCGCCATCGCACCCTGCGACAGCATACTGTTGCCATAGTTCGAAAGGTTGTATAGCCTTCCCTGGTCAGCTGCCGGGGAGACAATGATATGCGCAGAATGCCCGCTTCCGTTGCCGCCGCCATCGCCGTCACCGCCGCCGTCACCGCCGCCGGGCCGGCGCTGGCGGGTGACGGGACTGCAAAGCCGACCTGGCAGGTGGATGTCGGCGGCGATTCCAGCCATTTCGCCAAGAATACCATCAAGGATTGGCAGGACAGCTATATCCGGCTGGGCCATGCGGTGTCGGACACGACGCAGGTGCACGTCCTGCATTGGAATTCGCATCGCTTCGGTGAGGTCGATCGCTATTTCGAAGGCGGAGTGGCGCATATGTTCGCGCCCTGGGCCAGGGGCTACGTGGCGGCGGGGGGAACCTTCGCCGCCGACTTCTCGCCGCAACGGCGGGGGGACCTGGGCGGCGCGGTACGGGTCATGTCCAATGCGGAAGGCGGGGTGCTGGTGGCGACGTGGCTGGGGATCGATGCCCGGCACTCGGCGTATCGTACCGGCAACGTCGATTACATTGCCCCGGGCCTGCAGCAATATTTGTTCGATGGGCGGGCGTGGCTGACGGGGCGCTATTACTTCATGGATGACGAACTGGAAAAGCGTTGGGTCGGCCGGGAAGTGCGCCTTGACTGGCAGGTCCTGGACCGTGTGCGGCTGTGGGGGGCCTACAAGGACCTGCCCGAGACCACCTACAACGTCACCGCCCCGGATGCCAGCCGTCAGGCCGGCGTCGTTCTGGGCGTGACCGACGCAATCGACCTGACCCTGTCCGCCACGCGCGGCTATCCCCGCCGCGAGACGGTGGGCGCCGCCCTGACCGTAAGGTTCTGACGGCGGCCGCCCGCCGACGGATGCCTTGCCGTCAATGCACCGTGCAGACCATGCAGGGGTCGAAGCTGCGCACGACGTGCTGGACGGCGACGGGGTTGCGGTCGCCGGGATCCACCGGGGTACCGGCCAGGGCCTGCTCCAGCGGTCCGGGGCACCCGCCGGCGTCGCGAGGGCTGAAGTTCCAGGTGGTCGGGGCGATGATCCGGTAGTCGCGGATGATGCCGGCCTCGATGGTCAGCCAGTGGCCCAGCGCGCCGCGGGCCGCTTCCACCAGTCCGCTGCCCTGGCCGCGCAGGGGCAGGGGGCTTTCCTCGCAGAAGGGCTCGGCCGGACGGATGGCCCGGACCCAGCCTTCCATCGCCACCACCAGCCGGGCCAGTTCCACCAGCCGCATCACCACCCGGGCCAGCACCGAGCCGCCGTTTGCCGCCAGGGCCGTGGCCAGCGGGTCGCCGGCCACCACCTGGCGGGCCAGGGCGCCGACTTCGGCGACGGCGCCGTTCAGGCGCGGCGCCTTGCACCAGGAATAGGCGCCGTCCTTGAAGGCGTCGGGCTGGGTCGGCCCGGCCATCCATGCCGAGGTCAGGTCCTCGCCGATGCCGGCCGGATCAAGGGCGGCGGTTCGGCCGTCGACCGTCACCCCCGCCGGCCACAGGCCGAAGCTGCCATAGGACAGGAAGGTGGCGGGGCCACGGCCCAGCCCCGACAGGCCAAGGTCGCGGGCGATGTGCAGGAACAGGCGGAAGTCGCCGCGGTCCGGAGCTTCGGCCCCGGCCCAGGCATCCAGGTCGGCGCGCGAGGCGAGGGCGGCGATGCGCTCCAGCCGGTCGGCGAACAGATGGGTTTCCAAGGCCTCGCGGAATTCGGCCAGGATGGACAGCAGGCGGATGCGCTCGCCGCTGTCGACGCCCTTGGTCACGCCGCCCGGCTGCAGCGCCAGGGAATGCGGCCACTTGCCGGCCAGCAGCCCCATCAGGTGCAGAAAGCGCGCCCGTGCCGGCACCAGAGCGCGGGCGCATTCGCCGTGCCCGGCGGCGAAGCGGCGCTGGGCGGCGGCGAACCACGGCCGCCGGGCATAGGTCTGGTGGGCGAAGTCAGGCATGAAGAACAGCACGAAGTGGGTCAGGTGGTCGGCGGCGTTCTCGGCGGCCAGGATCAGGTCGGCGGCCAGACGGCCGTTGGGGGGCGGCGCGGCGCCGGCGATCACGGCCAGGGCCCGGGCGGCGGCGGTGGATTGCGACACCGAGCAGATGCCGCAGATGCGCGGGGCGATGACCAGGCAATCCTCGGGCGGGCGGCCGCCCAGGATCTGTTCGAAGCCGCGATACAGCGGGGCGGTGACGCGGGCCTCGCGCACCATGCCGTCGGCGATGTCCAGGGTGACTTCCAGGTCCCCCTCGACACGGTTGAAGGGACCGACGATCAGGCGGCGGGCGGTCATGGCGATCTCGGCGGCCGGTGAATCGGCGGGACGATGACGTGGTCGGCGTGGGCATTGGTGCGCACCCGCTGCGGCGTCGCCGATTTCGACAGGGCGGCCAGGGCGACGAACCAGGCCTTGGGCATATCCACCGGCAGGCCCACCGGGATGCCGGCGATCTTGGCGGTTTCCAGGAAGGGGGCGCCGCAATCCTGGAATCCCGGCGTCGTGCAGTTGATGCAGGCATAGCCGGCATCGGTGCACGACCCATAGCCGTTCCAGCGCCGCAGGTTGCAGTCCCCCGGCGCCTGGGTGGCCTTGCAGCCGAGATTTTCCATCAGGCAGCCGCGATCCGAGGCCCGGGCCGCCGAGGCCTTGAACTCGTAGAACTCATTGCGGCTGCAGCCGTGGTGGGCCAGATGGTCGGCGAAGGCCCGCGGCCGCCCCAGGCCGTCCAGGGCACAGGTGCCCGACAGCGCCAGTTCGGCCAGGGTTTCCACCAGCCAGCCGGGATGCGGCGCGCAGCCTGCGACATTGATGACCGGCAGGCCGCCCCGGGCGACGAACGAGCGCGGCAGCAGGCCGGCCCCGTCGAAGCCCAGGAACTGCAGGCCGGTGGCGTCGGTGGGGTTGGCTCCGGCCATCGGGATGCCGCCATAGGCGGCGCACGACCCCACCGCCACCACATGGCGGGCCTGGGCGGCGATGGCGGCAATCCATGCGGCCGTCGACTGGCCGGTGCCGGCCATCATCTGGAAGCGGCCGGTGCCGTTGGGGCCGGTCATCACCGCGCCTTCGACGCACAGCGCGTCGACGGCGATCCGGCCGGCGGCGGCATCGGCCAGGATGTCCAGGGCATCCGGTCCGGATTGCGCCGACAGTGCCGGATGCCACAGCAGGCGGATGCCGAACCTGTCCAATGCCGCCACCAGACCGACATCGTCGGCCGCCAGCGCCGACATGGTGCAGCCGCCGCAGCTTCCCGCCTGCAGCCAGAGAACGGAGAACGCTTCGCTCATGGGGGCAGGTTACAGCATGTCTGCGGCGATGTATGCCGGCTATCGCAGACGATAGGCGGCATGGCATCCGTTGCAGGCGGCCATGATGTCGCCCAGGGCGGCATAGACGCGCTGCGGGCGTTTGGCGTCCGGGTCCAGCTCGGCGTCCTCGACGGCGATGGCGAAGCGGCTGGATGCGTGGTGCAACTCGGCCCCCATCCGCTGCATCGGCTCGGGCATGTACCGCCCCAGATGGTCGGCTCCATGCATGGTCAGGGACGACATGCCGATGCGGTTCTCGGCGATTGCGGCGGCATCCTTGGGCTTTCCCGCTGCCAGGGCGGCCGTCATCTCCTCCAGCGAGCGCAGATGGTCGCGCATGTTTGACAGCATGTGCTGCTGCATGGGCGGCGGCAGTTCGACCAGTTGGCGTTCGTCCGCCGCCAGGGCCGGAGCGGCGGTCAGCAGGGCGAGGGCAAGGAACATCGGGCGACGGGGCATGGAACGGCCTCCTCTTGGCATGAGCGATGCCGTCCTTGTACCTCGTCCGTGTAACGGCAATACTTGTGGTTTCGTATCACCGTGTAACATCTACTCCGCCGGTTCGGCCGCCGCGCCGTGCGGCACCGTCTCGCCGGGGCGGGGCCTCGACGGCAGGGTCGAGATGATCGAGGCCACCAAAGCGGCCAGGAAGGGCATCGACTGCACCACCAGGACGATGGACCACAGGCGCACTTCGGGATCGTAGAAATTGTGGCGCGGGATCAGCACCGCGATGGCCGCCACCCAGTGCAGGCCCATCAGGACGGTTTCCTCCAGCGTCATCTTCACCGCATCCTTCAGCCCGACCTTTTCGGCCATCTTGGGCGTGCGCATGAACGGCGTCGACTTGGTGAAGATGCCCTGCCACATGGCCCAGGCGATGGCATAGGTCAGGCCCATGCCGGCCACCGCCGACAGGATGCGCTGCTTCCAGCCGCATTTGACCCGGGTGGTGTACAGGAACAGGTGGTGGACGATCTTGGCGAAGAACACCCCGACGGTGGGCAGGATGAAGAAGGCCAGCGGCGTGTCGAAATAGCGCGGCGCCAGCACCATGCCCAGGGTCCACAACAGGCTGGTGATGCAGAACATCAGATAGAAGCCGTCGGCGAACCACGGCAGCCAGCCCGAGACGAAATGGTATTTCTGGCCGGCGGTCAGGCCGGTTTCCCTGAACGGGATCAGCGACCGCCAATGCGCCTTCAGGATCTGCACCGCCCCATAGGCCCAGCGGAAGCGCTGCTTCTTGTAGGCCATGAAGCTGTCGGGGACCAGACCGTGGCCCATGCGTTCCTGGATATAGACCGATTCGTACCCCAGCTTCATCATCCTCAGGCCCAGCTCGGCGTCCTCGACGATGCACCATTCCGCCCAGCGGCCGGAATCCTCCATCGCCTTCTTGCGCACCAGGGTCATGGTGCCGTGCTGGATGATGGCGTTGGCCTCGTTCCTGAACACCATGCCGATGTCGAAGAAGCCGGCATATTCCCAGTTGATCATTTCCTTGAACAGATCGTACTGCCAGTCGCGGTGATCCTGGGGGGCCTGCACGTGGCCGACCTTGGGGTCCTCGAAGTACGGGACCAGCGACGACAGCCAGTCGCTGCGCACCTGATAGTCGGAATCGACGACGCCGATGATCTCGGCATCCTCGGCGGTCCGGGTCAGTCCGAAATTCAGGGCGCCGGCCTTGGCCCCCGGCCACGGGGCCAGGTGGAAGAACTTCACCTTGTCGCCCAGGCTGGCGCAGTATTCCTCGATGGGCTTCCACACCTCTTCCTTCTTGGTGTTGTTGTCCAGCACCAGGATCTCGAAGTTGGGATAGTCCAGGGCCATCAGCGAATCGATGGTCAGCTTGACCATCGCCGGCGGCTCGTTATAGCAGGGCAGGTGCAGCGACACCTTGGGGAACCGCTTGATGGTGCCGGGCGGATGCGGCCTGAAGCCGCGTTTCATGCGTCCGGCCCAGGTCAGCTCGGTCAGCTCGATGCCGTTGATCAGGACCACCAGCAGCAGCAGCAGCTGCGCCGGCAGCAATACGCCCATCATCAGTTCGGTGGCCGGGGCCAGATCGCGGACCATCGGCGTCGACATGGTCCAGATGACCAGCGAGGCGGCGAACTGCACCAGCATGGCGAAGAAGATCTTGCCGGCCAGCCGCAATTCCTTCCATTTGCCCAGGAACCAGATCACCGGCAAGACGGCGATCAGGGTGGCGGCGGCGGCCTGGAACGGCCATTCCTTGAATTCGATGACCGAACCGATCCAGTCGAACTTGGGCTTGCGCTCGACGGTGAAGATGCCCCAGTGCTTTTCCGAGGTGGTCCCGTCCAGGTTGACCTTCCACGGCTGGTCGAAGGCCTCGACGACGTTGTAGTCCAGGCCTTCCTCGTTGGCCCAGTTCAGGAAGCGGCGCAGGAACAGGGCCTGGTTGACCAGACTGGGCTCGGCGCGGCCATAGGAGCGCCCGGCCGACGGCCAGCCCACTTCGCCGATGAACAGCGGCTTGTCGGGATAGGCGTTCCTGACCTCGCGCACCATGCGCTGGGTGAAGGCCAGGGCCTCCTCGATATCGACGCGTTCCCAGAACGGCAGGGTGTGGATGGTGATGTAATCGACTTCCTGCACCAGTTCTGGATGTTCCAGCCAGATCGACCACGCTTCGGCGGTGCTGATCTTGACCCGCTCGGGCACGGCGGCGCGCACCTTGCGGATGTAGCGGACCATCTGTTCGGGCGTCAGGCGGTGCAGGGTCAGGTTTTCGTTGCCGACCATGATCCGCTCGACCTCGGGATTGTCGCGGGCGATGCGGATGATGTTGGCGATTTCGCGCTCGTTGCGGGCCAGGCGCTCGTCGACCCAGGCGCCGGGCAGGGATTTCAGGCCGTGCCTGGCCGCCAGTTCGGGGACCTGATCCAGCCCTTCCAGGGTGGAATAGGTGCGGACCTGGCCGACCTTTCCGGCCAGCATGGCCAGATCCTCGTCGATTTCGGCGCGGGTCGGCAGCAGAGTCTCGTCCAGGTGCGGCATCTGGCGGACGATGGTGGGGTCGTCGTCGGCGCGCGACGGGCTGAACGACACGGAGGCGATGGTGCCCGACCACGGCAGCCCCGACTTGGGCTGGTTCATGGCGGCCCAGAACCCCAGATTGGTCAGGACGATGACGATCAGGACGGCGAAGCCCGAAAGACGCATGGAGCAGGTGTCCGTCAACAGGTTGAGGCGCGAAAGCCCCGGTCGCGGAATCATCGCACCAACCGGGCTTTTGGGAAAGGGGCCGCGAACATTAGCTCCTGCCCGGTCCGCTGTCCATTGCGAGCTGCAGAAGAAACTCCGGCATTGTGATGACCGCCGGTCCGCGCTACATCCAGGCTTCGCACCGACGATCCCAGGAGCCATGATGTCCGCCTTGCCGCCCGTCACCGTCCGCATCGCCCAGGAACTCGGTGTCCGCGACGCCCAGGTCGAGGCGGCGGTCCGGCTGCTGGACGAGGGGGCGACGGTGCCTTTCGTGGCCCGCTACCGCAAGGAGGCCACCGGCGGCCTGGACGACACCCAGCTGCGCCGCCTGGAAGAGCGTCTGCTGTACCTGCGCGAGCTGGAGGAACGCCGTGCCGCCATCGTCAGGTCCATCGAGGAACAGGGCAAGCTGACCGACGAGCTGAAGGCCCTGATCGGCGGCGCCGAAACCAAGGCCCGGCTGGAAGACCTGTATCTGCCCTACAAGCAGAAGCGCCGCACCAAGGCGCAGATCGCCCGCGAGGCCGGCCTGGAGCCGCTGGCCGATTCCTTGCTGGCCGACCCGTCGCGCCTGCCCGAGGCCGAGGCGGCGGCCTATGTCGATCCCGACAGGGGCGTCGCCGACGTCAAGGCGGCCCTGGACGGCGCCCGGCAGATCCTGATGGAACGCATGGCCGAGGATGCCGAACTGCTGGGGACCTTGCGCGAGCATCTGTGGCAGACCGGCGTGCTGGTCTCGGCCCTGGCCGACGGCATGGCCGAGAAGGGTGCCAAGTTCAGCGACTATTTCGACTACCGCGAGCCGATCCGGCAGATTCCCTCGCACCGGGCGCTGGCCATGTTCCGGGGGCGCAACGAAAACGTTCTGCATCTGAAACTCCTGACCGCCGACGAGGCGGCGCGGCCCGAAGGCACGGTTTCCCACGCTCCCGGCGAATGCGAGCTGAGCATCGCCCGCCGGTTCGCCATTGCCGACCACGGCCGGCCGGCCGATTCCTGGCTGGCCGAGACGGTGCGCTGGGCATGGCGGGTCAAGATGCATCTGCATCTGGAGTTGGAGCTGACCGGCCGCCTGCGCGAGGCGGCCGAGGACGAGGCCATCACCGTTTTCGCCCGCAATCTGCGCGCTTTGCTGCTGCAGGCTCCGGCCGGGCTGCGCCCCACCCTGGGGCTGGATCCCGGCATCCGCACCGGGGTCAAGGTGGCGGTGGTCGACGGCACCGGCAAGGTGGTGGAAACCACCACCGTCTATCCGTTCCCGCCCAGGCAGGACGTCATGGGCTCGCTGATGGCCCTGACGTCGCTGTGCCGCAAGCACAAGGTGGAACTGGTGGCCATCGGCAACGGCACCGCCAGCCGCGAGACCGACCGTCTGGCCGCCGAGCTGATGAAGCGCAATCCCGAGCTGAAATTGTCCAAGGTGGTGGTCAGCGAGGCCGGTGCCTCGGTCTATTCGGCGTCGGAACTGGCGGCCCAGGAATTTCCCGATCTCGACGTGTCCCTGCGCGGGGCGGTGTCCATCGCCCGGCGTCTGCAGGACCCGCTGGCCGAACTGGTCAAGATCGATCCCAAATCCATCGGCGTCGGCCAGTACCAGCACGACGTCAACCAGCCGCGGCTGGGCCGTTCGCTGGATGCCGTCGTGGAAGATTGCGTCAACGCCGTCGGCGTCGAGGTCAACACCGCTTCCGCACCGCTGCTGTCCCGCGTCGCCGGGCTGACGCCGGGGGTGGCCGCCAACATCGTCGCCTTCCGCGACCGCAACGGCGCCTTCGCCGCCCGCGACCAGTTGAAGCAGGTCGAACGGCTGGGGCCGAAGGCCTTCGAACAGGCGGCCGGCTTCCTGCGCATTCATGGCGGCAGCAACCCGCTGGATGCCTCGGCCGTTCATCCCGAGGCCTATCCGGTGGTCGAGCGCATCGTCGCCCGCACCGGCCGCCCCGTCCAGGCGCTGGTCGGCGATTCGGCCTTCATCCGCACCCTGAAGGCCGCCGATTTCGTCGATGACCGCTTCGGCGAACCGACGGTCCGCGACATCTTGAAGGAACTGGAAAAGCCCGGTCGCGATCCCCGGCCGGAATTCAAGACCGCCACCTTCCAGGACGGGGTCGAAAATCTCGACGATCTCAGGCCGGGGATGATCCTGGAAGGGACCGTGACCAACGTCACCAATTTCGGCGCCTTCGTCGATATCGGCGTCCACCAGGACGGCCTGGTCCATGTTTCTGCCCTGGCCGACCGTTTCGTCAAGGACCCGCACGAGGTGGTCAAGCCCGGCGACGTGGTGCGCGTCAAGGTGCTGGAGATCGACCTGAAGCGTAAGCGGATTGCCTTGTCGATGCGCATGGGCGACAGTCCCGGACGTGCCGAGGCCGCGCCGGCCCGGCGCGAGGCTCCGGCGGCCAAGGTCAGGATGCCGGCGGCGCCTTCGGCCGGCGGCGGCGCCTTTGCCGAGGCGTTCGCGCGGGCCAAGCGGAAATAGGGTGCTCTGCCATGCGGCGGCTGGTTGTTGCGGGGATGATGGCGGTGACGGCGGTCTTGGCGGCGCCCGCCGCCGCGATGTCGCCGGGAGCGGGTGCCCGCGACCCGTCCATCGTCGTCGGCATCATCGCCACCCTGACCGGGCCGGGAGCCATTGCCGGCCAGGATATGGTCGACGGCTTCAACGTCGCCCTCAAGCAGTTGGGGGGGCGGTTCGCCAACCAGGAAGTCCGGGTGGTGGTCGCCGACGACAAGGGCTCGGCCGACTTCGCCCTGCAGCAGGTGCGCCGCCTGATGGAACGCGAGCGCCTGGATATCGTTCTGACCGGAACCTCGCCGGCTGCGCTGGCGGCCATTCTGCGGCCGCTGATCGCCGCCCGTCTGTTCGTGTTCAATCTGGATGGTGAACCGGAATCCCTGGCCGGGGCGGAATGCAGTTCATGGGTCTTCGACATCGGTTCGCCGGTCAACGGGCTGTACGAATCGTTGGGCATCCATCTGGCCGCCGAGAAGATGCAGCGGATCGTCCTGGTCGGTCCCGATCTGCCGCCGCTGTCCGAGGCGGAAACCGCTCTTCGGCGGACCTTTTCCGGCGCGGTGAAGGTGCTGCGGGTCAAGCCGGGCAGCAGCCTTTACCGCGACGAGGTCGAACGGATCGCCGCGTTGCGGCCCGACGCCGTGGTCTCGGTCCTGAGCGGCGGCATGGGGGTGGCCTTCCTGCGAAGCTGGGGCGAGAGCGGGCTGAAGAGCGATATCCCGCTCTACGCCTTGTGGCGTTCGCTGGAGCGCCCGGTTCTGCCCGCCCTGGGTGACGGCGCCCTGGATCTGTTCAGCATCGCCACCTGGAGCCCGGACCTGGACAATCCGGTCAACCGGCGCATGCAGTCGGATTTCGACATCGAATATGGCCGCCCCTCGACCGGGTGGTCGGCGCGGGGCTATGACGCCGCCCTGCTGCTCGACAGCGCGTTGCGGGCCACCGGCGGCCGGACCGCCGACAGCGACGCCCTGCGTGCCGCCATCCGCAAGGCGGAATTCACCTCGGTGCGCGGGGGGTTCCGCTTCAACGTCAACCATACCCCGGTGCAGTCCTATTACCTGCGCAAGGTGGTCCGCGACGCCAAGGGCCGCCTGACCAACGAGGTCCGGCAGGTGGTGGTCAGGGATTGGCGCGACCGTCATTCGCACGGCTGCCCGATGCACTGGGAGGACGAACACGCGCCGCCGCCGCTTCCGGCGAAGAAGCCGTAACCCAGCGCCCATTGGGCGCGGCCAAGGCCGCGGATGCGGCCGCCCGGCGAGGGCTTGGGAACCCGAATGAATCATTCGGGTTCCGTATGATGCCGTCCGGGGTTTATTTCCCGCGCGGCCGGGCGTGCGCCGGAACGGCCGGTTTGGCCGCCGGCTTTCCGGCCGGCTTGCCGGACGTGCGGCCCTGCGGCTTGGCCGGCCCGCGCGGAGCGGCCCCGCCGCCGGGACGGCGATCCCCCGAAGTATGCATGCGGGCGATCGGTTCGGCATGCCAGGCATGGTCGGGTTCGATCGGCACCGTCTGCCGGATGGTCTTCTCGATCTGGCGCAGGTACGACACCTCTTCGGCGTCGCAGAACGACAGCGCGATCCCGTCGGCGCCGGCCCGGGCCGTCCGGCCGATGCGGTGGACATAGCTTTCCGGTTCGACCGGCAGCTCGAAGTTTACCACATGGGTCACGCCGTCGACATCGATGCCGCGGGCGGCGATGTCGGTGGCGACCAGGGCACGCACCTCACCGTTGCGGAAGGCTTCCAGGGCGCGCTGACGGGCATTCTGGCTTTTGTTGCCGTGAATGGCGTCGGCGGTGACCCCCGATTTGGCCAGCTGTTCGGCGACGCGGTTGGCGCCGTGCTTGGTGCGGGTGAAGACGATGGCCCGGTTGACCGAGCTGTGACTGAGCACGTCGACCAGCAGGTTGCGCTTGTTCTCGCGGGTGACGAACATCACCTTCTGGTCGATGCGGTCGACGGTCGAGGCGACCGGGGTCACTTCGACGCGGACCGGCTCGCGCAGCAGGAAGGACGCCAGGTCGGCGATGGCCTTGGGCATGGTGGCGGAAAACAGCAGGGTCTGGCGCTTGACCGGCAGCTTCGAGGCGATCTTCCTGACCGCCGGAATGAAGCCCATGTCCAGCATGCGGTCGGCTTCGTCCAGCACCAGGGTGGTGACCTGATCCAGGCGCACATGCCCCTGGTCCAGAAGGTCGATCAGGCGGCCCGGAGTGGCCACCAGCACGTCCAGTCCGCCGGACATGGCGCGCACCTGCGGTCCCTGGCCGACGCCGCCGAACACCATTGCCCGGCGATAGCGGATATTGCGGCCATAGGTGCCGAAACCATCGGCGACCTGCACGGCCAGTTCCCGGGTGGGAACCAGAACCAGGGCGCGCACGGTGCCCGGCGCGGCGCGGCGCTTGTCTTCGGTCAGGCGGTGGAGGATCGGCAGCGCGAAGGCCGCGGTCTTGCCGGTTCCGGTCTGGGCGATGCCCAGGACGTCATGGCCGGCCAGCAATTGCGGGATGGCGGCGGCCTGGATGGGGGTAGGGGTGGTATATCCCTCGGCAGAGAGGGCAAACAACAAGGGCTCGGCGAGGCCGAGCTCGGCAAAAGTCGTCATGAGACTCTTTCAAAACAGGCGACCGGCCGCCAACAGGGAATCAGCGGCGGCGGGTCTGCGGGCGAGGGGCGGCCGTGGGCACAGCGCGCTCGTCCTTGTGGCGGAAATTGATCCGGCCCTTGGTCAAATCGTACGGCGTCATTTCCACGGTCACGCGGTCACCGGCCAGGATGCGGATACGGTTCTTCTTCATACGTCCCGAGGCATAGGCCATGATGTCGTGACCGCTGTCCAGCGTCACCTTGAAGCGCGAATCGGGCAGCACTTCAGCCACCACACCCTCGAACTCGATCAGGTCTTCCTTAGCCACGAGGCGCCTTTCCTGAATGCCCGAGCGGACCGACTGTCGGCCGGGATACGGGCAGTTGCGGGGAGTCGAGCCGATGCCTGGAAGTGAACGCCGCGGGATCATGGAAGCGACCGGGCGGACGACGGGCAAGTTTCGACCGGCGGAGGATGATGCTTTCCGGTCCAGGAAGCAAGGAAAAAGCGGGGTGCGGCGGACAATCACGGCCGGCCGGCAAAGGCCGGCGGCCGGGGAGGGGGCGGGGCCGTGCCGGTATCGGGCCGCGTTCAGGGGCGATTCAGGACCCTGATGATCTTTTCCTTGAGCGCCGGCGGCAGGACCGGCTTGGCCAGGAAGGCGCCGATGTCGAGATCCTTGGCCCGCGAGACGGTGGCGCTGTCGGTGTGGGCGGTCAGCAGGATCACCGGGATATGCGCCACCCCCGGGGTCGAGCGCAGCAGCTTGAGGAAGCCGAATCCGTCGGTCGGGCGCATCTGGACGTCGCAGATGACCAGATCGGGCACCTCGCGCACCGCCTCCTGCAGTCCCGAGGCGCCGTCCTGGGCTTCCAGAACCGAGCGGACGCCCAGTTGCCCCAGCATTTTCCTGACGATGGTCCTGACGAATTCCTGGTCGTCGATCACAAGGATCTTCAGGGATGCGAAATCGACGAATCCGACCATGCGCAGCTCCCGTGTTCCAGACTATGGCCCAGACTAACAGTCTTGCCTGGAAAGAAAAAGGGGCTGAGGGCGAGGTTTCCTCTTGAATTGTCCATATCCGTACCGGATGTCGACTTACTCCTTAGGATAGGCTTCGGCTCATTCCGACGTATGATCCTGTTGCCGATGCCAGACTTTCTGCCGGTTCAGCCGCGTCCGAATGGCGCATTGCGGGGATGCTAGTCCTGTGATTTATATCCATGATATCATTTTGAAACTTTCCGTCGATAAAACGACGTTCGGGGACATGGGTGCATGAAGGTTCTGCTTGCCGACGATCACGCTCTTTTTCGCGATGGCATCAGACTGGTGCTGGAAAGTCTGGTCGATGGTCCGGTCGAAGTGATCGAGGCCGCCGATTTCACTCAAGCCATCGCCGAAGCCAAGGCCAACCCCGACCTGGACGTCGGTCTGGTCGACCTGAACATGCCCGGCATGGATGGGTCGCAGGGGATCGAGGGCTTGCGCCGGGCGGCGCCCGACCTGTATCTGGTGATGGTTTCCGGATCGTCCGATCCGCGCGACGTCCGCCGTGCGCTCGACGCCGGGGCGCAGGGTTATATCGCCAAGGCGGCTTCAAGCCGGGCGATGATCGACGGCATCCGTTCGGTGCTGAGCGGCGAGACCTATCTCAGCCCGCTGATCGACGCGGCCGAAGTGGCGGCGCAGGGCGGGGTCCAGCCGCCGCGCGGCAAGGCGGTGCTGACGCCCCGCCAGCGCGACGTCCTGCAGATGCTGAGCCAAGGCAAGAGCAACAAGGAAATCGCCCGCGACCTCAAGCTTGCCGAAATCACGGTGAAGCTGCACGTCACCGCCATCCTGCGGGCCTTGGGGGTGGAAAACCGCACCCAGGCGGCGATCCTGGCCGGCAAGATCGATTACTGACCGGCGTCAGGCGTCGACGAAGCGCGACCAGCCGCAGGCCGAGCAGGCCAGAACCGATCCTGCGGCCGAGCGCATGGTGTGTTCCAGCTTGCTGCCGCAAAGGACGCAGGTGGTCGGCAGCGACGGCTCCTGCGGGGGGGCGGCTCCGGTGGCCAGATAGCGGTGCACCACGTTCAACAGGTTCTGCAGGTCGCACGGCTTGGTGAAATAATCGTCGACTCCCAGCTCGATGCCGGTCTGCTTGTCGCCGCCCTTGCCCCGGGCCGTCAGCATGATGATGGTCACGGCCAGGCCGTAGCGCGCCCGCAAGCGTTGAGCCAGGGCGAACCCGTCCTCGCCGGGCATTTCGACATCCAGCAGAATGATCTTGGGTGTGGTCCGCTCCAGGACCTGCCACATCTGCGCCCCGTCGCCCGCGGTGGCCACGCCGATGCCGTGCCGGCTCAGAAAGGCCGAGATGATGGTGCGGGTCACGGCGTCGTCGTCGACGGCCAGGACCACGGCGGGCGATTGGCAGGATGAGGGCGTCAGATCCATGGTCTCCAGGATAGCAGACTTTTATGAACGGCGTTCACATCGCGATTGAACGGAGTGCAAATTTTCGGGCTCGCACGCTGCCGCGATTGAAATGCGGGCGGATCGGCACTATGCAGGACCAAGCCCTGTCCGTTTCGCCCCGAGACTGCCCATGCGTATTCCTCTGCTTCTGCTGACCGCCCTGTGGCTGCTGACCGGACCGGCCGTCGCCGCCGACATTTCCGCCAGTACCGGCCAGATGGTCTATGTTCCGGTCTATTCGCATATCTGGCACGGCAACCTGGACGCCCGCGGCAAGCCGCAGATGCTGCTGCTGTCGTCGATGCTGTCCATCCGCAACACCGATCCCGAGGACGGGATGACGGTGCGATCGGTGCGCTATTACGACACCGCGGGGAAGATGCTGCGCGAATATCTGCCGCATCCGGCCAGGCTGGGGCCGATGGCCTCGACCGACCTGTTCGTCGAGCACAAGGACGACAGCGGCGGCAGCGGCGCCAACTTCGTGGTGGAGTGGAGCGCCGACCGGCCGATCAGTCCGCCGATCATCGAGACGGTGAACGCGTATTTCTTCGGCCCCCATTCCCTGGCCTTCACCAGCCCGGGCCGCGTCATCGCCCGCTAGATGTGACCATCGTGCGTTCAACCGCCCGCACGATGGTCCTGGTTTCATAAGCCTCTTGCCGGGTGGGGGCGGCCGCCGTCACCGGATCACTTGATGGTCGGCAGGGGGATGCTGTCGACCTTGCGGTCCGTTTTCCGGTCCGTTTTCCGGTCGCTTTTGTGATCGGCCTTGCGGTCGGCCCTTTCGGCCTGACGGTCGGCTTTGCGCTCGGCCTTCTCGGCCTTGCGTTCGGCCCGCTCGGCCTTGCGGTCGGTCTGCCGTTCCAGCGCCTTTTCGGCGGCCTGGGCCGGCGTGGCCGGAACGGCCGGGGTGGCGGTCTGGGCCAGGGCGGCCATCGGTGCCAGGGAAACGGCGACCAGGGCGGCGATCAGGTTACGGGAAACACGCATGGAGCAATCCTTCCTTGACGTCATGTCCGGGGGGCTTTCCCGTCCGGACAAGAGAGAGCATCACCTTTTTCGATGGCCGGATTGGGGAAGGACCGTGATTCTTTCGTGGCAGGCGGCCACGATTCGGCCATACTCCCCAGATCGTCGGCCCTGCCAGGAGAATACACCATTTCCAACGATCGCTGCCGCCTCTATCTGATCACCCCGCCGGTGATCGAGGACCCGTTCCAGTGGGTGAAGACCTGGGAGGCCGCCCTGGACGGCGGCGATGTCGCCTGTGTGCAGATCCGCCTGAAGGGTTTGGACGACGAGGCGCTGGTGCGCGCGATCGACGTGCTGCGTCCGCCGGCCCAGCGCCGGGGCGTCGCCGTCCTGCTGAACGACCGGCCGGACCTGGCTTTCGAGACCGGCTGCGACGGCGTCCATATCGGTCAGGACGACGCCACCTATGCCCAGGCCCGTCAGGCGGTGGGAAGCGGCATCGTCGGCGTCACCTGCCACAATTCCCGCCATCTGGCCATGAGCGCCGGCGAGCAGGGGGCCGACTACGTCGCCTTCGGGGCCTTTTTCCCCACTTCGACCAAGGAAGCCAGGTTCACCGCCGATCTGGATCTTCTGCACTGGTGGTCCGATCTGTTCACCGTGCCGTCGGTGGCCATCGGCGGCATCACCGTGGACAATTGCCGGCCGCTGGTCGAAGCCGGGGCCGACTTCCTGGCCGTGTCGGGCGGCGTGTGGGCTTATCCCGAGGGGCCGGCCCGGGCGGTGGCCGCCTTCGACGCCATCCTGGCGGGGGGGTGATGCGCCGGGTCTGCGTATTCTGCGGCTCGTCGCTGGGCGCCCGCCCGGTTTACGCCGAAGCGGCGGCCACCTTGGGGCGGCTGATCGCCGAAAGCGGCCTGGGGCTGGTCTATGGCGGCGGCAATGTCGGCCTGATGGGAATTGCCGCCAATGCCGCGCTGGCGGCCGGGGGCGAAGTGATCGGGGTCATTCCCGAGGCGTTGATGCGCATGGAGGTCGGGCATGTCGACCTGACCGAACTGCACGTCGTGGCCTCCATGCATGAACGCAAGGCGCGGATGGCCGATTTCGCCGACGCCTTCATCGCCTTGCCCGGCGGCATCGGCACGATGGAGGAACTGTTCGAGGTCTGGACCTGGGGGCAACTGGGGCTGCACCCGAAACCCCTGGGATTTCTGGATGTCGCCGGATATTACGGCCATCTGCACACTTTTCTGGATCACATGGTCGCCGAAGGGTTCCTGCGCGAGCGCCATCGGGCGATGGTGGCGGTGGAATCCGACGCCGCCACTCTGCTGGCCCGCTTTCGCGCCTACCATCCCCCGGAAACCGTCCGCGTCATCGACCGAGACACCGCTTGACAGCCTTGCCGCCCGGCCCTATAAAGCCGGCCTCCCGACCGGGTGGGCCGCATGGTCCGGCGGACGGGTTTCCCTGGACGGCAGGGATGGCCGGCCCGCGGCTTTGGGCCGGAAAAGCAGATGGGCGCGTAGCTCAGCGGTAGAGCACACCCTTCACACGGGTGGGGTCACAGGTTCAATCCCTGTCGCGCCCACCATCTGCTTCCCCTTAAGTTTCCTTCCCTTGGATTGCCCCGCTCCCGGCAGGCGCAAAGCCTGTCCGATCAGGTCGGGACGTTCGTCCGGCGTGTCCGCGACAGCTGACGGAAATCGTGCATGGGGGCTTGCGCGATGGCGGCAATGTCCCTTTATTGGGAAACTGCAATCCCATCAAGGAGCCTACCCATGCCTATGGAAGCCGGTGTCATCGAAAAGATGATCAAGGAAGCCTATCCCGATGCCCGGGTGGTCATCGAGGACCTGCGCGGTGACGGCGACCATTATTCGGCTCTGGTGGTGTCCGCCGCTTTCGCCGGAAAAAGCCGGGTCCAGCAGCATCAGATGGTCTATGGCGCCCTGAAGGGCATGATGGGGGGCGACCTGCATGCCCTGGCCCTGCAGACGGCCACTCCGGACAAGGCTCCGGATTGGGCCAAGGGGTGATGCGGAAATCCGACTAAAGCGGTTGCATCGCCCCGGGGGCCGCCCTACATTCAGGCCAATCCAATTCTTAGTCAGCCGATAGGTTATCCCCATGAACAATCCGGTTTTTGAGCGTATCCAGCAGGACCTCAGCGAAAACGACATCGTGCTTTACATGAAGGGCACGCCGATGTTTCCGCAGTGCGGCTTTTCCGCCGCCGTGGTCCAGGTCCTGTCGGAACTGGGCGCCAAGTTCAAAGGCATCGACATTCTGGTCGATTCCTCGCTGCGCGAGGCGGTCAAGCAGTACACCAACTGGCCGACCCTGCCGCAGCTTTACGTCAAGGGCGAGTTCGTCGGCGGCTGCGACATCGTGCGCGAGATGTATGCCAACGGTGAATTGAAGGCCCTGCTGCAGGAAAAGGGTCTGCTGTAGACCTTCCTACCCGGGGTTTCCGGCAAAAGCCACCCTGCGGGGTGGCTTTTTTGTTTGGATTACAGGCTTTTCCCGCCGGGGGTTGGCTCTTTCGGGCGGGGAGCTGGCCCATCCTTGGGGTGTTCCGCCGGACCGGACCGCGGGTCTAGCATGGGGCATGCTCACTTTCCGTGGGGGTCCGCCATGTCCAGCTGTCACGACTGCAAGGATTTTGTCCCCGTTGGTGTCGCCGTCCGGCAAGGGATGATCACGGCGTCCGAAGCCAACAAGGCCCGTAACGATATTCACGGCTTCAACGCCTTCTGCCGCTGCGAGGGGCTGGTCAACACCTGCCGCAAGGACGACGACGGCTGCGTCTGCTTCCTGTCGAGGGGACGGAACCTGCATTAGGAGCGTCGGGCGTCAAACCTGACGCACGACGCGATCTGCGGCCATTGAGGCCGCGGTCAAGGGCGCGGAGGCGCCCGCCCGGCGAGGGGAAAGCATAAGCCTAGACCATCGTGCGTCATATTTGACGCTCGATGGTCTGGGCGGTTGCGGAACGACCCCGTTCCGGGGGCGACGGGCACTCCTCCGCCGTGCGTGGGCTTGGCCTGCGCGCGGCGCGTTTCCGTCTCCCCGGCGGGACGGGGATTCGCGGACGGTGGGGAAGTTGGCCGGTGCCACTTTCGGCTGTTGCCTCCCCCATACGCTTGCCGTACCTTGGAATGGTAATGAAACATTCCGCCCAGGGAGACGCTACCGTGCCTCGGGGTCCGTTGCCGTGGCTGGCTCTCGCCTTTGCAGCCAACATCGCCGCCATTGCCGCTTCGGCCTTCTTCCTGGGGCGCGGCGCCGCCGATCGCGAGGGGCTGACCGCCCTGACCCTGGTGGCCTCGGCCGGGGCGTCGGTGATGTTCGCCCTGTCCTGGAAAATCGTCGATTATCAGGTTTTCCGCTCGATCCGCCGCATGGCCGCCGATATCCGCGCCATCGCGCATGGCGGCGGACGGGCGGGGGTCGACCCTGCCCGCTATGCCCTGATGGAGCCCCTGCCCGAAGCGGTCAACCAGATGGCGGGAAAGCTGGTGCAGGCCCGTGCCGAACTGGCCGAGGGCCTGCAGGCGGCCACCGCCAAGGCGGAAGAGACCGCCAACCGGCTGGCCGCCATCCTGAACGACCTGCACGAGGGCGTGGTGGTCTGCAACCAGCGCCATCAGGTGGTGCTGTATAATTCGGTGGCGATGGACATGCTGTCCCAGGCCGGTCAGCTGGGGCTGGGGCGCTCGCTGTTCGAAACGGTCGCCCGCGCCCCGGTCGTCCATATGCAGGAAATGCTGCTGCATCGGCCGGAACTGGGGGGCAAGGGAACGCCTTTCCTGGCCGGTTCGGTGGATGGGGGGATGCTGCTGCAAGCCCGCATGACGCTGATCCGCTCGGGCGACGGCGACCCCAGCGGCTATGTCGTCACCCTGGTCGATGCCGGCCCGCAGGTGGCGGCGCTGGCCCGCCGCGACGTCTTGCTGCGCGAGGTCGCCGAAGGGCTGGAATCGCCGCTGCTGCGCCTGCGGGTCGCCGCCAGCAACCCGGCCATCGTCGAACGCGAGGCGGCCAATATCGAAAAGGCCATCCGCAAGGTCACCGAAGGCTACGAGCGGGCGCTGTCCGGCTGGTGGCCGATGAGCGACCTGCATTCCGCCGATTTCTTCGCCTTCGTCGCCCGCGGTTTCGAAGCCGACGACCTGAAGGTCAGCGTCACCGGGCTGCCGGTCTGGCTGCACGCCGATTCCCATTCGCTGGCCCTGGCCGTCGATGCCCTGATCCGCCAGATGGCGGACCGGCTGGGACTGGCGGAAGTGGATCTGGCCGCCGGGGCCGACGAAGACAGCACCTGGATCGAGATCGGCTGGCCGGGCTCCACGGCAGCCAGGCCGGCCCTGGACGGCTGGCTGTCCAAGGGGCTGGAACAGCTGGCCGGCATGACCGTGCGCGATGTCCTGGTCCACCATGCCGGCGACCAGATCACCCAGGAACACCGCCAGGGGCGGTCATGGCTGCGCCTGCCGATGCGCAAGGGCGTCGAGGTGCATTTCCAGCCCAAGGCGGCCCTGCCGACCCGGCCGGAATTCTATGATCTGTCCCTGCTGGATGGCGTGCGCGACATCGGCGAGATGGGCCGCCTGCCGCTGAAGAGTCTGACTTTCATCGTCTTCGATACCGAAACCACCGGACTGCAACCCAGTCAGGGCGATCAGATCGTCCAGATCGGCGCCGTTCGTGTCGTCAACGGCCGCATCCTGTCGGGCGAAAGCTTCAACCGCATCGTCAATCCCGGCCGGGCCATTCCGCCGGAAAGCATCAAGTTCCACGGCATCACCGACGACATGGTGGTCGACAAGCCGCCGCTGGGGGTGGTGCTGCCGCAGTTCAAGGCTTTTGCCGCCGATTCGGTGCTGGTGGCGCACAATGCCGCCTTCGACCTGAAGTTCCTGCGCCTGCGCGAGCGCGAGTGCGGCGTGCGTTTCGACAATCCCGTGCTGGACACGATGATGCTGTCCAACTATCTGGACGGCAACGAGGCGGGGCATTCGCTGGATTCCATCTGCGACCGCTTCGGCATCGAAATCACCGACCGCCACACCGCGTTGGGCGACGCCATCGTCACCGCCGCGGTCCTGCTGCGCCAGATCGACATGCTGGAAGCGCGCGGCATCACCACCCTGGATCAGGTGGTCAAGGAACTGGACCTGAACATCATCCTGCACCAGCGCCAGCAGGCGCTGTAGACCGGGCGGAAACAGGGGTCAGCCGGCAACGCCGCAGATGAATTTCAGGGTCTTGAGGCGGCGGAACGCCCAGCGCAGGCGTTCGCGCATCCGCTTGGGGAAGCGTTTGGGATCGATCCTGGCGGACGGGGCGATGCCGGCGGCCAGATCGGCCAGTTGCTGTTCCAGCATCATGCGGAACGAGATTTCGCGGATTTCCAGCAGGTCGCGCCAGTCATCCTCGTGCAGCAGCCCCTGTTCCTTCAGGGCGCCGTAGCGTTCGTCGGTGCCGGTGGCCATGACATGGGCGCGGATGGCGCGGAAGCGGGCGGCCGAAACCAGCGGCAGCAGGGCGAACTTCTTGGCGTTCAGGCGGCCCTGCTTGGTGACGAAGCCGCCGAACAGGCCGATGGAAACCTCCATCTTGGCGACGTGCTGGGCCAGGTATTGCATGAAGAAGCCCGACTGGGCGGCCTTGTCGACGGCATAGGCGCGCAGTTCCTCGGCCAGTTCGCGGTCGCCCCATACCGGCTGGAAGTCGAAGAAGATGTCGCAATACATGACGGTCTGGTTTTCGACCGAATAAACCCAGGAATGGACTTCGTCCTTCCATTCATCCAGGCTCTTGCGCCATTTCGGCTCGCGGGCCATGACGCCGCCGTCGCAATAGGGGATGCCGGCCTCGTTCAGCATTTCGTTGACGCGTTTGCCCAGTTCGGCGAACCAGACGTCGTCGGCCGGGGCACCGCGATGGACGATGGCGTTGTCCTGGTCGAACACCAGCAGGCTTTCGCCGCGTCCGCCCGAGCCCAGGACCAGCATGGCATAGGGGGCGGGGGCCGTTCCCCAGCCATCTTCGGCCATGCGGGTTTCGGCCAGTTCGGTGGCCCGCGCCGTCAGGTCGCGCACCACCAGGGAAATGACCGAGCCGATATTGCGGGCGGACACCCCCTCGGCCAGCAGCGAGCGGGCCAGTCCGGGCAAGGCCGACATGGCGGCCCGCATGTCTTCGGGGCCACGGGCCTCGTGCACGGAATCGCCGATGGACAGGGCGTCGGTGGCCCGGACCTTCAAAAGGGCGCGGCCGGTGATCATGCCGATGGGGCGGTTGTCGTCGTCGACGACCACCAGATGACGCAGACCCAGCCGGGTCATCTTGCCCAAAGCCACATAGACGAAAGAATCGCCCGACACCGCCGCCACCGGCCGGGTCATCACCTGACTCAGGCTGGCCTCCAGCCCGGCGGCCCCCTGCGTCGACAGCAGGCGCAGCAGGTCGCGTTCGGTCAGGATGCCCAGGCAGCGGCCGCGGCCGTCGACGGCGACGATCGACGAGACCCGGGCCTGGTCCATCGCCTTGATGGCCTGCTCCAGGCTCATGGTCTCGGGGCCGGTCAGGACCGGGGTGCTCATCACCTCGCGCAGGCGGTGCTGGTAGGGAAAGCTGTCGATGCGGGCAAGGGCGGCAATATCGTTCATGGAAGACCACCATAATGGCGGAAATGCAGCGTGCAACCGCAAAATTGCGGGGGGCAAGATGTTGCGGTTGGGCTTGTCGCCCACCCAGAAGTGTCGAACGAGAACATGCCTAAGCGTATATTAGGAGGCAACACCGGAGAAAATCAGTAACGAAACCATCGTTAAAGCACTTATTGATTAACAATTAAACATAAATCCAACGAAACACCCGTTTACTTCGTGCACTCTTATAAAATAGATATAACGAAAACTATCATATTCGAAAGGTGTCCTTTTTTCGCACTGCAAAAATATGCGTATGGTGTTGACGTCAATGTGGCCGGATGTTAATGAGGTCTAATGCCCCACCCAAGCTGGGGGGATATGCCCTGGGCGCATAGGTCGCGCCTTGCGGTCAGTCCCCCACCCAGGGTGGTGGCAACAAGATCGGTTCGAGTCGGCGACAAGACCGGCAGCCAAAACGACAAGTCGCCCGCCTTCAGTGCCAAGGCGACATAGATTGTGGAGGGTCAAAGTGAAACAAGCCCAACATTGCCAAGTCACCCATGACAAGATTCAGGCAAATCCGAAGTTCCAGGAGCTGGTGAGCAAGCGCACCGCCTTCTCGTGGACTCTGACTGTCGTCATGCTGGCCATCTATTTCGGTTTTATCCTGCTGATCGCTTATGGCAAGGCGTTCCTGGGGCAGTCGCTTTCGGGCGGCGTGACCACCGTCGGCTTCCCGATCGGCGTGGGCGTCATCCTGTCGGCCATCGTGCTGACCGGGATCTACGTCCGCCGCGCCAATACCGAGTTCGACGAACTGAACCGCCAGATCCTCGAGGAAGCCCGCTGATGAATTTCAACAAGCTCGCTCTTGCGGCCCTTCTCGCCATCGGCGGGACCCTGGCCGCTACCGCCGCTTTCGCCGCCGGTGCCGACATGGGCGCCGCGGAAAAGCAAGCCACCAACTGGCACGCCATCGTCATGTTCGTGATCTTCGTGGGCATGTCCCTCGGCATCACCTACTGGGCCGCGAAGAAGAACAAGACCGCCGCCGACTTCTATGCCGCCGGCGGCGGCATCACCGGCTTCCAGAACGGTCTGGCCATCGCCGGCGACTACATGTCGGCCGCGTCGTTCCTGGGTATTTCCGCCCTGGTGTACGGCTCGGGCTTCGACGGCCTGATCTTCTCGGTGGGCTGGCTGGTCGGCTGGCCGGTCATCCTGTTCCTGATCGCCGAACGTCTGCGCAACCTGGGCAAGTTCACCTTCGCCGACGTTGCCAGCTATCGTCTGGCTCAGGGCCCGGTCCGCATCTTCGCGGCCACCGGCGCGCTGATCGTCGTGATCTTCTACCTGATCGGCCAGATGGTCGGCGCGGGTCAGCTGATCAAGCTGCTGTTCGGTCTGGACTACCTGATGGCGGTCATCGCCGTCGGCGCCCTGATGATGATCTACGTGACCTTCGGCGGCATGACCGCCACCACCTGGGTGCAGATCATCAAGGCCTGCATGCTGCTGGGCGGCGCGACCTTCATCGCCTTCGGCGTGATGTCGCATTTCGGCTTCTCGTTCGAGGCGCTGTTCGCCAAGGCCGTGGAAGTCCATCCGAAGAAGACCGCCATCATGGCCCCCGGCTCGCTGGTGACCAATCCGGTCGACGCCATCTCGCTGGGCCTGACCCTGATGTTCGGCACCGCCGGCCTGCCGCACATCCTGATGCGCTTCTTCACCGTGCCGAACGCCAAGGAAGCCCGCAAGTCGGTGTTCTACGCCACCGGCTTCATCGGCTACTTCTACATCCTGACCTTCATCATCGGCTTCGGCGCCATCACCCTGGTGGCCACCGACCCGCAGTACCTGGATGCGGCCAAGGGCGGCCTGAGCCTGAAGGGCGGCGGCAACATGCCCGCCATCTGGCTGGCTCATGCCATCGGCGGCGACATGTTCCTGGGCTTCATCTCGGCCGTGGCCTTCGCCACCATCCTGGCGGTGGTGTCGGGTCTGACCCTGGCCGGCGCCTCGGCCATCTCGCATGACCTGTATGCGTCGGTGTTCGCCCGCGGCCGGACCTCGGAAGGCACCGAAGTCATGGTGTCGAAGATCGCCTCCCTGGGCCTCGGCGTCATCGCCGTGATCCTGGGCGTCATCTTCGAGAAGCAGAACGTGGCCTTCATCGTGGCTCTGACCTTCTCCATCGCCGCTTCCGCCACCTTCCCGGTGCTGGTCATGTCGATGTTCTCGAAGAGCCTGACCACCAAGGGCGCGGTCATCGGCGGTTACATCGGCCTGATCGGCTCGGTGGGCTGCGTGATCCTGTCGAAGGTGGTTTGGGTGCAGAGCTTCGGCTACAAGGACCCGCTCTTCCCGTTCGTGTATCCGACCCTGTTCACCATGCCTGCCGCCTTCCTGGGCTGCTACCTGTTCTCCATCATGGACAACAGCGACCGGGCCAAGGCTGAACGGGCCGCCTATCCGGCGCAGGCCATCCGGTCCGAGACCGGCCTGGGCGCCGAGGGTGCCGCCGCCCACTAAGGGCGACGGGATCCATCAATCTTCGAAGAAAACTTGGCCGCCGGCTTGTCCGGCGGCCTTTTTGTTGGTGCGGTGCGATGAGGGGGGCAGGGCAAACGATCGCCGGGCCGCCCGGACAGGGACCCGTCACGAATGGCTGGGGCGGGCGCATCCGTGCCCCTGGCCGTTGCCGCAATGGCAGAAGGCCGTGTGTGGCGCCCGGTTGCTCCGTCAGCCCTTGCGGCGGAACAGGCGGCTGGCCATTCCGACGATTTTGGCTTCGCCACGCGACAGGCGGTCGAAGACCCGATAGGCCAGACGACGCTTCGGCCCCTTCAGGCGGGCATAGGTCTGGCGGCGGACCGACCGGGCGGTCCGTTGGCCCGTCGGGGTCCGCAAGAAGCCCAGCAACAGGATGTTCTTGGTCAGCCATGCCGCCGCGATGATCAGGGCATGGGCAATGGCCCCCTTGGCGGCGACCCCCAAGGCAAGCAGAAACGCCGCGGCGATCAAGGCGGTGATCACAGGCTCATCTCCCGGATGTATCGATCATGGGGCAGGGGGTGTCCCCGCCGAGGGGCGGACTTCAGCCGGCGATCGCCGTTCGGATACGCTCCACCGCGTCGCGGGAATAGAAACAGCACACCCCCTTGCGGCGGGCGGGTTCCAGGGCCAGTTCCTTGATGGCTTTTTTGACCTTGGCGTCGGATAGCCCCAATTCCTTGGCGATGGCACCGGGGCTGAGGGTGTCGGCGCTGACCTCGTCCATGATCTCTCCTGCGGGTGGCTGTTGGCCGGGCTGGAATACTAGCGTGGCTGGCGCGCCGTCTCCAGGGGGCTGTTTCCCAATCCGCGGATGGCTGTGCCGCCATCACCCGGCGGGTGTGGATTGGGGACGCAACCATTTTTCCAGGATGGCGCGCAAGGTGGTCTTGCGGACCGGCTTGAGCAGAAAATCATCCATCCCGGCGTTCAGGCATTCCCGATGGTCGGCCATCGAGGCGTTGGCGGTGATGGCGACGATGGGAGGCCGGCCACAGCCGGGCAGGGTCCGGATGGCCCGGGTGGCGGCGATGCCGTCCATGACCGGCATCTGCACATCCATCAAAATCAGGTCATAGGCCGCGGATCGGGCCAGCCGGACCGCCTGTTCGCCGTTTTCCACCGCGTCGCATGCCACCCGCAATTCCTTCAACAGCGCCTGAATGATCTCGCGGCCGATAGCGACGTCATCGGCCAGAAGAATGCGGCAGCTTGCGAACGCGTCCCCGTCATCTGTCGGTTTCACCTGACGATCCTTTGATTCTCAGGCCGGTCAACGGCCCATCCCAGACAAACGTTATCAACCCGGAAACGCTATGCCCAGGATGAAAAGCCTACTCTCGCCAAATCTCTGTCGGATGGTGGCTGATCTGCGGGCCGAGCTGACATTCTTTCTTGTCATACGAAGCCCGGATGATTCATTCGGGCTTCGTATCCAGCGCCATTGGGCGCGGCCAAGGCCGCGGATGCGGCCGCCCGACGAGGGCTTAGGAACCCGAATGAATCATTCTGGTTCCGTATCATATGGAGGCGCAGAGGTACATGGCCGGGCTGAAGCGGTGTAAATTCAAAGGGTGCCATCGGCTCGGCGTGATGTGGTTTTTGATTTGAATCATGCCTGACGCCACATTGTGCTGATGGCAGGGGACATCCACAGGATGCGGGCGCAGGTCCTCTCGATCTTCATGAAGTTAACATCTATAAAGTGACGTACAGATTTGATGATTCTTTATGGTATCGTCAGTTATTCTGTTGATGATCAGAATAATTAAACTTCCACATGCTGTGTACACAATAGCATCTGTATCTGTGTGCTCGATATGGAACCCGTTCATGCGATATCCCCATATGGGGATATGCTTGACGGATATTGCATGATCATATGCATCCCGTGATGCGCCTCCTATATCTCTCGGGGGTGTTCGGCTATGAGGATGCGAGGTGCCGTATGAAGTGGATTGCTGATTTCCGGAATCTTTGTCTTGTCGCCCTGACCGGGCTGCTGGTTTCGACCCAGGCCGTCCAGGCCGCCGACACGCCCGCCAGCCTGAGCGGCGGCAAGGTGGTGAGCGCGGTCGAGGCGCAGAAGCTGCAGGCGGCCGGAGCCGTCGTCATCGACACCCGCGTCGCGGCCGAGTTCGGCGAGGAGCATATCAAGGGGGCGATCAGCGTCCCCTATCGGGAGAAAAGCGCCAAGGCGGCGAACTACAATCCCGCCGAGGACGAGTTCAACCTGTCCAAGCTGCCCTCCGGCAAGTCGACGGCCATCGTGACCTATTGCAACGGCCCAGCCTGCTGGAAAAGCTACAAGGCGGCGGATACCGCCATCAAGGCCGGCTACACCAACGTCAACTGGCTGCGGGACGGCATTCCCGACTGGAAGGCCAAGGGCCTGCCGCTCGAATGATTTCTGGGGTTTTTGCCGGCGCGGCGGCGTCCGTGCCGGCAGAACCTTCCGTCCCGTTCCCTGAAGAATTGGATCAGCCATGTTCGCTATCCCCGTCGAGCTTACCATCCGTTTCCGTTTGCTGGCGGCGTTCAGTCTGCTGGCGGTGATGCTGTGCGCCGTGGGAGCCATCGGATTGAACGGCACCAGCCAGTCCAATCGGGATATGGGACAGGTCTATCGCGAGCGGCTGGTCCCGGTCAGCCGCCTGGGCGACATCAACAGCCTGATGCGACAGAACATCCAGGAACTGATCGTCGTCACCATTGCCCGGCCGATGCCCGAGCAGGTTGCCAAATATATTGAGCGGGTCCGCGGCAATACCCGCAGGATCGATGCCCTGCTGGCCGAGTTCCGCTCGGCCAGCATGGCCGAGGAGGAGCGGCAACTGGCCGAGGAATGGGGCCGGCAGCGCGGTGAGTTCGTGGACAAGGGGCTGGTCCCGGCCATCGCCGCCCTGGAGGGCGGTTCGTTCAACGATGCCGAAGACATCATTCTGGGGATCGCCGTCAAAAGATTCGCCAAGGCCCAGGCCGCCCTTGAATCTCTGATCGAACTGCAACTGGACAATGCCGAACGGCTGTATGACGATTCCGAGGAACGCTACGCCAGCCTGCGCACCCTGATGATCGGCGCCGCGTTGCTGGCGGTCGGTCTGGCGGCGGCGATGGCTTTCCTGATCATTCGTGCCGTTGCCCGCCCCCTGGGGCAACTGGGGCTGGCGGTCGAGGAAATCAGCGCGGGAAACACCGCCGTCGCCATCCCCGCCACCGATCGCGGCGACGAGATCGGCCCTCTGGCCCGTGCCCTGGATCATTGGCGGTCGGCCGTGATCGAGGGCATGGCCCGGCAGCGTCGCGAACAGGAAGAACTGGCCCTGCGCGAGGAGCGGCGAAAGCGTGTCGACAGCGCCACGAAACATTTCGGCGACACCATCGGAAGTCTGCTGACCCATATCAATGCGGCGGTCGAGCATCTGCATACCTCGGCCAACACCCTGGCGGCCAGCGCCGAACAGACCCAGCGGCAGAGCGCCGCGGTGGCGGCCGCCAGCGATCAGGCGGTGGCCAGCGTCGAGACCGCGGCGGCAGCCGGCACCGAACTGACCGCCTCGATCGGTGATATCGCCCGGCAGGTCTCGCAATCGGTGGTGACCTCGCGGGCCGCGACCGGCGAAGCGTCCGAGGCCATGAAAAAGATTGCCGGACTGGCCGAATCCGCCTCGAAGATCGGCGAGGTGGTCAACCTGATCAGCCAGATCGCCCGCCAGACCAACCTGCTGGCCCTGAACGCCACCATCGAAAGCGCCCGGGCCGGCGAGGCCGGCAAGGGATTCGCCGTGGTTGCCAACGAGGTCAAGAATCTGGCCGGTCAGACCGGGCGCGCCACCGAGGATATCGCCTCGCAGATCTGCACGGTGCAGGCGGAAACCCAGGCGGCAGTCTCGGCGATCGGCGGAATCGCCGGAACCATTGCCGGGATCGACGAATTGTCGGCCAGTATCGCCGGCGCCATCGAGGAGCAGGAAGCCGCCACTGCCGAGATCGCCCGGAGTGTTGAAATGGCATCGTTCGGCAATCGCGAGGTGTCGTCGAACATCGGCGAGGTGGCCCAGGCCGCTGCCGTGACCGGAGAAATGGCCCAACTGGTATTCAGGTCGGCCGATGATCTGCTGGCTGAAAGCCGGACCCTGGAGCAAGCCGTGGAATCTTTCCTGGCCGAGGTGCGTGCCGCATAACGTATGTTTAACGCGCGTCCGCTAGTCTGGCACGGGGAAGGCGGCCCAGTCTGGATCGGATGCGTCTGTGGAGAAGCACCTTAGTCCCGAAGAGATGGATGTCTGTTTCCGGGAGGTTCTTCGGAAACTTCCATCGGTCAGGAATCCTGCCCGGCTGGAGGAGCTGTCCCTGCTGGCGCTGGCGATGATTTTGCACCGAGCCGGATCGCATCATCGCTACGAGGTTTATGCGGCCCAGATCAAATCCATCGTCGCCGCATCCTCTTCCGATCATTCCCCCGATGCCATGCGCGCCATCACCCGCAGATGCGTCGCGATCCTGCGGGCCGCCCGCGAAGGACGGCAACCTCATGCCGCCGCGCCAGTTCGCCACCGTCGTGGGTGGTTGCGTCCCGTCCCTGTCGCCATTGCCGCCATAGCCGTCCTTTCGGGCGGCTATCTTGTTCTTGGGGCTCGCGACGGGGACGATTACGATCCCGACGACACGACCAGATTCGTCGAGCAGATCGTTCAGGCCGCCGCCGGTTCGGGGGCATCGACGCATCTGTTCGGCGGACAGATCGACGTTTCCTCGATGAACGGAATTCCGGTGGTCACGGTGCGCGGTGTGCCGCCGCGAGCTTGTGCGGCATCGGGAATGCGTCTGGTGAAGAAGGGATTGCTGGGAGTGAACGGGGAAACCCCGGCCCGGATCTCATCGGCGATCATCACCGAACTGTGCAACAAGGGCGAAGGCGCCGCCACCATGATGTGGGCGCCGACCAAGCCGTGATGAGGCGGCAATATTTTTTCTCCTCAATACCATAGTACTACCCGGACGCTCTCTCTTACATGCGTTTCTCCTTATTGAAGCGGCCCATAAGCAGGCCGCCGCAATGGGAGGAACGATATGTCACGCAACCTGTACCCCGTCATCCTGGGGCTTGCCGGCCTTGCCGCCAGCCTGCCGGCTTCGGCCCATAACGGAATGCTGCCCTACTGCCACGGCGCCATCGATTGCGGCATGGGGGGCGCCGGCGTCGCCCAGGCCCACGATGCCACCAGCACCGCCCTGAATCCGGCCTTGGCCGGCCAGATGAACGGGGAAGCCGTCCTGAATGCCGGATGGTTCCACGCCGACCGCACCATGAACGCCCAGGGCGGCATGGCCGACGGCACCGTCGGCACCCAGAACAGTCAGCTCACCGATTACCCCGATGGATCGGTCGGAGCCAATTTCCGTCTGAATCCGCAATGGGCGCTGGGGACGGTGTTCTATTCCGGCGGCGGCGGCGAAACCAAGTATGCCAAGCGCCGGACCTCGGTGGCCGGCACCGGCGCAGCCGGGGATTTCGACAATGCGGTCCGCATCCGCAAAGCCAATTGGGCGACCAGTCTGGCCTGGACCCCGTCGGCCGAGCAGAGCTATGGCGCCAGCGTCATTCTGGGCTGGCAGGACATGCGGTCCAACATGCTGACCACCGGCATGGCGCCGACCGCCGGCAAGCACGAGGTCGACGACGCCTTCGGCTGGGGCATGCGGTTCGGCGGGGCATGGAATCTGGGCGAGCTGGGGGTGGGCGCTTTCTATCAGACCCCCATCTGGTTCCAGCGTTTCGACAAGTACAAGGACCTGTTCGTCGGTCCGATCGACGAACCCGCCCAGTTCGGTCTGGGGCTGGCCTGGCATATCACCCCGGACGTCGACCTGCTGGGTGATTTCAAGACCATCATGTGGGACGATGTCCGCGCCATCGGCACCCAGCCCCCCGAGGGCGGGTTCGGCTGGACCATGCAGCCGGTTCTGGCCCTGGGCGCCCAATGGCGGCTGAATCCGACCTGGACGGTGCGGGCCGGCTGGAATTACGGCCCGTCGCCGATTGCGGACGACAAGACCTTCGCCAACGCCATGTTTCCGGCCATCAACGAACATCACCTGACCACCGGAGCGACATTCAACGTCAATCAAAGCTGGTCGGTGTCGGGGTCGGCCTATTGGTCGCCGGAAAATTCGCAGAAGGACCCGGGGACCGGCGATAATTTCAGCCAGAACGGCAAAGGAACCACGATCACCCACGAACAATACGGCGGGTTGCTGGGGTTGCGCTGGAAATTCTGACCGCCCCACCGGCGGTCAGCCGGCGGACGATCCGGTTCCGACGCGGTCAGGGCGTGATGCTTTAACACCAACGGCCATAAGTCCCGACTTGTGGCTGTTGGCCAACCGCCATTGCGGCGGCTTATGCTTTCCCCTCGCCGGGCGGGCGCCTCCGCGCCCTTGGCCGCGGCCTCAATGGCCGCAGATCGCGTCGTGTGTCAGGTTTGACGCTCGACGCTCTGGGCAGAGGGTGCCGAGAAGGCATCAGCCTTTTCGGCCGTTGGTGTAAGTGTGCGTCGCGCCCTGACTTTGTGTCTTGCCCTTGCCGGACGCCGCCCGTGTATGATGACGCATCTGATAAAGGAGACTTCATGAACAAGGACTGGACCAAGCTGGCATCCGACCTGTCGCGGTTGGTGGGGCAGGTGCGCGCCGGTGCCCCCGAGGCGATGAAAGGCTTTTCCGCTTTGGCCCGGGGGGCGACGGCGCCCGGCGCCCTGGATACCAAGACCAAGGAACTGATGGCCCTGGCCATCGGCATTGCCGCCCGGTGCGACGGCTGTCTGGCTTTCCACGCCCGGGCGGTGGCGGACCAGGACGCGACCCGGGAAGAGGTGATGGAGACCATCGCGATGGCGGTCTACATGGGGGGCGGCCCGTCCCTGATGTACGGCGCCCTGGCCCTGGAAGCCTTCGACCATTTCTGTGGCGAGGAAGAGGAAGAAGCCTGACCACCCAACGATCCCGCCGGCCATGCGATGCCGGCCGGCGGGATCGTCCGCTCAACCCTTGCGGACGGTGACCAGGAAGTCGCGGACGATATCTTTCAGGGCATCGGATTCCGAAGACAATCTCCGGGCTGCGCTCAGGACCGATGCCGAGGACTGGCCGGCTTCCTGTGCGGCGGCGGTCACGCCGCCGATATTCATCGACACTTCCTGCGTCCCGCGGGACGCCTCTTCGATGTTGCGGGCGATTTCCTGGGTGGCCGCCGATTGCTGCTCGACCGCCGAGGCGATGGCCGAAGAAATCTGGTCGATCCGGGTGATGGTCCGGCCGACATTGTGGATCGCGGCGACGGCCTTGTCCGTTTCCGCCTGGACGGCGTTGATCTGTTCGGCGATTTCGTTGGTGGCGCGGGCCGTCTGGGTTGCCAGTCCCTTCACTTCGTTGGCGACCACGGCAAAGCCCTTGCCGGCATCTCCGGCCCGGGCCGCTTCGATGGTGGCGTTCAGGGCCAGCAGGTTGGTCTGGGCGGCGATGGTGTTGATCAGTTTGATGACCTCGCCGATGCGGCCGGCGGCATCGGACAATCCCTGCATCATGGCGTTGGTGTGGTTGGCCTCTTCGACCGCGCTTCTGGCGACGACGGCAGATTCGCTGACCTGGCGGCCGATTTCACCGACCGAGCTGGACAATTCCTCGGTCGCCGCGGCGACGGTCTGCACGTTGGCCGCGGCCTGTTCCGAGGCGGCGGCGACGGCGCTGGCCTGTCCCGACACCTGATCGGACAGTGAGGACATGGCCTGGGCGGTTCCTTCCATGTCCTGCGAGGCGTTGGACACCCCTTCGACCACCCTGGCGACGCTGGCTTCGAACTCGGTGGCCAGCCGCAGCATTTCCTCGCGATGCCTGGCATCGGCCAACCGCTGGGTGTCGGCCGCTTCGGCCTCGATCCGCTTCTTGTCCAGGGCGTTTTGCTTGAAGACCTGGACGGACCGGGCGATGCCGCCGACTTCGTCCTTGCGGTCCAGTCCCTGCACCTCGACCGAGGTGTCGTCCTGGGCCAGGCGGTCCATCACGGCGATGATCCGGTCGATGGGGTTGGAAATCGACCGGCCGATGGTGAACGACAGGATGCCCCCCAGAACGATTCCCAACCCGACCAGGGCAATGCTGAGGATGCGGTCGGAGGTGAAGGTCTCCTCGCCGCTGTCGAACAGCGTTTCGGCCTCGCGGGACTGATATTCCAGCAGCTTGCGCAGCGGAGAGGCGGCCTCGCGGAAACGCTGGGTGCCCGAGCTTCCCAGGATATCGGCCAGCACGGCGCTCTGGCGGCCTTCGGCGATATTCTTCCAGCCGGTGGCCAGATAGGCCTGATAGGCGCCAAGACCCGCACCGACATCCTTGGCCAGCTTGGCTTCCTCGTCGGTCATCGGAACCGCCATATAGGCCTGCCACAATCGGTTCAGGTCGCCGGACTGCTTGCCGTACTCGTCCTTCAGGGACTGGATCTTGCCGGCATCCTGTTCGGCCGCGGCGCTGACCACGCGGATGCGCAGGCGGTGCAGGGCGTCGACAGTGCCGGACAGGTCGATCAATGCCTTGGTGGTGTCCTGCGAAACCTGACGGAAGCCGTCATGCATCCTTTCCAGACCAAGAATGCCGACGCTGCTGGTCGCCACCAATATCGCCACCATGACGATGCTCAGGGCAAAAAGCTTGCGCGAGATGTTCCATTGAAAGGACATGCGATCTCCTGACGAACGGCCGGCCCCCGCAACCCGGGCCGCGCAAGGGCGCCGGAGCAGCCCACGCGGCACCATCAGGCAGGCACCGTGACCGATGGCTTGAATCGTCGGGTACGCCTCCCCCCGACCTGATCACGACATCACATATAGGTGGGTGTCGCAATGCCATAATAAGAATGGCTGATAGAACCGTCCATCGGCCGCCGGGGCCGCCCCGGCCTCGCATGGCTGCGGGGTGATAATCATCCGGGATGATTTCTCTGGACGGGACATGAACCCATAGCCATAGTCCCGGCAGTCATCAACGACTACTTTAGTATTATTAAAAATAATCGTTTGGTAAATTTCCAGGCGGGCCATGCGGGTGGTAGATTCCATCAGCGGGCATTGCTTGCGGACCGAGGGACTGGAGCGCGGGGTGAACCAGCCGATTGCCTATCTCGTCCAGAGAATCTGTCTGCGTGCGAGGGGCGTCCTGCGCCATCCGGCTGCGGCGCGGATGATTTTGCTGTGTTCGCTGTTCCTGACCGTGGCGGCGTGGGGAATTTCCGACCATCTGGCTTCGCAACGGATCCATGACCGCTTCATGTTCCAGGTCAACGACGTCGAGGCCGCCATCCGCCGTCGGATGCAGGAATACGAAAGTATTCTGCGAGGAGGGGTCGGTCTGTTCCTCGCCTCCGACGAAGTGACCCGCCAGGATTGGGCGGCTTATATCGGCAGCCTGCAGATCGACCAATATTTCCCGGGAATTCAGGGGGTCGGATTCAGCCGCTGGATCACCGGAGACGACAAAAGCCGGCATGAAGCGGCGGTCCGGGCGGAGGGGTTTCCGCATTACCGGGTCTGGCCCGAGGGGGACCGCCAAGTCTATACGTCCATCGTCTATCTTGAGCCCTTCAGCGGGCGGAACCTGCGGGCGTTCGGTTTCGACATGTTTTCAGAGCCGGTGCGCCGGACGGCGATGGAGACTGCGTTGCATACCGGACAGCCGGCCGTTTCCGGCATGCTCACCCTGGTGCAGGAAACCGAGAACGACGTTCAGCCCGGTTTCCTGATGTATATGCCCCTTTACCGCAAGGGCATGGCGATCGATACGCCAAGCCGGCGGCGCGCGGCCATCGAAGGTTTCGTCTACAGCCCGTTCCGGATCCGGGACTTCATGCAGGGCATCCTGGGGCATGGATTGAGGAACATCTCCTTCGAGCTGTTCGATGGAATGGACCCGTCGCCGGAAACCCTGCTCTACGACGAGGACAACTGGCTCAGCTACAGCCACGAGGATATGCCGCCCCTTTCGGTCCTGCGCAGCATCGAGATCGGCGGGCACCATTGGACGATGTATCTGCACAGCTATGCCGCCGACGGAATGGCCCCCGAGGCCGTCCAGCCGATGATCGTGGCGCTTTGCGGCGCGCTGATCGACGTGATGCTGCTGCTGGTCATCGTTTCGATTTCCCGCGAAGAGAAGAATGCCAAGCGTCTGGCCGCCGAGCTTCTGGCGAAGACCGAAGCCCTGCAGCGTTCCAACAAGAATCTGCAGCAATACGCCTATGTGGCGTCCCACGATCTGCAGGAACCGCTGCGGACGGTCATCAGCTTCGTGCAATTGCTGGAACGGCGCTATGCTGCGCAGCTGGATCAGACCGCCCATGAATACATCGCCCTGGCCTGCGGCGGCGCCAGACGGATGAAGCTGCTGATCAACGATCTTCTGGAATTTTCCCGGGTCGACACGTATGGCCAGGAATTCGCGTCCGTCGACATGGGGCAATTGGCGAAGGACGCCATCCAAAGTCTGGGGGCGTCCATCGAGGCGGCTGGGGCCTCTGTCCGCATCGATCTCGAATTGCCAATCGTGCAGGGTGATTCCGGGCAGCTTTATCGTGTGTTCCAGAACCTGATCGGCAACGCCATCAAGTACCGCCATCCGGAGCGCCGGCCTGAAATCATCGTCTCGGTCAGGCAGAACGGGGCCGCGTGGGAATTTTCCGTCGCCGACAACGGGATCGGGATCCCGCCGGAATACTGGGAGACCATCTTCGTGATCTTCCAGCGTCTGCATCGTCAGGACGAGTACGAAGGAACGGGAATCGGCCTGGCAGTGTGCCGGCAGATCATCGAACGCCATAACGGCCGCATCTGGGTCGATTCCAGCCCCGGTCTGGGCAGCACGTTCCATTTTTCCCTGCCGGTCCGCTGACCGTCAGGCGTCGAGGGCGGAGGAGGGCGCTTCGTGCCGCCCGGCATCCGGCCGCCCGACGAGGGCTTAGGAACCCGAATGAATCATTCTGGTTCCGTATCAGTGGCTCATCAACACCGGAAGCGTCATGTGCTTCAGGATATGCCGGGTACCGGCTCCCTTGAAGAAGGGCAGGTTGTAGCCGCCGTGGCCCCCCATGACCAGCAGGTCGCAGGCCTGGTCGAAGGCCCGCGACAGCAGAAGGTCCATGACGCCGATATCCGCGCCGGCCAGGACTTCCCTGGTCACCTTGGCGCCATGCTGGGTCAGGTGCTCGATGATGTTCAGGGGCGGCAGCTTGGTGTCGGGCGGCGGTTGCTGTGCCCTGACCGAGACGATTTCCACCTGATCGGCGCCTTCCAGCAGCGGCATGGCATCGTGCAGCGCGCGCGAGGCTTCGCGTCCGCCGTTCCAGGCGACCATGACGTTGGTGGCGATGGTGGGATAGGTGTCGACGGCCGGCAGCACCAGGACCGGGCGGCCCGACTGCAGGACCAGATGCTCGATCAGCTCTTCCGGGGCGTCCTTGCCGTCGTGGTGCTGTCCGACCACGACCAGATCGTGGAAGCGGGCGGCAATGGCCGTTTCGGCCAGGACGTGGGTTTGTTCGCCATGTTCCAGCCGCCACCAGCGGGTGGCGATGCCGGTGTGGGCGGTGGCCTCGGCGAATTGCCGCTCGGAAAGCGCGGCTGCCGCCTCGAAGGCTTCCGACCCGCGCCGGGCGATCACGGCCAGTCCCTGGTTCTCGGCCCGGGCGAACAGGCCGGTCAGACGTCCGCCGAAGCGGCGCGCCAGGGTCAGGGCGGTGGCGATGCGCAATCCGTCGCGCTGGCCGCCATCCAGGTGGATCAGGATGTCCTTGTACATGGTGTACCTCCGATCAGGCGTCGATGCCGCGCTTTTTCAGGAACGGCACGAAGACGCCGACGATGCCGGCCCGGAACGCCAGAACGCAGACCACGAAGATGCTGCCCTGGATGATGGTGACCCACGATCCCGCCGAAGCGAAGAAGTTCTGGATCGTCACCACCAGATATGCGCCGGCGGTCGGGCCGAAGATGGTGCCGACCCCGCCCAGCAGCGTCATCAGCACCACCTCGCCCGAGGCGTGCCAATGCACGTCGGCCAGAGAGGCGAGCTGGAACACCAGGCTTTTCACCGAGCCGGCCAGACCCGCCAGACCGGCCGAGATGACGAACGCGATCAGCTTGTAGCGTTCCACCTGATAGCCCAGCGAGATGGCCCGCGGTTCGTTGTCGCGGATGGCCTTCAGGACCTGGCCGAAGGGCGAGTTGATGACCCGGTGCAGGAAGAACAGCGCCAGGACGAATACGCCCAGGACGAAATAATACATGTTCAGGGTGTCCGACAGGTCGATCAGCCCGAACAGGCGGCCGCGGGGCACCCCCTGGATACCGTCTTCACCGTGGGTGAACGGCGCCTGCAGGGCGACGAAATACATCAGCTGGGCCAGGGCCAGGGTGATCATGGCGAAATAGATGCCCTGGCGGCGGATGGCCAGCCAGCCGACCACCGCCCCCAGGGCGGCGGCGCAAAGCGCCCCCAGAAGAACGGCGATCTCGGGCGTCAGCCCCCATTCCTTGGCGGCGTGGGCAGTGATGTAGGCCGACCAGCCGAAGAACATGGCGTGGCCGAACGACAGCAGTCCGACATAGCCCAGCAGCAGGTTGAATGCGGCGGCGAACAGGGCGAAGCACAGCCCCTTCATCAGGAATACCGGATAGGTGGCGAATGGCGCGGCAAGCGCCAGAACCAGCAGGATTCCGATGAAGATCGCCTGACGTGATGGTGCCGGCCGGGCGGCGGAAGTCATCTGGTGCGAGGTCATGGTTTCAGGCTCCCTTGCCGAACAGGCCGGCGGGCTTGATCAGCAGTACGATGACCATGACCATGAAGATCACGGTGCTGGC
>Ga0172373_10000896_pt1 | contig 48886 bp, 34 predicted proteins | sample Lak10m_2_FD_114546 | JGI IMG/M metagenome (GOLD analysis project Ga0172373, IMG submission 114546) | Freshwater microbial communities from Kabuno Bay, South-Kivu, Congo - kab_092012_10m | ecosystem: Environmental > Aquatic > Freshwater > Lake | place: Democratic Republic of the Congo... | reverse complement strand
CCGATGGCCACAGGTGACTCATACTCACACCGGGCCTAGCGATTGGGAGCAACGGGCGGGACCCATGGGTCCAACAGGTGCTGCATGACCCAGAGGGCAACTGGCGCCGGCTGTGCTCGTAACCCAGGAGGGCGACATCCAGTCGAAGACTCTGCGGCGTCGTACCACCAAGGTCTTGCAATTTGTGCGAGTCCGGAGGTTGAGGTTCGCCGGCCAGGTGTGTGGGAGGGAAGATGAATGGCGAGTGGCCACCCACCTTCTGTCTGGCCCCCGAAGCGGCGCTTGGGATGCACCTCTGCAGAGCCCTGTACTCCGTTCGGGCCGACTGGAGAGCCTTGTGCCCGATGTTCTGCAGGCAGCTGATTTGTCCGTCGGACACTTTCAACTGAAACAGAGGTCCTGACGTATTCCGGAGAACAACTGAAGCGTATGAATCTGGTGTTCCGTAACAATCGGCTTAACGGGTGTGGGATGTCCGTGACTTGATTTGAGGATGTTTGGGCTGCGGGTCGTCACCATTGAGTTGTGCACTGCAATCGCTGCACGACTCTGGACGATGATGCACCGCTTGGTCACAGGCTTCCGCAGGAATCAGATCGCGAGTTCGCATGACATGCCCAGCGTGACCTCCGCGTATGCGTACGGATCAGCAAGGAATTCCCTGAGTTCATGCGAGGTCGCCGCTCGAGTTCTTCGATTTGCTTTTGCTGTGATGCAATGATCTGCTCCTGCTGCCGAATCCGCGCGGACAGCATTTCGACCAGCGCCCGGATTGCAGGCGTCAGCTCATTCAATAACTCCGGCGGTCGGTGGATTTCGATTTTGCCGAAACTTCTGGATGTCCGATCGTTTCTGTGGCAATGTGGCTGCCATGGTCGAAGACGCAAACTGTCGGATGTCGTTGGGGTTCATTTAACGGGTTTGGAAGGCTTGCGTTATCTTCACGGCGGCGAAAAGGGCAGTGGCGGCGAGGATGGCGGGGATGCTGGCGGACTGCAGGGAGGGGATTGGGGTGCAGAGGAGGGACAGGGCCAGCAGGAGGATAACAACTGAGAGTTTTTGCAGGAGCGGCAGCAGTCGCCCGCGGAGGCCGCTGGCGAGCAGTGTGATTGCGGCGAGGCCGCAGAAGGCCGCCCAGATCAGTCCGCCGGCGGTGCGGACGGAATCGGCGGAACGGACATCGAGAGCCAGCGCCGGGTTACCGCCGACTCGCAGAAAGTCCAGTCGCAGCCCGTCAGTCGGGAGTTCGAAGAGCAGCGACAGTCGTCCCTGAGCTTCTTTTTCGGGAGGCGGGGAGGGAGCCTGAGCGGCGGCCTGCATTTGCTGCTGAGCTTCGCTTTGAGGAGCATCTCGGAGTTCTTTTGCGAGCGTTTCCGTTTCCGTTTCCATGCGTTTGTCCGCGGCTGCTTTTTCCTCACCGAGTCGTTCAGTGAGTGCGTCACCTTCGGCGAGCTGCCTTCGGAGTCGCGACTGGGGAGCAGGGGAGGGTTCTGGCAGCTCTGCATTTTGTTTGCCTTTGGCAGCCTCGTCTGCTGCGGGACGGCCGAACTTGCCCGACTGGCTGCTTTTCGCGGCGGCGGATCGGCGACCAGCTGATCGGTCGTCCTCCGCTTTGTCGCTGGCCGGTTTTTCCGGCATGGTCATGCGAAACTCAAATCGCTCCATGTCCGCAGTGGTTTGTTGGCCGCCAGCATTGCCTCCGGTAACGGGAGTCTGTTCCTTGAGCACGCGTCCGTTATCATTGAAGAACAGGTTGCGACTGTTTTCGGATTTGCGATTGAGTTCGAGGTCCTGTTCGAAGAGGTATTGGTTTCCGGTCTGACTGTTGCTGTCGGACAGTTCGACGGGAGCATCGTTCCGATTCAGTTCATTCAATCGAACGAGGGCTTCTCCGCGGGCCTCTTCGGTCGCGGCGGAATTGCCCCGGATCCGCTGAAGTCGGGAGTTGAGCTGGAGGTAGCCGGAGAGTTTAGCGGCGGGTGTGATTCCATCGCGGGTGCTGGAGCCGAAGAACGACAGAGCCTGTTCGACTTCAGAGAGGACTTCGGCGTCCTGAAGTTCCACGGCGGCAGCGGGGACGACGTTGGTGAGTTCGGGATTGCGGTTGAGCACGGCGCGCCAGGATTCGGGTACGTAGATGCTCCAGCGATTACGTGAAATGGAGATGCCCTGTTCCGGATCATCGCGGAATTCGGGGAAGGTGGGTACAGGTATGTTAAGAGTTTCGGCGGCGAGTCGTTTGCGGAGAGCGGCGCCAGATTCGTCGAAGCGACCTGCGATGGCGAAATCGACATCGAAGCCGGTGGAAGCATTTCCGGACTGAGGGATCGGGATCAGGTGTCTTTTGCGGCCGGCTGTATCGCTGATAACGACGCGTGAGGGCAGTCCGGCAACGATACAGAAGAGCAGTCGGCAATTTTCCGGGAGCAGGACCGGGAGAAACTGCCGCGACTCATTGACGACTCTCAGTTGATGTCTGCTGCGCCAGCTGCCGTCATCGGCGAGCACAGTGGTATGGGTGGCGAGGCTGACGACAGCGGGTGCGACCTTCTGTTGTTCGGGATAGCTGACTTTCCATGCGGCGGTATCGGCGTGCAGTCGGGTGATGCGGACGGCCTGAGCGAGCAGATCCTGGGGGATGCGTGTGGTGAGTTGTTCGGTGGCGACGACGTCGTCGGGTTGTTCCTGTTCCGGCTGCAGAAGAGCATTGGACTGATTGACGACCACGTGAAAGTGGGACTGTCCGGAGAGAGTGGACGGGGCCGCTGCGGGAACGATGAATGCAGGGACGGCAGGCTTGAGTCGACCGTCAGCGGGGAGCGGGAGGCTGGCGGTGCCGAGAATGAAGAGTTGTTCGGAAGCGGGCTGCTGAAGCTGGAAGGTGATGCGAGTGCGTCCCTGTTCTGCGGGTTCGCGCTGAATGCGGCGCTGGCCGGGAACTTCGAAGGTCATGGCATTGGCGAGCGATTCCGGGAGTTCGATGGCGAACTGATCGGCTGCAGCGCGGGCGATCTGCCATTTCAGTGCGAGCAGGATTTCGAGCGAGGCTGGGGTGATGCTTGAAACGGTAACGGATTCGGCAATGAGTGTTGAGACGGCGGGTCGGAGACGAACGATGGCGGTGCCTGGCAGTGTGGCACTGGTGCGGAAGAGCAGCGATGGCGGAGCCGGGTTAATTTCGCGGAAGTCGGAAGCGGCGGATGCGGGTGGCAGCAGGATCCATTCACCTCGCTGCTCGATGCCAGCGTTTTCCGAAGCAGCATCGAGCCAGACAGCCAGTTGTGATTCGGAGTTTGTGCTGTCGAGGAGTGTTGGGGTCTGCAGGGTGAGCAGCAGACGATCTGTGTCTCGCGGCTGCTGGCCCTGGAGTACGATCTGCAGGGCTCCGGTACGGGAATCATTCAGCTGAATGCTGAGTGTGCGTACGGTGGCTTCGGGGTCGGTGCTGTCGGTGATGTACCAGTCGCTCAGTCCCGGGGCTTTGACATCGAGAGGGAGAAACGCGCGAGGAATTGTGAGATCGAGTCGGGATCTGGGGGCACCTTTGAGGAGTACGCTGAACCGGCTGGTCCACAGCTGTCGCTGCTGTTCAAGTCGAACGGCATGAACAGCCTGCACGGTCTGTTCATCCGTCGTGGGGCTGACACGAATTGCGATGGATGCCGGCTGGCGCGTGTATCGCCATGCGAGCAGAGGCCGTCCGGGGAGAGCATCACCGGGCGGTTGCGGAGCTTCGTCGGGATTGAGCTGAGAAACGCCGGAGAGGGCATCGGAGCGAACCTGGAACTGGGGGCCGGTGAGCAGCACAACGGTGCCGGCATCGCGTCCGGCGCCGCGTACGGCGGAGATTGGAACGGGGAATTTCTGCAGCAGTTCCTGAGCGGGCAGCGGGGAAAACATCTGGAAGACAATTTGCGTGTTGTCAGCTACGGCACGGCGCAGCGGAACGCGAATGCTGCGGCCATTGTCTGTATCCTGAATTGACCAGCCAGCAAGGTCTGCTCCTGTGACTGTCTGCAGTGAGTAGCCGTCAGGAATGCTCACTTCCAGATCAGAAATTTCGCCCTGTCGAACTGCCACGTTGACGGCTGTGCGAAGCAGCAGCCCGGAGTCTTCGATGGCCAGAGCGGAGGTGGTGTCGGCATGATAGAGAACGTCGCCGACTGCCTTTTGTCGGGCGGGCAGCCACTGCAGTCGGAGTGTGGACGCGAGGGCGATGGGCACGCTGACCGTGCGGCCTGCCTGGCGAAAGCCAGTGCTGCGGCCATTGATGCGTGCATCGAGCCCTTCGGCGGGGAGAGTCCATTCGAGCATCCCGGCGACGGGACTGCGAAGGGGCAGATCACTGCGTCCGAGTTCCCCCTGAACTTCGGCGGCGATTTCGAAGACCACATCCACTACGTGCAGGCGACGTCCGCTGAGCTGCACGGCATACGCAGGACCGGCATCACTCGGTGGTGCCACATTGGCAGACGTGGGTGCCTGCTGTTGCTGTTGTTGTCTGGCGATTTGTTGTCCGGCGAAATCCGGCAGCTGTGCGGCTCCGACACCGCTGATCAAAGGCAGGATGCTGGCGTCCTCACCATTGACTTTGACGCTGCGAATGCCGACCGGGCCGAGTGGCAGCGGGATCGAGGTAAGATCGGCGGAATCGCACCAGACGGCGAAGCGAGCTTCAAACCCGAGCGTATAACGCTCGGCTTCGACAGGCCGCAGATCGCGGGAGCGAAGCCATGTCGAGACAACGCCGGAGCCAAGCGGACTGTTATCGAGTTTTGGAAGTTCCGCAGGGCGAGCGAGGGCGTAGAGCCTGAGAAACTGATCGTGGGGAATGAACACGCGGTCTGCGCGGAGAGGTGGCTGGTCGGGGGTCCAGGGAACAACGATTTCCGGGAGTCGAGTCGGGTCGCCGGGAGTGTCCGAGACCGGATTGGTTGTCGGGGCCACTGTTAAGGGTTCGACGGACTCCTGAGCAGGGACTGCCGGTGCATTTGCAATCAGCGACGCGAGCAGGAGCGCGGCGGTGGTACCGGCTGAGGCCGCGGATTTGCTTTTGAGGAACGTGGGCACACAATATCTGCGGCACAACGTCAGCGGACAATACGGGCCACAACAAAGTCCGGACATCGCTGCGGCTGTGGCAATCACTGCTGCGGCAGCGGAAGCGAAGGCGCAGCCATCAACCAGTCCCTGCCATGCGGAGGGAACAAGTGGTACAGCGGCGAATGAGAGGAGCAGCAGGGCGAGGCAGGCGGCCAGGTGCAGTGTGAAGCTGCGACGGCGAAGCGGCAGAACGAGCAGCAGCAGGGCAGCTGCGGCAAGACCGCGGAGTGTGAGCAGTTGACTGCGGCTGCGAATGGACAGCTGCAGAACGGCGGGCTCCAGGGTGGAGTCGGCAACTGAGATGAAACTGTGCTGCCGATAATCGGCAGGGATTTCGAGATCGACGTTGACAGAAAGGCGGGCTCCTCTGCGGGTGAGGAAACGTGGGATGGCGGTTGCGGGAGCAGGCTTCGCTGCCAGTCCTGAAACATCATTTCCAGCTGATAACTCACCACTGGACGGCAGTTGTGATGGAGCTGCCGCGGCCGGGGCCATGGGGAGAGCATCAGAGAGTGCATTGCTGGCCGCGTTTGGTTTGGTGACGTCCGTGGCTGACTGCGGTTCAGCCGCGAGCAACTCGGGGACTTTTCCCTGCAGGCCCAGCTGATCACCCGCTGAACCCCTGCCTCTATCAGGTAAGCCGCCAAGTCCTCCCAGGTCTCCCATATCTCCACCTCCGCCTCCAAAGCCTCCCATACCTCCCGGGGTGCCCGGGATGGCGTTGTTTTGATTCACGGAGAATTCCTCCCAGCCAGCATCTGCGGGTGCAAGCTGGGACACCGCAACGGAATCTACCGTCGTCTGTCGCGAGACGGAGCGAAGGTTGGTGGGCAGAAGCAGCAGAAAAAAGATGAGACTCATGCCTGTGAGTGCGGTGATGACTTTCCAGCGACGCTGGATGATGAGCGTGGTGATTACAAAGAGTGCGAGTAGAAACACTGCGGGGCCGACGAGTCGGGGGAGGATGGCTTTCCAGTCGGGCAGTTGCCATTTGGCGAGTGCCTGCAGCCAGCCGGCTTCATCGAGTCCGTCGGCAGCGCGGAACGGGCCGGAGGCATCGACGATCATGTCGGTTTCGGGATAGTGTACCTGCCATGTTTGGCGGAGCACATCGATGAGAACGGCCTGCTGGTTCTGGGCATCGATGGAGAACTGCACGGGCCGCTGATGGGAACTGCGATGGTCGCCGGATTCAGGGGGGGCGGTTTCGAAGAGCAGTGTGAGGTTAATCTCTGTGTTGTCGGAGGCGGCGGGGAGGGCGACGAGATAGTCTCCGTCCGTTTCGCGAACTTCGACAGCATCGCCATTGAGGATGGTTGACCAGAGGCTGGAGCGTTCGCCGTCGGGAAGTTTGAATCGCAGTGTCTGGACGCCGCTTGCCTGGAGGCGTGCGTTGACTTTGCGCTGGAGGCTGCCGGATTCGTTGATGGTGCAGATGGATTCAAGATGTTCGCAGACGGCTGAGGGGACGGGTGTGGAGTCGAAGCGTGTTTCGGTAACCTGAAATGCGTAATCGGGCCGAATGAATCTCCATGCGAGTGCGATGCGGCGGCTGGTAACGGGATCGGGGGGTGTCACAAGACTGGCATCGGCGGGAAACAGACCTGGGATGGAAGCCACTGCGGGAGGTGCGGCGAGACTTTGATCGGGTGCCGCTTCGAAGACGAGCAGTCCGGGCTGACGAATGGCGTTGACAACCTGCAGCAGAGGCGCGGTGAGTGCAGTGCCTGGATCACGGGGTCTGGGCATTTCGGTGATGAGCATGAGTGACCCGGCGAAGCGGCGACTGAGGCGCAGGGTGAACGGTCGGAGTCCGTTTTCCACGGGGCCGGCAGATTGTTCGGCGATTTCGACGGGTTCAACGGTGCGGGGCATATCGAGACCGGGAACGACGCCGACCTGTGCGACGTTGAAGCGAACGTCTGCTCCGAGGGATTCGGGAAGGCGGAGTTCGAGCGAGCGGAGCGTGCCGCTGAGGACATCGACAGTCACTTCAGCAGAGACAGTTTGTTGACGCATATCAGCCCACGTGCGAAGCACAGAGCGGCTGGCGATGCGCGCCGGTTTGCGACTGATGGACAGTTCTCCGGAGACGGGTGTGCCGTCATTGCGAAAGAGCTGTTGGGAGCCACTTCCGGAGAGGGGTGTAAGGCCGGTGGTGGTGAGTGGCACGGCCACAAGATCGTCGGTTGTCTGAATGGTCCAGATGCCGCCAACGGAGGTGAGTCCGGGGGTTTGAACGGCAGGGAGGAGCAGTCGTTGTTCGGTTTCGGGGTCGGGAAGAGATTTCTGCAGGAGGAGTTGCAGTTTGAAGAGTTCTCCGGGCTGAATTGAGCTGAGTGGCCGCACAACGATGTCGGTGGGTGTGCTGCCGGCGGTCCAGGGAACGGGATTACCGGCGGAGGAGACTGCGGTGAGTTGCCAGTCGGGAGGAAGTGTGAGAGGAAACTCGAAGAGTGGTGCATTGAGCACTTCGATGGTGAGTGCGGTGTTGAGTATTGTTTCGGTATCGCGGATTTCGAGAGTGTTGGAGTTATCGGCGAAGAGTTCGCGACTGCGCGGTCGAACCGCGGCAGTCATGCGATACTGTTGCTGCCAGAAGTCGAACACCTGAGCTTCGGCGGGCGCAGAGACTTCGAAGGCAGAGACGGGGCGAATTCCGGATTCGGTTTCGGCCACAAGTCGCAGTCCCTGAGACTGGCGCAGGAGCAGTCGACCGGAGTGGGAAGCGACGTTGATGAATTCGATGGCGGGCACAGGCCGGGGTTCAGAAGCGGCATCTGGCGGAGTCATCACCACACCGCGAATCACCACGCTGCGGTCACCGGAAAACGGCTGTCGCCATGTGAGCGTGAGTCGAGTGCGGCCGGGTTGTTCGGGATCATCTTCCAGTTGCCAGGCTTCGAGTCCGGTGGATTCGGCGTGCACGACCTCGAAGCCTGCTGGAACGCGAGCTGTGATGCGGTTGAGTGTTCCGCCGAAAACGCTGACCTGTGATTCTCCGGACCACTGCAGGACTTCAGGGCGAAATTCAAGCAGTGCTTCGCTGTGAACGAAGGCCAGTGTTTCGGCCTGCGTTTCCTGTTGGCGGGCGGTCCAGCGGAGGCGCACTTCCGGGGCTCCGCCAGCGGGGACGCGGTATTCAGCGGGCTGAGCGGGATCGCCGGGGCGGTCGAGCTGCCGATCATTCACGAGCAGGCGTCGGTCTGCGGGACATTCGACGAGAAGTTCAACAGCGGCGACCTGCGGCAGCTGAAAAGCAGCCAGTCGCTCAATGCCCGCGGCAACCAGCGGTGTTGAGAAGCTGATGACGGCGGTGAATGCGCCGGGTTGACGATGGGCCAGCAACACCGTGGATCTGTCGGCGGGATCTCGTGCCAGGATTGCTGGTTCTTTGTTGATCAGTGCCTGTTCGACAGCAAGGTTGCCGGCGGGGATGCGAATCAGCTGCCAGCCATCAGCAAACTGCTGCACGTCCAGTTCCGCCTCGATCTTCGCCTGCTGATCGGCAAGGCTGATTCGGTAGCGTGCCTGTTTGATGACCAGTTGAGCGGGGTGTATGGCAGCGGCGGCATTGCTGCGAGCCTGCTGCAGAAGCTCGTTCAGTTCGCTGCGTTTGAGCATCACTCCACGGGTATCCCGAGCGAAGACCGTGTCGAGCTCATCCGCGGGAACGTAGCGTTCGCGCAGTGTGGAGTGATCCTGATCATTGGCCTCGGCCTGATCCTGGGCCGAAGCGTGGGCGGCCGGCAGCAGAACAGAGAGGCAGCCAATCAGCACTGAAAGGGTGAAGGCAAATCGGCGGCGTTGCGGATACTGGAGGAGTTGAGTCTGTCGAGTGGCGGTTTGTGGCTGGTTCATGCTGCACCTCCATCTGCATCAGGACCTGCAGTCGGCACATCGATGGGGCTCGGCGGGGTTACCGGCGGTGCGGCAGGGGTCGGGGGCGGGGTTGATCTGGAGCGGGACCCGAGCAGGAGACCGAGGATCCAGATCACTGCGGTGAGCAGCAGTCCGGGCCATGCGGTGCGGGAGAGTTCCGGAATGCCCAGCGACTGCCGCAGTGAGAGCAGCGCTGCGGTGAAGGCTGCCAGAAGCAGCATGGTCAGGCGATTTTCCCAGGAAGTGCGGCGAAGAATCAGTCCGGCGATTACCAGAGTGCCGCTGACTGATGGCAGCAGAAACCACCACTTCCACCAGTGGATCAGGAGTTCACCGGGATTTCCGGCAGAGCGATAGACAGCGGGTTGTCCCTGAGTTGCGAACTCGGAGATGCCGCCGCCGATCCAGTCGTTGAGTTGCGTGGCGGCTCTGGAGGCGGAGGGTGGTGCCAGCAGGCTTCTGAGGGTGTCTGGATCGCGCGGTTCCTGGACCCAGCGTTCTGGGGACCCGAAGAATGCGACTTCTTCGGGTGACCAGACGGCGACGCGAACCTGCTGCATGACGGCGGCTTCATCTGTGCCGCCGACGACAGGAAGTCGCAGCAGCTGCGAGCCGCCGAGGCCGGCATAGGGGCGTTTATCAGCTTCGACGATTGGAGAGCGGTAGAGGAGTGTCAGCAGGAAGTCTTCGTCCGATGTGCCGTCGCGGCTGATATTTATATAGTATGCTTCGCGGCCTTCGGCGGCCTGAAGATTGGCTGCCTTTTCGATGGTCGTCCGCTGGTCGTCGAGCAGGGGAGCCTGGAGGTCACTGCCTGCGGGAAGATCAATTCTGAGCCGCTGACGTTCGCTGGTTGTCATCCGCAGGCGGACTCGCCATGCCGCAAGTGCCTGAGGTTCGGTCACCACCTCGATGGCTGCTCGGGACACAACCGTTGCCGCGACTTCATGCAGTTCGTGTTTGCGAACCGCGATTGAGGCTGTCGCGGGCTGAGCGAAATAGCGCCAGGCAAGGTAGCCATCCCGCTCCATCAGCTGCAGTTCGCGGACGTCGATGGATTCGGCCGTTTCAGAACTTGAAACGGCGTCGATCGACAGGGAGGGGTGGCGGAGAACACGAATTTCGCCTCGGGCTTCCGTCAGAATGACTCGACGACGAGCCTGCTGATCATCAGGAAACGGTGGAACCACTCGCGGAGGTTCGATGGCAAAATTACGGGTGCTGGCCGAGGGCTGAGTGGTAGCGGGTGCGAGTGCGGGGGGCGAGTCTGGTGAAGCTGGGTTTGCCGCATCAGCGGGGGCTGCGGGTGCGGCTGCGGGTGCGGCTGGGGGATCTGCGGGAGCGGGGTTGCTGTTGAGCGGTCTGTCCCAGTCGACGGCGAATTGAAGTGTGCCGGTCGTCTCTTCCTGAAGCACGAGCGTCCATGTGACCCAGCCGTTTTCGACCTCTGCAGCGCGGTCTCTTTGTTGCAGCACATGTTGTGGGTTGAGTGTGCGGAAACGGACGTCGGCGGCAACGGATTCAGGGACGGCGATGCGGAAGGTATCGAGTCCGGCATTGCGAATTTCGAACTGGACGATGGAAGACTGGCGAATCAGTTCCGGATCAACCTGAACGGTGGTTGCGGTGGAAGCGGCGAGCTGCACAGGTCGGGGTGCTGAGCGGATGCTGAGGGCGATGGGGCGACGGGTAAAGTTCCAGGCTCCGACCGTGCGAAGTCTTGCGGGGGGCTCGGGGATCCGGTCTCGGGCGGGAACGAGCCCGACGAGTTGTTCGTCGAGTGTCACGACATCAAGGAATTCCGGGGCGAACAGGGTTATCAGACCGGTTTCGCGTTCGACACCTTCGGGAGCGGGAATGGGAAGTGTGAAGTTGGGGATTTCGACAGACGCGTTGATGGGCTGCCTGGCCTGGAGCGACACTTTGATTGGCCCCATGCGTTTTCGAGTCAGTGAGAGAGTGACTTTGCCAGTACCGCGATCGAGCTGGAATTCGGCCATGCCGTCGGCGGAGACACTGTCGATATTCAGACCTTCGGGAATCTGCAGGACAAGCTGAAACACTCCGGCACGTTCGACGACGTAGTTGATCTCTGAATTCAGGAACAGCTCATCATCCCGGAAGGTGTACTGCAGGGAATGGTCCGCGAGAAGTCGGGGTTCAACGGGGCGGATGCGAACATCAAGTCGGGACCGCACACCGCTGTATTCCCAGACGGTCGCGGAACTTTCGGCAGTTTCTGCCGCGCCCTTTTCGGCTGCTGTCGCGGAAGTGCTGATCTGGCGGATTCCGGACTGCGTCACCACGACGGCAGTGAGTGTGGGGTCGGTGGTGAGCGTGAGCTGACCGGATTCTCGGACGACGCCTTCAGGGTGGACACCATGCAGTTTGCCGTCATCGGTGCGGCCGAGGAGAGAGATGGCGTCGCCCTCGAAGGCACGTTCGGTCTGGACTTCGAGCTGGAATGTTTCGGAGGCGGGAACCAGAAGTTCGACTTTGATGAGCTGATGGGTATCCCCGATGGCGGTGGCATTCCAGGCGCGAATACGGCCAGCAGCGGCGGTGACGTCAATGATCCGGGCGTCGCGAGGTGCGATGACGGCGAGTTCCCTGAGTTCTCCGCGGAGGATCTCGTAATTCAATAGTGTACGGGACTGCACGAGGCCGGTTTCAATGCGAGCTGTGGTGCGGCTATTGACACTGGCGAGCAGGTCCATGACGGGTTTGGAGCCGTCTCGCGGCGCCCAGCGAACCTCGAATTTTGGTACCGCGCCCAGGCTGGCTCGCACCCGTGTTTGTCCTGCGGCTGCTGGTTGTTCCAATGGCAACTGGACCTGCAGTGGCGAGATTTTCACGGTCTGATCCGCTTCAGGGATGGCGACGGTGAGTTCAGAAATACCTGCTGGCGGGCAATCAATCGAGAAGCTCTTGTCTTCCGGCGACGTCTGGACGGGGACGAGCAGTTCAATGCGAACGGCCTTCGAATCGGGGGCTTTGAACAACAGTTCGTACTGGCCCTGGGCAACGGCTTTCAGGAGCACGCTGCCATCAGAGGGTTCAACCCTGCCAACGGCAGCCGCGCCAAAATTCAGCGGCACGGTCGCCCAGCCGCTGGATTTCAGCAGATTCAGCCGCAGGTCGAGGGCGACGCGGGCAACGTCCTTCTCGACGGTGGCCGTCCAGAGAGTGGAAGTGATAACCGCGTCCTGGGGAACGGCAGGCGCGGGACGGGCTCCGAATGATCGCTGCACGAGTTCGAGGTATTCGCTCCAGGGGATGACGACAGAGGCATCCTGGTTGTTAAAGACTTTCTGCAGCTCGCGAAAGGGCACGTAGATGAGTCGTTCGAGCACATTTTGGCCGGGGTCTGCAGCGGATTTGTCCGGAGGGTTCGTTGCAGGTACCTCGGGTGCAGGGGATGGCTGAGTGTCCTGCGCGCTGGCAGAGAGCGGGAGCAGAAGCAGGCAAAGGATGAGGCAGCTGAAGCGGGAGTTTCCGGAAAGCATGTGTTCAGCCTGAAGAAAAAGGGTGCCGTCGTCCCCCGAAGAAAATCGCGGGAGGCGGGGGTTATTGAGTGGCAGGGGCGAGCCGACCTGTTTGGGAAGTTTAGGCGAGAAATTCACTTTCTGCAGGTTCTGGATGAAAAAGAGAGTATTTCCGGCGCGAATGTTCCCCGAAAAAGTCTGATGAGTGACGGATTGCGACGGGAAAACTGTAGCAAATCCTCAGGAAGTAGGGGTTGCCCGCAGCAGTCATGCTGGATTTCCGACTATTTCGCAGGATTTTCTGCAGGAGCTGGGGAAAGCCTGAGCAGCGGTCGATGGAACTGCCGAAACAAAATGAGAGGGTTGTTCCGTCTTTACCGAATTTCGGGATGGCACAACCTGACCGATGCTGGAAAGCATTTCCGGCGGAGGGATGCAGAGGTTGCCAGGTGTCCGACCGAATTGGCGGCGGATCGATTCTATAGGATCACGAGGTCAGGGGATGACCATGCGGAAGTCAATTTGGGTTCTGGGATTGATGCCGTTACTGGCCGGACTCGGCAGTGCGGCAGCACAGCAGCCGGGCGCGGTGGAGGAAATCAATCGTGCGATTTCTCACATCAGTGAACCGATTGCAGAGCTGCGTCTGGAGCAGGGCCACTCAAAAGTGGTGCTGTTTAAGCAGAATGTCGTCCGGGCATCGATTGCCGACCCGGGAATTGTCGAGACGACCCCGTTTACGCTGCGGGAGGTCGAGCTGATCGGGAAGAGCGTCGGACGGACAACAGTGTCCGTTTGGCTGGGTGACCAGCAGACATCAGAGCTGTTCAGTTTTGTTGTTTACGTTCAGCCTCCTCAGAAAGACCTCGCGCTTCGGGATCAGGAGATCAAGAAGCTGGAGCAGCAGATATCGAGGTTGTTTCCGAACAGTTTCGTGCGTTTGATCCCTGTCGCTGACAAGATCATCGTCAAGGGTCAGGCGAAAGACGCGGAAGAGGCGTCTCAGATCCTTGCCGTTTTGCGTCGCGGCGGCAGCCATGGAGCTCAGGGCAATATCGGAAATGCAGGTGCTGGAGGTCTCGGTGGCGCCGGAACAGGTGCTGCGGACGGGACACTGGCGAATTCTGACGAGCTGAACCTTGACTCGGTAGCCAACACGATGTCGATTGTGAATCTTCTGCGAATTCCTGGTGAACATCAGGTGATGCTGAAGGTTCGAATTGCAGAGCTGAAACGTTCGGCGGCCCGCAGCATGGGTGCGAACTTCAACGGTGAGTTCGGAGATTTCCTTGTGGGCCTCGGTGGAGGTGCGGCGGCGAACAGTGTCGTCAGTGGCACTTTCTCAAAGGATAGTTTCGAGCTTGCCCTCGAAGCCCTTGAATCGCATCGAGTTGCCAAGGTGCTGGCTGAGCCGAATCTTGTGACCATCAGTGGTCGCCCCGCCACTTTCATCTCGGGTGGTGAGTTTGCGGTACCGACGGTTGTCGGTGTCGATGGTGTCGGTGCTGCGAGCACAACGTTTCGTGGTTACGGTACGATCCTGCAGTTCACGCCAACCGTGCTCGACAAGGATCGCATTCGTCTGCAGGTGAATCCTTCATTCAGCACACTTAACGCTGATACTGCGGTGAATGGGATCTTCGGTGTGGATACGCGGTCTGCATCAACGACCGTGGAACTTCGTGAAGGCCAGGTCCTGGCGATTGCAGGCCTGACACAACAGCAGCAGAGCGGATCCACTTCGCGGCTTCCGGGGATTGGAGAATGGCCGATCATTGGCACACTGGGAAGCAGGCGTGGTCATTCCAGTTCTGAAGAAGAGCTGATTGTGATCGTGAGTCCGGAGATTGTGCACGCCGTGGATGCGAGTGAAGTTCCGCAGCTGCTGCCGGGACTGAATGTGACGGAGCCAACAGAGGTTGATTTCTGGCTTAGAAACCGCGTTGAAGGTCGGCCAGGTCACCATCATCGCTCAACCGTATGGCCCAACTACAGAGATCAGATGCTGCATCCAAACCTGTATTTCAACAGCTATGAGAACAGCGCCCGATATTTCTCCACTGGCAAAGTCGGTTTCAGTCAGTGAGTCAGGGAGATCCGGTGGGGTATGCCGGAACGACCAAAAGCGTCCTCAGATCCAGGGAGTCTAACGTGAAAACTCGAACATCCCAGAAACTGCTGCTCACAGGTTTGCTGCTGACGGTGCCAGGCTGCATCCGAGACAAGCTGTCGATTCCGGCACCGTTACCGGAACCACCGCTTCCGGTTGGGTCGTCCGTTCGCCCCATGATGGATCTCCAGGAGATGCATGGCGAGGCGAATGACTTTGTGCTCTACGAACACGAGTGGGTTGCCGGCACTTCGAGGCTCAATCCCGCCGGTGAAGCACATCTGCGGCAAATCGCTGCACGCTCCGGTCAGGTCCCATTTCCGGTGCTTGTCGAGAATTCTTCCGAAGAGACAGCTGCAATGATCGAAGGCTGTCCACCCTGCGAGAAGCTCGACGAGGATCGTCGAAATGTTGTGATCGCTGCACTCACGCTCATGGGTGTTCCGGGAGCCTCACAGCGAGTCGTTGTTGCACCGGCCCTTGCCGCCGGCCTGACATCCACGGAAGGTGAGCAGGCATACGGAGGTTCAATCCGCAACAACGGCGGCGGAGGTTTCGGTGGTGGCATGGGTGGTGGCATGGGTATGGGTGGTGGGATGGGTGGTGGCATGGGACGGTGATTTCTCCGCCATCAGCAGAAAATTAATCGCAACGACTCTGATTCCACAATGTCCGCTGGTGTTCCAAATAGGATTTCTCGTCCCATGATTCGCCCCTGGAAATCCCTGCTGCAACTGTTGCTTCCGTTCGTCCTTGCCGGCTGCGTGTCCGGGCCCGACTTTTCGGCCCGATTCGGCGGTCGCAGTGAGAAAGCGTGGAGGGATTCCTTCCTTGCTGCCCGGATGGCCGAGCAGAAGGGCGATCTGATGCGGGCAGGGAATGCTTACGAAGAGCTGTTGCGGAAGCATCCCGAAAGGGCAGAGACGCACCACCGACTTGGAATCCTCTGCCAGAAAAGCGGACGAACTGAAGAAGCCGTGCAACATCTTGCCCGAGCCCATCAGCTTGCGCCCATGGATATCGAGGTCCTTTGCGATCTGGGTTACATTCACTATCTCCAGAATCGGCCGAAAGACGCCATCGAGACGCTTCAAAAGGCTCAGCAGATCAACCCGGGACATGAACGCACGCAGGCTAACCTTGCAGTCGCTCTCATCGCCACGGATCAGGTTCCCTCTGCAGTTGCACTGCTGAGGCAAAACATGGGCGAAGCACCCGCAGCAACGATGGTTGGCTTTGCCCTTGCCCAGCGTGGTGAACTGGATCAGGCAAAGAAATACTTCAGTCAGGCGCTCGATGCCGATGCCAATAATCAACCAGCGGCAGAAGCTCTTGTGCAGATTGAGGAAATGCTGAACGCGAAGGAAGGCGAGACCGATTCAGAGACAGCACCAGTGCGCGATACAGGAGTTGTCGCAACAGGGCAGATCGCGGCACTTCCCTTCGAAGTGATTTCTGAAGGTGTTGTCACAAGAGCCACCACGAACGCCGCTGCCGGTTCTGATAGCCCGATTGCTGCCGTGCGTGATGGTGCAGCAGTCCTGCCAGCCGCGGCCTCCGGTAACACGACCACAGGCCAGGTCACGCGGGCGAGTGCTGCGGTGGTGTCGGCGGGTGATCAGAGCAGCAAAGGCGAATTGCCTTCGCTCCGAGTTGCTGCCGCAGGTCAGGCAGAGGCTGCGCCCACTCCACAGCCCACGGCCTTCAGAGCCAGCTCGCAAAAAAAAACTGAACCACCACTGATCAGTGTTCGCAGTTCCACGACTGGTGATGGCGCTGATTTGCGAGCTGCTTCTCGGGACGGGATGAGCTTACCACCAGTCGATGCCGCTGATGCATGGCATTCGGCACGTCGGGGTGCACCCAGCGAGCACATTGATGCTTCGGAAGCCCTGCACTTTTCGAATCGGTCCGGAAGAGATTCAGTTGACGAAAACGCTTTCAGTGACTCGCGTACTGACCGGCCCGCTATGCAGACTTGGCGCAGTTCCGCCAATCGAATTATCAGAGCTGGATTCTCGGAGCCGATCGAAACTGATGGCTTTTCTGATGAGATTGCAGAAGCGACTGAGCTGCCTCCGGTCGATTCGCTGATTCCTGCAGACAATGGCGGTCCAGCGAGTTCCGTGGTGGTTTTCAGGGGCAGCCAGGGAAGTTCACAGCGCGGATCGCGTCCACAGGCCCAGACGCTCACGCAGGCTGCGGTCGTTGTCTCGCCTCACGTGATGTCAAAGCCTGCGAATGCCCCGGCTTCCCTGCCGGCGACTGTCGCAACGCCTGACGGTGTACCGCTGCCAGTTGTCCCCGCAGTACCCGTCGCGTCGTCCGTGCCGGTTACTGTTCCACCAGCCAACGTTGCAGTTCCGGTTAGCGCATCACCAGCCTCCGCTGCGGTTCCGGTTGCCGTACCACCGGCTGTTGCAAAGGCTTCAGCAACAAACACCGTCGGTGGTCTGCCGCTGGCATTTTTGCGAGTGTTTTATATTCAGATGAACGATGAGCAGAAAGTGACTTTCTGGAAGGACCTGCGAAACCTGCCCGGCAAAGTTTCTGACGCTGAATTGTCGATTTACCGCGAATTGGCGCGTTCTACGCAGAACCTTGTAAGAGTCGAAGCCGCCATCACTCTGCTGGCAGTCTTTCGTGAAGGTCAACTGGCGGAGGAACTGCTGAAGAATCTTGAGAAGAGTGAGGATCCCGTAGTTCGCCAGTCGGCCAGCACTGCACAGTCCATGCTGCAGATTCAGCTGGGCGGGAAAACACCGGCAAACTGATGCCTTTGCATTTTCGGCTGACAACTACAAAAGAACAGCAGCGATGCAGCCTGTCATGCAGCAGGCGAGAGTGCCTCCGAGCATGGCTTTGAACGCGATTTCAGTAAGTTCTCGTCGACGCTCGGGTGCCAGAGCTCCGATGCCGCCTACCTGAATACCAATCGACGCGAAGTTGGAAAAACCGCAGAGAGCGTATGTCAGAATCTCGCCGCTGCGAGCGGTCAGCTCAGGCGCGGGCGATTTCAGAATTGCTCCCAACCGCTCATACGCCATGAACTCGGTGGCAACCATTTTGATCCCCAGCAGTTCTCCTGCTGCACGACATTCGCCCGAGCCGATGCCCATCAGCCACGCAATCGGTGCGAACACCCAGCCGAGGATGAAGGAGAGGTTAACAGTAACCGGGGCGACGATGCCGAGTTTCCGCTGCATCCAGAGCGATGTGTTTTCGAGGCAGAAGTCGGCAAGGGCGATCAGAGCGGTGAAGGCGAGGAGCATTGCCGCCACGTTCAGCGTAAGCATCAGCCCGTCCGAGGCACCGTCGCTGATGGCTTCGATCAGGTTGCTGGAGGTCTTTGGCATACGAATACTCTGGGTTCCCAGAGTTTCAGGAGTTTCTGTTTCCGGCTGCAGGACCTTGGCGATCAGGAGTCCGGCGGGAGCGGAGATGACGGAAGCGGTGAGGAGATGGCCGGCGCTGATGCCAAACTCCTTCACGTAAATGCCCATGACACTTCCGGCGATGGTCGCAAAGCCACCGACCATGATGGCCATCAGTTCCGAGCGGGTCATACGAGCGACAAATGGTCTGACCACCAGCGGGGCTTCTGTCTGGCCGACAAAGATGTTTGCGGCGGCTGAAAGACTCTCTGCGCCCGATGTCCCCAGCGTTTGCTGCATCACCTTTGCGATACCCCGGACCACAAGCTGCATCACGCCGATGTGATAGAGCACCGAGGTGAGCGCGGAAAAAAAGATAATGATCGGCAGGACACTGAAGGCAAAGGCCTGCGTGGACAGGTCGCGGAACAGGAAGCTGCTGCCTTTGTCAGCAAAGCTGATCAGTCGAGTGAAGATCGACCCCAGCAGATCGAAGAACTGCTTGCCGCCGTCGGTTCTTAGAATCACCGCTGCGAAGGTGATCTGCAGTGCTGTGCCCCACGCCACAATCCGCCACGGAAACCGTCCCCGATGACTGCTCATCAGCCACGCGAGCCCAATCAGCACTACATATCCGAAGGCGGCCGTCAGCTGCTGCATCGCAGGAGTCCTTGCAGGGTTTTAAGGGATTAAGCGGGGATCAGAGACAGTTCCTGTCCGGCCTGGCGGAAAGCGCTGACAGCCTGTTCCAGCTGTTCAATCGTGTGAGCGGCTGACATTTGAGTGCGAATGCGAGCTTCACCGCGAGGCACTACGGGGAATGAGAAGCCAATGACGTAGACCCCAAGCTGCAGCAGACGGTCGGCGAATCGAGTGGCGAGGGCGGCGTCGCCGATCATCACAGGAGCAATGGGGTGTTCACCGGGAAGAATTCGAAAACCGGCAGCCGACATGGTGTGTCGGAAATAGTGGGTGTTGCGGCGCAGGTTGTCCCGGAGTTCGGCGGAGCCGGCAATCAGTTCAAGAGCCTTGAGCGAGGCGGCAGTGATGGGTGGTGCGAGCGAGTTGGAGAACAGAGAAGGTCGGGATCGCTGGCGGAGCAGGTCAATGAGCGGCTGTCGGCCGGATGTGTAACCGCCACTGGCTCCACCGAGCGCTTTTCCGAGGGTGCCGGTGATCAGGTCAATTCGCGAGGTCACCCCGAAGTGTTCCGGCGTCCCGCGACCGGTCTCGCCGATGAAACCGACGGCGTGAGAATCATCGACCATGACGGACGCGTCGTATCGATCGGCCAGCTCACAGATATCCGGCAGTTTTGCGAGGTAGCCGTCCATGGAAAACACGCCGTCTGTGGCGATCAGGCGATGACGGCAGGAACGCGCCGCCTGCAGTTGCTGTTCCAGGTCGCTCATGTCGTTGTTGCGGTACCGAAACCGCTGCGCTTTGCAGAGACGAATACCATCGATGATGCTGGCGTGATTCAGGGAATCGGAGATGACAGCGTCCTGTTCGCCCAGCAGCGTTTCGAAGAGGCCCCCGTTGGCGTCAAAACAGGAACTGTAGAGGATCGTGTCATCGGCGGAGAGGAACTGACTGAGTGCCTGTTCGAGCTGGCGGTGGACTGTTTGTGTTCCACAGATGAAGCGGACCGAGGCCATGCCGTAGCCCCAGCGGTCAAGGGCTTCCCGGGCCGCCTGCACGATTGCAGGATGATCTGCAAGACCCAGATAGTTGTTGGCACACAGATTCAGCACACCACGCCCGTCCTGCATCCGAATGCCGGTCCGCTGCGGCGAATCGATAATCCTCTCCGCCTTGAACAGACCCTGAGAACGGATGGAATCAAGCTCTGCAAGTGCGTGATCGGTCAGTCCGGACATGATGGAATCCTGCCGCAGTATTCGTGGGATGCCTGGCCGGCGATGATGTCACCGGCCTGTATGTGGTCCAGTTGGAAGCAGACAGCTGACGGGAACGAATACGGCGTATGCGGGTAGTCTGTCAATTCAGGCAGGATCCAACAAGCGTCAGTCCTTCCAGCTGAGAATGACTTTGCCGGACTGGCCGGAACGCATGGCCGCAAAGCCCTGCTCGTATTCGCTATAGTGGAGCCGATGAGTGATTACGGGACTGATATCGAGTCCACTTTGGAGCATGACGGTCATCTTGTACCACGTCTCGTACATTTCTCGTCCGTAAATCCCGTGGATTGTGAGCATGTTGAAGACGACCTGAGTCCAGTCGATGGAGATGTCGGCAGAGGGAATACCAAGCATGGCGATTTTGCCGCCGTGGGCCATGTTGCGAAGCATATCGCGAAACGCATCCGCGTTGCCCGACATTTCCAGCCCGACGTCGAAGCCCTCGACCATGCCCAGTTCGGCCTGCACCTGCGTGAGCGATTCGGAGCGAACGTCGACGGCGCGAGTGGCCCCCATGCGGCGAGCCAGTTCCAGACGCCAGGGATTGACATCGGTGACCACCACAAATCGAGCACCGGCGTGCCGCGCCACAGCAGTGGCCATGAGCCCGATCGGCCCCGCGCCGGTGATCAGCACGTCTTCACCGAGCACCGGGAACGCCAGTGCCGTGTGGACTGCGTTGCCAAAGGGATCGAAGATGGCGGCAATGTCGCGATCGATGCTGTCGTGGTGATGCCAGACATTCGTCATCGGCAGCGCGATGTATTCGGCGAAGGCTCCGGGACGGTTAACGCCGATCCCCTGAGTTTTCGGGCACAAATGCCTTCGACCGGCCAGGCAGTTGCGACAGCGGCCGCAGACAACGTGACCTTCACCACTCACGACCTCGCCCGGATGAAAGTCTGAAACGTTGGACCCCACCTCGACGATCTCACCCACAAACTCGTGACCCACAACCATCGGCACAGGGATCGTTCGCTGAGCCCACGCGTCCCATTCGTAGATATGCACGTCCGTACCGCAGATTCCAGTGCGGTCCACACGGATCAGCACATCATTCACGCCGACTTTGGGCATGGGAACATCTTCCAGCCAAAGCCCGCGTTCCGCGTGCCGCTTAACAAGAGCCCGCATTCTGGATTTTCCTTCGCGAATTGAATATATTGGAGGAGACGTGCAGGATAGTATATGCGGTCAGGTTCAGTTTGCAAGAGATTTCGTTCGGTATATTGAACGAGAACTGGGGTTCCCATGAGTGCTGATTCACCAGCGGACGAACAGGCGTCGGCAACTTCCGCCGAGGAAGTCAGCCGGCACGTTTGTCGCCGTATCCACCAGCTTCGGCAGGAACGCGGCTGGTCACTCGATGTGCTCTCCCGCGCTTCCGGCGTCAGCCGCTCAATGCTCAGCCAAATCGAACGCGAGCTTGCCAATCCCACACTCGCTGTCACCGTCCGCATCGCCTCCGCTCTCGGACTCAGCATGTCCGAACTTGTCGATCAGGCCTCACCTGCTCCAGGAATCGAAGTCATTCGCGCCGATGATCGCAGCCACATTTTTCGTTCCGACCAGAACTGTTCAATCCGCACACTTTCCCCGCTGCATCTGGAAAAAGACGTCGAATTCTACGAAGTACTGCTCCAGCCGGGCGGTGCCCTCCGCTCCGCCGCCCACTTCGAAGGCACCCGCGAATTTCTGACCGTGCAAAAGGGCCGAATCAGTGTGATTTCGGGTGATGAAAGTATCGATCTCAACCGGTCAGATTCCGCCAGTTACCGCGCTGATGTGCCCCACGAAATTCGCAATTCAGGTCGCGCGGCGGCTCAGGTGTTTCTCGTTGTCATCTACCAGTAAAACGGGGGCCGAAAAATGCTGCGATTACTCACTTCCGTCGCGTTGATCTTCGTCGTCAGTAGCTGCCCCGCCGCTGCCCGCCCAGCCGCGCCGCCCAATATTCTGTTTGCCATCGCCGATGACTGGGGCAGACATGCCGGAGCTTACGGCACTCCGTGGGTCTCTACCCCGGCCTTTGACCGCGTCGCCCGTGAAGGACTGCTCTTCAGCAACGCACTGACACCCATGGCCAAATGCGCGCCCTCCCGCGCTATCGTGCTCACTGGTCGCCAGCTCTGGCAGCTTGAAGAAGCCGGCAACCACATGGCCCGCTTTCCTGCCAAATTTCAAGTCTGGCCGGAGGTGCTTGCCGACCGCGGCTGGCACATCGGGATGACCGGTAAAGGCTGGGGACCAGGCATCGCTGAAGACACCAGCGGCAAACCACGCACGCTCACCGGAAAACCCTGGAACGGCCGCCGCAGTGCTGCCCCAACTTCACAAATCGCCCCCAACGACTACGCCGCCAACTTCCGTGATTTCCTCGACGCTGCCCCCGAAAATCAGCCGTGGTGTTTCTGGTTCGGCAGCCTTGAACCCCACCGCGGCTATGAATTTCAGTCGGGCGTCAACAAAGGAGGACGGAAGCTGGATGAAATTGACCGCGTCCCCGCGTACTGGCCCGACGAAGAAACCGTGCGTCATGATCTGCTGGATTACGCATACGAAGTGGAGCATACCGATCGCCATCTTGGTCAGATGCTCCACGAACTCGAATCCCGCGGAATGCTCGACAACACGCTTGTGATTGTCACCAGCGATCACGGAATGCCGTTTCCCCGGGCCAAAGGTTATGCCTGGCCCGCTTCCTGCAATGTGCCGCTGGCTATTCGCTGGCCACGCGGGATTCCCGTCCCGGGTCGCGTCATCGATGACTTCATCAGCTTTGTGGATCTTGCTCCGACGATTCTCGATTACGCTGGATGCGATCCGGTGGCCTGTGGAATGCAGCCCGTGACCGGGCGCAGTCTCCGACCAATTCTGGAAAGCAGTCAGTCGGGTCGGATCGAGCCCTCCCGTGATCATGTTCTGGTGGGCAAGGAACGCACGGATGTCGGCCGCCCCGGCGATGCCGGCTATCCCATCCGCGGAATCGTCACACACTCGCACCTGCTGCTCAAGAATTACGAACCTTCACGCTGGCCTGCCGGAAACCCGGAATCTGGTTACCCCGACACCGACGGCAGCCCCACAAAATCGCTCATCCTGCAGCGCGGTCGCATTGACCGCAGTGATCGCTTCTGGATGCTCAATTTTGGAATGCAGCCAGCAGAGTCACTCTTTGATCTGCAGAACGACCCTGACTGTATTCATAACCTCGCCGGTCTCGCGGAACATCAGGCACTGCAGACAGCGCTCCTGCGGCAGCTGGAAGCCGAACTGCGGTCTCAGGGAGACCCGCGCATGTTTGGCAAAGGCGGCATCTTCGATGCGTATCGCCCGACAAGCGGTGCTGGATTTCACGAATTGATTCTGCAGGGAAAAAGACCACCTGCCGGATGGCTGACCCCGTCGGACTTTGAACCCGTTCCGCTGAAGCCGGCGCCGTAAGCGGACATGAGTGTGGCATAGCGGTTCCCTGTCATCCGGCTGCAGTGCACTTTCAAATTCCACTCGCTACCATGCGGGTTCCTGCAGTGGTACGCAGGGATTCTGGAAACAGGAAGGGAAGAGGAATGTCGGACGCGGGGGCGCTGCTTGCGGCGTTTGAAGATTTTCGGCGGGATTTTCGGCGATTGCAGCAGGAAATTTCGCGAGTGATCGTGGGTCAGACGGAGATTCTGGAAGACACGCTGATCGCGCTCACTGCTGGCGGACATGTGCTGCTGGAGGGTGTGCCGGGTCTTGGCAAGACGCTCACCGTCAGAACGCTTGCCAGTGCTCTGCAGCTGCAGTTTCATCGCATCCAGTTTACGCCGGATCTGATGCCTGCCGACCTGACCGGGACACAGGTGATCGCGGAGGACGCCGACGGTCGGCGGCGTTTTGAATTTCAGCGTGGACCGCTCTTTGCCAATGTTCTGCTGGCCGACGAGATCAATCGCGCCACCCCCAAAACTCAGTCTGCACTGCTGGAAGCGATGCAGGAGCATTCGGTGACTGTCGCCGGTGTTACGCATCGGCTCACGGAACCATTCTTCGTGATGGCCACTCAGAATCCGCTCGAAATGGAAGGCACTTATCCACTCCCCGAAGCCCAGCTCGACCGTTTTTTCGTGAAGCTGCTTGTCCGCTACCCGGGAGTGCGTGACCTCGAACAGATCCTTGATCGCACAACCGGTACAAGCATTCCCGCCGCCTCAAAAGTGCTCAGCGGGGACCGCATCCAACAGATGTCGCTGCTGGCCCGCGAGGCTGTGATTGCGGCCGACGTGCGGCGGTATGCGATTCGCCTTGTGGTGGCGACACATCCCGAACACGAGCAGGCCTCCGCGTCTGCTCGAAGATATGTCCGTTACGGTGCCAGCCCTCGCGGCCTGCAGGCGTTGATTCTGGGTGGCAAGATCCGGGCGATTCTGGATGGTCGCGTGCACGTGTCGCGGGACGATCTGCGGCAGATGGCATTGCCGGTGCTGCGGCATCGCGTGCTGCTCAATTTCGAAGGCCAGGCAGAAGGCATCACTCCGGATGACGTGATCACGCGAATCCTGTCAGAAGTGCCGACGACGGACGGGGAGTGATTCCGGGCCATGCTGTTTCCTCCCGACTTCCTGACTCGCCTTGAATACCTGTCGATGATGTCGAAGCGAGTCTTCCGTGGACGACTGCTTGCTCAGCGCCGTTCCCTGCAGACAGGCGCGGGGCTCGAGTTTTCGGATCATCGCGAATACGCGCCCGGTGAAGACCTGCGGTATCTGGACTGGAACATCTACGCCCGTCACGGGCAGATGCTGGTGAAGCGATTTCAGGAAGAGCAGGACCTGCAGGTTTCGGTGCTGTTGGATGCATCGCGAAGCATGAGCATTGGCCAGCCGCCGAAATTCGACCGGGCACGACAGCTGGCCGCGGCCTTTGCATGGCTGGCACTCGCGGACCTTGATCGAGCCGGTATCGCAGTGTTTGCGGACGGTCTTGTACAGGAACTTCCGGGTGGCCGCGGACGTGAACGCATTCTCACGCTGATGCGGTTTCTGGAGGGTCTTCCGGCTGCGGGTCAGGGAACTCGTTTCGCCCGTTCGGTGCAGGACTTTCTGCAGCGATCACCTCGGCCCGGACTCGCAATCGTGCTCAGTGATCTGCTCGACCCCAGCGGCGTCTCCGAGGGACTCGATCAGCTGAGATATCGCCGTTTTGATCTGCATGTCGTGCAGCTGTTTGATCCCCGCGACGCGCGCCCGGAGCTGCTGGGGGATGTGGAACTTGAGGATCCGGAAACCGGCGAAGTGCAGCAGGTGCGAATTACGGAACGGGTGGCGGCGGATTACCGTCGCGCGTTTCTTGAGCATCAGGAATCAGTTCGCAGTTACTGTCTGCGGTATGGCTTCCGCTGGACCGCTGCAGACTCCTCCGTGCCGTACGATCAGCTGATGCTGCAGATGATGAAGGCCGCAGGCATGGATGCGGCTGCAGAGAACGGACCGGCCCCATGAGTCTGCTCAATCCCGCCGCATTATTCCTGCTGCTGATCGCTCTGCCGATTACGCTGCTGTACGTGCTGCGGGTACGTCTGCGTCGCGTTCCCGTCTCGTCGCTCATGTTCTGGCAAAAAGCACTGGCGGATCAGCCTCCGCGGGCATTCTGGCAGCGATTCAGGCATCTTGCCAGCTGGCTGATGACGCTGCTCCTGCTGGTCCTGCTGACTCTCAGCACTGTCGATATCCGCATGAGCAGTCGTTCAAGCCGCTCGCAGCGACTCGTGCTGGTGCTTGACGTGTCCTCCAGCATGGCGGCCCGTTCGCGCGGCACTTCACGACTCGACGCCGCCCGCCAGGCAGCACTGCAGCAAATTGCAGAACTGTCAGATGACGACGAAGCTGCCGTAATCGCAGCCGGCAGCGCACCGGTGATCCTTTGCGGTATCACCAGTCACCAGCCGACACTGCGAAGGGCAATCGCCCAGGCAGAGCAGACGCCTGGCACCGGGCAGCTGCAGGACGCGATCCTGCTGGCGCAACGCATCGCCGCCGGCGCAGCGCGGACCAGCACAGGAGCGTCTTCCGGCGAGGGCACCGGTCGGGTCGTGGTGTTCAGTGATGGGTGTGGAGAGTTTCAGCCACACGAGTCGGTGGATTGGCAGACTTTCGGCGAAATACAGCCCAACGTCGGCTTCACGGCCTTTCAGGTGCGTCGCAGCCCCTCAGACCCGCTCGGATACGAACTCCTGCTGCGCGTGCAGAACGCTGCTGACGTCAGTGTGACGGGCCGGGTTGAAGTGGAACGCGACGGAGTGCCGCTGGATGTGATTCCGATTTCCATCGCAGCCAACGGGGAGTGGACGCAGGTCATTTCAAAGCTCTCGGCAGAAGGTGGTCAGCTGCGGGCAGAGCTGACAGCGCTGCAGTTTCAGGTGGCCCCGGGTGTCACAGCCCCGGAAGATGGGCTGGTGGCCGACAACACCGCCTGGGCACTCCTGCCAGCCCGACCGCGGCAGCAGGTGCTGCTGGTGTCCCCCGGCAGTCTCTTTGTGCAGAAGGTGCTGGAAGCAAATCCGCTCGTGGACCTCACCGTCTGGAGTGAGCTTCCGGAACGACCGGTCTGGCCGGCAGATACGCTGGTGGTGCTGCATGAACTGGTGCCAGCGGTGCTGCCGCCGAACCCGCTGCTGGTGCTGGATCCGCGCAGCGGCTGTGACCTCTGGACGCTCAGCGGAGAAGTGAGCGATCCTGTTCTGGAAACGACTCAGTCGGAGTCGGCATGGATGCGGAACGTGCGACTTGAACAGGTGTTGATACCGTCAGCCTCAGTTCTGGATTTTGCAACCCCTCCGCAGGTGCTCGCAGAAGCCACAGGTGGAGTGCCGCTCTATGCTGCCGTCAGGCGTGCGAATGCGGGTCCTGTGCTGGTGCTGTCGATTCGTTTCGGCGGCAGTGACCTTGCGTATCGGACGGTGTTTCCGATTCTGGTGGCGAATGCCTTCAATGAATTTGCCGGTCAACGGCGGGAAGTCACCAGTGCGTTTGCGGCAGGCGAAACAGCTCGTCTGGTTCTGCAGGACGACAAGTCCCCACTGCCGGAGGGAAACTCATTGTCTGCCACGCGGCTGTTTTCACTGCGAGCTCCTTCGGGCAATCTTCAGCAGCTTCGCGCGACGGCGACCAGCGGCGAATGGCAGCTTGTGACAGAACCGCTGCAGGAAACGGGTATCTGGGAAGTTTCGAAGCTGACCGAATTTGCCGTCAACGCCGCCCATCAGAGTGAAGTGGATCTGCGACCAGCAGTGGCAGTTTCAGTTGCCGACAAGCCGAAGACAGCCTCTTCGTGGCTCTCAGGCAGCACCGTCACCCGCTGGCTCAGCCTGCTGGTCCTGGTCGTAATGGCCGTTGAATGGGCCCTGCACCAGCGTCGCTGGCTGGCGTGAAGAGGCCGGCATGGAAGAGAATCGTGCAAAGATGCGAACAACGGCTTCGTCGCCCGCATTTTCGACACTTTAGAGGTCGGCATTTCACGGCGAATCGCAGTGCGATTTTCAAAGGATGAGTGCTGCGATCCGGCCGCTGACGTGTCGGCGACGCAGTCTTCCCTACGCTGTCCCCGGGCCGCTGCGTTTGAAATATTCGTGCACCTGCTGCATCATGATTTCCAGTGCCACCGCCCGCAACTGTTCGTTCGACCAGGACCGGTACCAGCTCAGACAACTGGACCACATCCTCCTGTTTCGCACGTCCCGTGCCTGCATTGGTCGGGCCATAGACAAAGCCCGACTCGCCAACCCGCAGTGACGCCGAACCTTCGTGACAAAAGTGCCATGCACCAAAAACAGAATTGCCAGTGTTTTTCCTTGCGGCGATGCGTATGGTGTGCGGTCGTGTGTGTTGCGGGCGTGGGACTTTGACGCGGCGTTGGCGGGGGCGTTTTGCCCGTGGACTGCCGTCCGGCGGCTCAGGAGCCGCGTTACAGTGCCGCGTTACAGTGCCATGCACCCTGGCCCGTGCACTGGCAATTGGCGGTGTCGGGAGGGCGAAGCTCCTGTTGAGCCGCATCCCTGCCGCGAACGTTGCCATGATCCCTGCTGCTCCGTAAAAACGCAGGCAATCACTCACAGCGCGGACCAGCATTTTGTGGCTCGGCGGAAGCCTCGCCCTGGGATGACGAAAGCTTCCAGGCTGGGCGCTTTGGGTGATTTTTGGGGATTGAAAAATATTACGCTCCAACGTATTCGCTTTGTGTCTCAAACCCACGAAACGAAGGAGCGTAATAGTGGACGCAGTATCCTCATATTCCCTGTCATCGTTCAAGTCTCCCGCCCGAATCCTCGTGCCAATCCTCTGCGAATCTCGAAACGCATGGAGGGTGGAAGCCATGAATCTCCGTGTCAAAAACGGGCAACTGGAGCAAGAACTGGAAAAGGCGAAGAAGGATATCCAGGAACTTAAGGCCGAATTGGTCACTGCACGACGCGAAATCGCGAGGGACCGCGAGCCCCAGTGGGCACGAGAGAGACCACTGCCGCATCACCAGTATAGTGCGCGCATCATTTCGATGTATTGCAATCTGTCGAAGGTGACCGGTTTCCTCGCGGCACCAGAGGTCGTGAAGATCATCAACGAGTCGCTGAACATGCAGATCCCTGTTGCCTCGCACGATGCCGTGAAAAACTGGAATTCTCGCAATGGTGTGGCGATCCTGCAACGACCGGGAATGGCGGATGACTGGATCTGGATGATCGACCACAGCGTACAACTCGGGAAAATGTGTGTGCTGGCTGTGATTGCAATACGCAGAGAACATTTGCCGAAGGACAGACCTCTCAAGCGAGAGGATATGAGTGTGCTGGCGGTCCTGCCTGCGAAATCTCGCAACAAGGAGGTCGTGGTGCAGCAACTCAAAGCCGTCGCACTCAAATTCGGCAGGCCACTTGCCGTTATCTGTGATGGAGCCGCAGAGCTTCGATATGCGGTATCCAGGCTAAAAACCAAGAATCGCCCGGTTGTTTGTCTCCACGACACCAGGCACAGAATTGCCAGTTGCCTCAAGGCGCAACCTGGCAAGTCAAAACGCTGGGTTGAATTCGAGAGCAGAATTGGCAGCACAATCAGCCAGCTGCAACAGACGGAACTGGCTTACCTGACGCCACCGGCGCGAAAGCAGAAATGTCGTTTCATGAATCTTCGTCCCATCATTCAATGGAGCATCTCGATCCTGAAGCAACTGAAACGTGCGGACTGTCCCGTCAAGCTCAGGGAAAAGGTAGGTTTGGTTCTTGAGTTTGCAGCCGACATTTATGAATGGCTGGAAGTGTGGTGCATGATCGATCGTACGCTTATTCAGGCGAATAAAAAAGGCGTTTGGGCCGGGGCGGCAGCCGAGTTGCGAGCTGAGTTATCGGTAATGCCTGCAAGCACTCACTGGGCGTCCGCGATGCGTGAGGAACTGATCTCAATCGTCGCCCGGAATGAAGCCCAGTTGCTGACATCGAGCAAGCGGGATTTGGTGCTGCCAGCCAGCACTGAGATCCTCGCGTCTGCGTTTGGCAGTTTCAAGGCCATCCAGCGGACGCATTGTCGAGGAACGTTCACAAGCCTGCTTGCTGTCTTCCCGACCCTGTTTGATCACTCCACAGCGCGGAAGATCCGCGACCGGTTCAGACAAGTGACGAACGAGGATCTGAAAGCATGGATCGCTGAAGCAGGGCTTTGTAACTCGACCCAGTCACGCAAGGTACGGGCGGCAAAGGATGGCAGGCGTAAACAACGAGTGACCATGGTTTAACACCGTTTCGTCATCCCAGGGCAGGGCTCTGCTGGGAAGCAACCCGAGCGTCTGCTGTTTTGCTGATTTTCGTCTCACGGGCTGCAAAGTGTGCTGGAGTTTGGCGATGACAGAAAGGTTGTCGCCAATGTCCAATCATCGGAAACGTGTCAATGATTCCGGCGAGGAGCAGGTCGCCATCCTCAGGGCTCACTTCGTTGAGGGGCTCGTTCAGAAGAACGAGGTCATTGCCGAACTGCTGCAGGAGCACGTGCAGCTAAACAAAGCCAGTGGGGACCCTTGAGTCGACGCTGGGTTCCCCAGGACACCCGTGATCAGATCGTCGCCTGCAGTCCCGGAACCGTCTACACGGTTCTGCGTCAAGCCGATGTGTTGCGTCCACGTGGCAGGGAGTCACGCAAAGGTAAAGGTTGCGTTCAGCCACTCACCGCGCATGAGCACTGGCACATCGATGTTGCTGACATCAACATCGTCGGCACGTTCGTATTCATGGCGAAGCTTGGCGAACACGAGCTGACCGCCGACGGCAGGAACCATCTTCAACGCCTCGAAAAGCCTCTCGACAACCGCCTGACCAGTACACGTTATCTGAGTTTCGACGATGGCGATTTTCAATTTGAAGTATCGGCAATACTCCGGGAGTCGATTCCCGGCTTGACTTTCCTTGAATTCTGACCGACGTTGCAAGTGGAGGCTCGGCTGCGGAACGGCTCCTTGTGGGTGGTTCCCAAAGCATTGCCTCTTTTTTTATGCGCGGTCGCAAGTCATGTTCTCCCGGGTGCGTACGGATTCTGAACGTAGACGATTCCCCAGCAAGGAAAGACTCGGCCGTCTTTTTCTGAGTGTGACCGCACTTGCGGTGTGAGACCAGTGAAAACTGGTAATGTGGGAAAGTGGCCTTCATGCGATGCTATGCGGGTGTACCAAACCGTAAGACGCAAGGCATGGAGGCCAATGATGAGCATGACAACTGCAGAGGAATTGGGCAAGTCAGATATATTTGTGAAATTGGCCGTGACGCTCTCTCCCCAGATTGAGGAAGCCGTTCGGCAGGGCATGGTGATTAAAGAGTTTGAACGTGGACTGTTCGGGGGGTTGCTTTCTACCGGCAGACACATGATCGACCAGTTCCTGGTTGCTCAGGGAGATGGCGACCCTGGCGAGACAACCGTTCATCCCGCCGACAGCAACAATGACCAAACGACCGAGCCTCGAAAGATCCACCGAAGCCCTGAACTGGCTGCAAGAATGCTGCGAAGGCCCTGGTTCGGGGTGAGGCGGCCCAGGAGGAATTCATTCGAGAGCGCCTGCTGCGGATTCTGAGGGGCGACGTACACGGTGTTGTTCGCGCCTGCGTCGCATGGCGCCTGTCGCCATCTTGTCAAAGACCGCCTTGAGCGAACCGGCATGCGTTGGTCCGCCAGCGGCGCTCAAGCGATGCTTATTCTCGGATGTCTGAAAGCTTCCAACGTCTGGGACGAATTCCAACGGCAGTTCCTCAACCCAACTCCCCTCAAGGCGTAACCGCCGTAAGTGCGGTGACACTCCCGTCAGGTCGTTACGACTTCGTATTTGGAATAAGATTCGGATGATTGCGTTTGAGCCAGTCGAGTACGTCATGCCGAAGTTGTTTGGCGAATGCCAGGAGTTCTATGGCATCCTGTTCTGTGGCGACGCCGGCAATATCGTATTCAACCGTGTTGCGTTTGATGCGGCAGGCTTCGAGATATGCAGCGTCAGTCTTGCGTTCGTCGCCAGGGATTACTGGCAGTGCTGCCAATGTGCGGAAGTGCTGAAGATTCTTCTCTGGACGATAACCTGAAGCATGCAGCAGAATGGTGCAAAGCTTCAAAGCTGCGCTACAGGCAATCCCGAATTGCCAGTCGGACGAGATTTTTCCCGGCGAATCCGCAAGGTCACGATCGACGATCGACAGCAGCCCTGCGATTTCCTGCGGGCTTGACTGATGAGGTCGAATCCAGCTGTTTTTCTCCCAGAGTTTCAAGGTCATGTGCGTCCCCGATGACAAAGAGCAATGGAGCAGCCAGCACGGTCGAGATAAAATGATCCTCGGCTTCCCGACGTCTTAGAAACTCGGCAGACGTCAACGCATGGGGATTGAGTTCCCGGCTCAAAGTCGACGATACGTCGGCCAGTTTTGTCGCGATCTGGCGGAGTGATGCCGTTCCTATCACCATCAAATCGATGTCGCTGTCGGCGGTCTCGACACCGCTGGCAAGGGAACCAAACACAAACGCAATCTGTACACCGACGTTGCCAAGAGCGTCTCGAAGAACATCTGCCAGCCCACTGGTCTTCAAAACCAGACCATGAATTTCCGGGTACAAGGGGTGGCGCAGATTTCCGTGATAGTAAGTGCGATTGCCACTTTGGCGGGCTTCGATCAACCCCAACTGAACAAGGTTCTTTAGTTCCTGCCGGATTGTGGACACGGCAAAACCAGATTGACGCGCGAGTTCGCGGACGTGCAGTTCCTGAGGAGATAGCCCCAGCAGCAGACGAAACAATTCCGCTTTGACACCGGATGAAAACAGATGAGCGAGTGTGTTCATGACGGGCGGTTATACCGCACGAATGGGCGGCAGAACAGCTCATTCTTCGCTCCCCTCATAAATTTCCCGCTGTTTTTGCCGTGTTTTGCCAACTGGGGTTCCGCCTTCGCGAGCGAGTCGTGTGATTTCGGGCCAGCTTTGGACCAGCCCGTTGTCAGACAGAGCTTCGGCATTGCATTTCTTTCTTTCGCAAAGCACGTAGAGGCGGTAAGCCAGTTCGCGTGCGATCTCGGCCTTTGCTCCGAGCTTTGCCACAAGAGCCGCCGCTGAGCCTTCACCGTCCGCTTCCAGGGAATGAACGAGTTGATGAACGATTTCCCATGCCGTCAGCCGCGGGTCGCTGATTGGATCCCAGTCGGCTGGAAGTTCATCTGGTTTGAGCAGCCGCACCTTGCCTCGGCTGGATGAAACAATTCCCGCCTCTTCCAAGCCATGGACGCTGATTTTCCTGGCTGTGGATAACGTCTCTGCCACGCCACATTCGCCTTCGGTAAATCCCGACAGCGTGACAAAAGTGCCATGCACCAAAAACAGAATTGCCAGTGTTTTTCCTTGCGGCGATGCGTATGGTGTGCGGTCGTGTGTGTTGCGAGCCCGTCTGACCAGTACACGTTGTTGCCATTGATGGATGTGCAAATCACTCATCGCTGCGTGTTTTCCCTTTCGGTTTCTTCGCCGCTTTCTTCTTTGCCTCCTTCGCCTGCGACTCGATCGTCTTCAACTTATCAAGCGACCGGGCAAAGTGCTCATCAACCGGCTGCGGCAGCGCGGCCTGCTGAGCTTTGAATTGCACGAACTCGGCCTCGGCTTTCTCCCTGGCGGCGTCGTGTGAAATCCTGCCGGCGTGAGTCAGAATCTCGCGGTCGGAGAGCTTCAGGAAATCGTCCAGCTTGCTGATCCAGTCGGCCATCGACATTGGTTTGCGGTTGAGCGCCTGTAACTCGGCAAATTCCAGATACGCGGTGACGATGCGGTTGAGCGCTTCGATCTCGTCCGGCTGCAGATAGTTTTTGGCAATCGAGACATCGCTTTTGCGGGGGCGGTCGCCGTCCCGGCTGGTCAGTCCCATGTGCGGCTGCGACGAATCGGCCCGCTGATGGACCACCTCGGCAGCCGTGTGGCCGTGAGCGGCCCAGTGCATCTTGTTCTGGACGGTTTTGAAGAACAGCAGCGAGCTTTCGGCCCTGGGGTCGTAGTCGATGCTGGTGGCGTAGATGTCCAGCACCTTGCTCCAGAATACCCGCTCGCTGCTGCGAATATCCCGAATGCGGGCCAGCAGTTCCTCGAAGTAGTTGCCAGCCCCGGCCCGTTTGAGCCGAAGGTCGTCCATCGCGAATCCCTTGATCAGGTATTCACGCAGTCGCTCGGTTGCCCAGCTGCGGAACTGTGTCCCGCGATGTGAACGGACCCGGTAGCCGACGGCCAGAATGGCGTCGAGGTTGTAGTGGTCAACCGTGCGGGAAACCTCGCGATTTCCCTCGGTTTGAACTGTCAAGTATTTCTTGACAGTTGCCTCGGGGTGAAGCTCGCCATCCTCGTAAATCGTCTGCAGATGCTGGCTGATGTTCTGCTTTGTGGTTTGAAACAAGTCGGCCATCGCCTTCTGCGAAAGCCAGACGGTTTCGTGAGCCATGCGCACTTCGATCCGGGTCTGACCGTCTGCGGTCTGAAAGAGGATGAATTCGCCGGAATCGTCCGCCGCCGGTGCGGGGAGGTTCTCTGTCATGGGTATTCCTTTCCGGTGAAGCCGAGACTGGCGAGATTCTTCAAAATCGCCTTGTCGAGTTTCGCGGACTCTGTGAACTGGTCTTGCAGTTTGGCAGTGAGTTGCTGCATCCGCTTGTCGAATTGCATGTCGTCGTCTGCCAGTGTGTCGTGATGTTCCTGGAACGCGTCAGAGATGAGTTTCCGGACACCAGCCCGAGCACGACGTGCTTGTATTCCGCGGCGTCCATGTGACCACGCAGCTTGTCCGCCGCCGCCCAAAGCTTCTCTTCAAAGCCGAGGTTAGCGCCGTTGCCGTTTTTTGCTGCCGATCTTTTTGCCATGATGTTTGATTCTTCACCACAATCCATGAGTCAATCGATGTGTGTGAAGGGTTCGCCGGGGCTGAGCCAACAGGGTGTGGCGTGTACCAGCGGATGCCCTGGTTCTGACCAGCCGCTGCTGATTTCCGGCACAGCATCATAAAGGGGAACCCGCAGGGTGCAATTGCGAACAGTTCTCGATCCTGTTCAGGCGTTCAAGCGAGAGCGGCGCTGCCTGCGAAACCCGGCAGGATCCATCGATTTGAACGATGAGGAATTCCCGCAGAGTTGCTGCCGCGCGGAAGTTGGCGGTCCTTAAAGATTCGGCCTGCCGATGCCGTGTCCGCGCCGCAAAGTGCCATGCACCTCTGTCTGAGCGTTTCTGGGCCGTCGACTGGCCAATTGAGTCCACCACTCATTCGGAGGAGGGCTTGAGGACGAGCCAGGAATCTCTGCCGCTGCAGCACGTTTTCAGTACGTTTTGAGCACACCTGCGGTTTGTGCTCTATCTTTAAGTACATGTTAATAAACGACTTGCGTCGATTCGATTGAGCACGCACTGAGCATGTTTGAGCACGTTTTGAGCACAGTTTTACGCGTTGTCTGCATCCGGTGGCCGTGCACGGGAATCATTCTCATCTTCGCTGCATCAGGACGGACCAGACAACGGCTCAGCACTGAAAGCGTCGGTGGACGGCCACCAGACGCAGGCACGATCAGATTCCACAAAAGTGCCATGCACTGGGTGAGTTCAAGGCGGCACATCGAGGATGTCTGCGGGAGCGAACACCAACAGCGAGGGATGGTTCTCACTGGTCGATTGATGCAGTTGAAGATCCGACATCAAAAGAACGCGGTCATGAAAAGTACCTTCGTTCCTCGCGTATGCCAGCTGAGTCGAATTCCACTTTCATCGCGATCGTTGCTGTGGTCGATCGCAACGAGTCCCCCGTGAAGGTCCGTAAGTTCCCTCGTGTCGAAGTTTTTCGGGAGCGAGATGCAGATGTTTTTTTTGTCCTTGTAGGCGTTTGCGAGAAATATTCGAACATCACCCTTGCCCTCCGTTTCAAAATCCTGAAAGCGGAATGTTCGTCGGCTGGAATAGAGCGGTCCGCCCCAGGAAGGGTCGAGGTACACCGCATGGACTTGATCCCGCACTTTTTTCCAGCCCTCGAACACATCTCCGTGAACGAATTGAATCTGATCCGCGACTCCGTATAAACCTGCATTGTGCCTTGCCATTTTCAGTCGCGGTTTGCACGTATCGAATGCGATTACTTTTTTCTTCTGAAGAGCAAAGGCAATGGCGTTTCCGCCGAGCCCGGTGAAGGCATCCAGAACGCACTCACCGCCCAGCTGGCCGGCAATCTCAGCAGCGATGCTCTCCGGCTTGATGCAGCTCAGGCCAATGTCGTCGTACTGGATGCCTTCATCCCACCTTGAAAACAATTGTCGCCTATGTCTCCAGTAATCGAGATACTCATCGCCGAAGGGGCACGCAGCATCGTCCTGACCGTAATCCGGCACGTTGGGCTCCTCAACACTGCAATCGACGATAGAACCTGCAAGGTCGGCGAAACCGGACAGGAGATTCGATTGATAGAAATGGATGCTGAATTCGCTCTTATTGTGACGCAACCCCACCAGTTGCCAGGGAACATCAAGGTCATTCGATCCTCGTAAGTACACCGATGTGGGTATCCCCTTTGCGGCCGCGTAGAACGTGTACCCCATGACACCTGGAGAGCATTGACCGGCGACCACAGGGAGTGCAACGAGGTGATCGGTTGTCTCGATGCTTTTCAGCCGATCCTTCATCGTCAATTGGGGGCGGTTTGGTTTTCGATCCGACCAATTTACATCTTCGAGCGGACAGGTGACATCGCATCCAATTTCCCTGAGCTGATGGACGAATTGACGATACTCGTCCACCGGCCCTTCTCCATCTCTGAGCACTTTGGATGGGAAGGCAACGAAAACACGTTTCCTCGGTTTCCTTTTGTCTGGTCGCCTCTTACTCATGTTCAGCTCGAATTTGCTCTGAGTTGCAGGAATGTTCGCACTTCGTCAGTCGGCTTTGCCACACCATTCCGGATGCGTGGTTCAACCTGGTCGAAGAACTGAACGAGATTATCAGCCGAGAGTGGTTCAAATCGTCTTTCTCTGCCACCGGAGGCAAACCACTTAATTCCGCATCGCAGAATCGAAGACTCAAAATGCGAAACAATTGTTTCCGGCATTGTATTAAAGTACTCTGCCTCGACAACAACTGCGAGGCAATTCATATCGGCATCATCGATCTCCGACGTGTAGTGGCGAAGATTTGTTTCCAAGTATCGAAGGGACTCTTCGGAATCGTGCAGGAAGTACACGGGAATACGATTCCTAAGATGTGCTAAGACCGGTTGAATAAAATACGCATCTATATCGTCGAGATTCCTGACGGCGATTACCAGTGAAGGATTCGAGGCCACGTTGACACCAATTGCCAAATCGGTGAGCTTCAGAATACAAAGATCCACATTTCCGTGGCATTGTTCAAACATGTTGAGTTGTGCGATGGCAGACGATCCTGCGGACAGAAACCGACCTGCGACATCCCTTGGATCCTCATTTGAGTATTCAGCTTTTGCCAGAATCTCGAGGAGCCGAGCTTCGATGTCCTGAATCATCATGGCGCGTAGCGATTGGTAAGAATCGCGATCTTCCGGACAGAGTGCTGCAGCGGTTGTGGGTGTTGAGAGTGCAGTCGCGATCGCATTGAACGCACCCCTTTCGTCAATCCAGCCGAGTTCCCAACCGGCATTGATGTGTTGTGCCACGTAATTCAGTAGAAATAATGCTCGTCGGATGGCCTTGCTTTCATCGGGAGCAAAACCGCCATTGATTATGGCCAGCAGTTGCTGCTGTAGATCGTGTGGCAGGTTGAGCCTGAGCGAGGCGGAATGGCTGTCGGTTTGATCGATGTGCAATTCAACTGCACTTCCCGTCAAGTCAAGCCCTCGCTGCCGTCGGTGCTCGTCTGAGCGAAGTACAACGCGGCCGGACCCGGCTCGCAGCATCGCCTGATAGACGAGTGTTATCGCTGCCTGAACGATCTGGCTTTTATTTCGAAGGCGTGTTCGATGCAGCAGGTCTTCAAGAAGCCGCACGTAGTACGGCGACAGTCGGACCGACTTCGCATAAGTCGGAGGGATGTGATCTGGCATGTTTCAATATCCGTATATGTTGAAGGGTTGTCTTGTGGGCAAGGAGGACTTCAGGGGCGGTTAGGGAATCCCCAGCGCGGAAAGCAATTCGCGAATTGTGGACAACGACGTCTCTGCGAGATCAGGGAACACGTGACCACCAATGTGTGGAGTGAGCACGATATTCAGTCGTTGCTCGACGGGCAGTTTTCGGTCCGAAACAAAGCGATCCCACACCGGGGACAATGTATGCAGTCGCTCGTTCTCAGCATCAGCGTAGACCACGTCCGATCCGTATCCTCCAAGGCGCCCGGAGTCCAGGAATTCGAGGACAGTCGGTTCGTTCACCAATTCTCCGCGCCCGGCGTTCACAAGCAAGCTCCCCTCCTTCATGTGAAGGAGCTGTGTCTTGCCGAAGAATCCTTTTGTAGTCGTCGTGCTGTCGACATGGAGGCTGACGACATCGGCCTCTTCGATCAGCGGGATTTCTGTTTTGCTTCCGTCAAATCCACCATGCAGGAACCAGAGTGGAACCTCTCGGTTTTTTTCCCCGTAGAGCGTCGTCGTATACCGCCCATCAACCTGCTCAATCCGCCCGCTTTTGCAGCCATCTGGAATGTCCTCGGTCAGGAAACTGATCCGCTGTCTCGCAGCGTCGTCGCTCGCCATCAATCGATTGAACACCGTGATCTGCCTCGGATTGCGACCGAGCAGTTGCCATATCAACGCACGCGTGACATGCCCCGCCCCCACCGCAAGCCAGTGCATCCCCTGCAGCCTGCGACTGCGATCAAAGGCCGCTCGATCAAAAACCCCACACCGCATCTGTTCTGAACCAATGTGCAGTGGGCGAAGCAGCAGTTCCGCCAGCGATAGAGTGATCGCTGCTGTTCCAGCAGCATTTGTTCCTACTGGGACAATCAAATTGACGTCTTTCATACCTGCGATCTCCCTCAGGTGACTGCGCCCGACCGAAATTGTTGCCACATAGAAAGGCCGACGCCCAAACCGCAAATGGTCGGGAAGCAGTGCGGGGCTTCCCGGACGGGTGATGACAGCGCTGCAGTCCCGGAGGAATTCCGCAGACAAATTGGTGCCGACGCCAGCCTGCTGCACTAGTTCCACTTTTCCCTCGTAGTCGAGCTCTTCCAGTAGGCGTAACGCCGAGAATGGCAGGCCGGAAAGGTCGGCGAGCACCGCAATTCGGGGTTTCATAGACTATCTCCATTCGGCACAAAATTTGACCGAATGGAGAAGACTATCAATTTGCATACGCGACGTCAATGCATCGTATGCAAGATATTGCATACGTCCGGCAGGTTCGCGATTCTTCACATCGATGAGCCGGGAATTCGCAACATTCATCGCCGCACCGGAAAAAGGGGGCCTTTGCCATCGCTGAAGCGATGAATTTGCCAATAGAGGCGATCCACCTCCCTGCGGCGGGTCGTCAGGCCGTGGTATGTAGACCGTGACGTCATATCCGGAGTTGCCACTCCACACACACCTACTCCGCCGACTTCCGGCGCCGGGAACCCAAAAGTGCCAAGTACAAAAACCTGCATGAATTGAATGTGGTGCGCGGTCGGGTGTGTGGCGAACTCGGAACTTTGACCGGAGTGTTGGTCGCTGCGGTTGGGCCGTGGACTGCCGTGCAGCGGCTCAGAATGCGAGCCGCTGCTGAAAACACCCGCTGACCACCGAAAACGGTCAGCCGACACTGTGCGGATCCCTGCCCAACTGTGATTCACAACGTGTTGGCAAAAACCAGCCAACAGCGGTCTTCCGATGTGAAAAGGCTCGGGAGCGCCGCTGAGCCACCGGACGGTAGTCCAGCAGCACTGCGGGCCTCGGAAGTGTGTGGGTGATTACGACTTTCTGAACTTCTGTATCAGAAATGGCAGAAACCAGATCAGCGCGAGTCCTCCGCCGACAATCTGACCGCAGGCGTAGGCAAGCATGTCAACCCGAGCTTCGACCATGGAAGGGCTTGAAGCTGTGGAGACGATTCTCTGGTGCATCACGACACCAAAGAGTGTCACCAATGCCACCAGCACTCCTGACAGCATCCATTGCAGTTTCCGGTTCTTCATCGTCTGATCCCCAACTGTGTTTGTCCGGCTGATGCTCGTTTTCCGAACGGGAACAAGTGCTGAAGTGGCATGGCAGCGTTCGGCGTGGAACCGTTCCTCAGCCTTCTGCCGACGGAACACTGGGGGATGGTAGCAACGTTCTCGCGCCGTGCAAGGCCGCGCCGCATGCCGCAGCAGGATCTCCGGACCTGAACCGGGGGCGACGGATGCTTCCCGGCAGCGGAGGTGCGGCTGCGGAACGGCTCCTTGTGGGTGGTTCCAAAGGCATTGCCTCTTACCTTGATGCGCTGGCGCAATTCATGTTCTCCCAGGTGCATACAGGCAGCCCGGAAGTGCCATGCACCTGAATCAGAATCGCCAGCGTTTTTCCTTGCGGTGATGGGTGTGCTGCGCGGTCGGGTGTGTGGGGGGGGGTGAAACTTTGACGGGGGCGTTGGTGCGGCGTTTTGCCCGCGGACTGCCGTCCGGCGGCTCAGGGAACTTGAAAGTGCCATGCTCTTCGGCCTGTGTGAATCACAGCGGGGGGCTGCCGCCAAATGGCAGTCACTTTGTCGGCTTTCGCTCTGCGAAAGGACTTCCAATGCCGTTCTTTCGCGGAGCGAAAGACGACTATCGCAGCCCCCGACGGCGAAAGTGACGGCCATCAGGCTGCCGCGAGGGCGGCAGGTAAAATTCAACGGTTTACAAATACCTCTATCTTTTCAAACGGGCGATTCGGGCTGTTTCCTGGTCAACACAACTTGGTTGAAATCCCACTCCCCGTCATGCAATAATTCCCTTGCCAATCATGCTGAAATCAGGACTGGAATCGACGGAGGCAACCCGTGAACGACCGAGACTGGGCTGAATTTGCCGACGATTTTCCAGCGTGGGCGCTGCAGCGATTGCGGCTGGCGGATCGCGACCTCGATTCGCTGACGGCCGACGACGTCCGGATCGCCGCCGGGGACGTGGAAGACTATCTTGACGCGAAAATCCGCCGGCTTTCGGCCACAGGCCGGCTTCAGGACAGGAATCGCTCCGAAGAATTCCGCTGTCGAAAACGGAAGATCCCCAGGGCTCGGGACTGCGTGCTGCGGTGGCTCCGCCGGCGAAAGCCGACAGTGTCCGCGAAGTTGGCGACTCCCGCGCCACCCACACCGGAAATTCGCTTTTCCGGACTGACCACCGTCGAGGCCGACTACGCCCGCAGATTCTACGGGAACGGCGTCCTGCGACTTCGTGACGGGGCCGCATTCCACTCCTGTTTTCGCCGCGGAGCTTTCTGCGGCATCGACGAGTCGCTCGTCAATGCCCTGCAGCTGCAGGATCTCAGCGAATCCGGAGTCGCCGCCCGCCTCGCCCAGATGGGCTGGCCGTTTCCGGAATCCGCCGACAGCCAGCGAGAATTTCTCGGGGCAAAGCCCGTGATTGAGTTCACGCGCGCCCTTGTGGGTGACCCCGAGATCCCCATTCCGCCCCTTCGCCGACTGCTCATCGAAGCCAGCTGCGTCTACGCGGATGACTCGGACTGCCGGTGTCCCTCCCAAGTGGACATCGACGAACTGAAAAGGTTCGTGGACTTGCATGCAGATGAGCGATTTCAGGATTGGGACATCCTGCAGATTGTGCTCTGCTGGTTTCTGGGGGTTGCCAGAGTCGACTGTAAAGCGACGGTGATCAGCGAGCATGTCGTTCTGTTGCGCGTTCGCGAGAACATTGAAGAGCTCGAACGCAAACTCCGCGGATTAAGCCAGGAAATCACCTGCGACAGCATGGCAGCTGCAGAAAAGCGGGACATCCGGGTCACGCTGTCGCCGGACGACATCCTGAACCATCTTCTGGCGAGGTTTACAATTGCGGATGCAGTCGCAGAAGGACACTGCACGCAGACGCCGGCTGAAAGTGTCGCCTACATCAAACGTCAGTATGATGTGCTGCAGGACACTCCCTGTCTGCAGCACGCCTATATTGGCCATGTGCACTCGATTTCGCCGCAGGCCGTGGGGAATGGACATCAGAGCGTGCTTGAACGCAATCTGATCCGGCATCGCCTCGCCAGCTGGCTGCGGAAGGACTGCCGACCGCTCAGCTGGAGTGATGCGTTCCCGAAAGAGCAGGAGCATCCTGCCGGAACCGCACACAGCAGTATCCTCGGGACCACGCGGCATGGCTTTCTGCCGCTGGGTGACTACATCAGTCTGGCGCTGGGCCTGCCGACGACGGGGTGCTTTGTCGTTGAAGAGCGCCCGGAACAGCCGCAGCGAATCCAGCTGGCCCGTCGCTACAGCGCTGCCCCGCACGTCGATGACCTGATCACTGGACTGCTTGGGGGAGCGACTGAGCCGATCCTGTGCCGAGCAGCGGTCGCCCGCTGTACAGACTGCAAAAAACCACTGCTGAATCTGCGTTGTACAGGTCAACTTCCCGCTGACCGCACGGCAGGTACGACCTGCAAAAAATCCGGCCTTCCGGCCACAGAATTCAGCACGGTTGACCGGCTGATTATGCGTGATGCATCCCTCTTCCTTGACCTCAGCTGCGTGGCAAACCCTGCCAATGGTCTGTTCAGTCTTGCTGACTTTTCGTCCAATCGCAGGAAACTCGCGACCGTCTGGTTCGCCGTGAACAACCACGAACGGGAACGACTCGCAGGCCTGAACCGGGTGGATCTGGTCGAGCAGCGTTGTCAGCAGGCACTATTGTTTCTGTTTCCGGAACTGATGACCAGGCTTGACTCAGCCGCATGGCGGCAGCCTGCGGGCGAAGAGCCCTGTAACGGCGTGATGCAGGGCGCGCACCTGCAGTGCGAATCGCAGCCCGTGGGTACCGCCCGTCCGCTGCATACTGTGGGACTGGTATTTCGGCACCTGTTTGGTCTGGGGATGCCGGGCTGTCCGGAGTCTCCCCGGCGGTCCATTGGCTGGATGCGTGCCGACGCCGGTGATTTCTCAGTCTGGCCACCTCGGGTGCTGGCGCCGGGGGACTTCAAAGAACAGCTCAGAGCAGAATTCTGGGAAGCCTTTCGCAGCGTGCTTCCGGATCAGCCTCTGGCAGCAGCCCTGACGGCATTGATTCCGTCCGTGCATGATCGCATCATCGCTCTGCGGTTTCTGAAGCAGCAGCCCAAAAGTCCGCATTGGACCGATCGCTACGAACGGGTGCCGAAATCTTCGCGGCTGCTGCAGGAAATTGGCATTCCTCAGCCAGGGGAACCGGCAGCGCTGGATGAGGTAGTCCAGATCACCTCATACTCACTTCTGGAGTACGTCATTCCGGCTTTACAGCACCCGTGGTCTGCTTTCAGACTCCACGCCGCAAAGCTCACGTGGCAACCGCCGTGGAAGGGCCTTCACGAAATCGGCACCTGGTGGCAGTCGCTGACTCAAAACGAACGCCGGCAACGCCTCCATGCCGTCGCACCCGTCACTTTGCCTGATCCCTTCGAAGCCGCCCTGCGGAACTGGCTCCCCCCTGATTCGGACGACAGTCTGTCAACGGAACAGGCGGACCACTGGGATCAAATCGCCCGCGGACTCTGGTATCTGACCTATTACGAGCTGCGATCGCAGCTCTGGCAACAGCTCAGGGAGCTTTCTGCACCAGTGAATAACAGCACAACCCGGTACACCGTCACGAAAGAGGTCCAGTCATGAACGCCACTCCCACAACGACGTTGCCTCGCCTTGCAGAGCGACTGAATCGGAGTATTCAGTCGTCCGCGTTCCACGCTCAGAGGCCATTTCGTGTCGATGCGGATGACCTCGTACTGCGTTTCTCCCCCGTAGTTGATTTCAGAGATCCTTACCATCGCACGCTGGCACTGAGCGGTGGCGAGCAGTCAACTCGACGACCGGCTTACGTGCGAGTCATTCTGTCGGTGGCGGGAACGTTTCACCTCGATTGCGAGGAATCGGGCGCCTGGGTAATCCAGGATCTGGGTCTGATCGAGCTGGGTGGGACGATCGACCTTGAGATCGCACGCGACGCAACTTTTCACCTCACCTTCGCCGAACCCGCCGAAACCACCGTCGATGTCCCCGTGGATGGGCAGCTCTTCCGCTTCACACTGCCGAAAAGCGAACACGGCTGGTCCTGCAGCGATGAGCGTTATGCCATTGCCGCCGATCAGGACCTGCCGAACATGGCCCTGGTGAAGACCAGAGCCTTGCAGGTGCCTGCTCGCCGGAACCTGCCTGCGCCGCCCCGCCAGACGTCTGGACACATCCCCGCCAGAATGGTTGGCGGCGGAGCCAACCGCGAACCACTGGCCATCAGCGTCCCGCTGAGCGACTGTCCCCTCGGACTGGTACGGATCGACGTCCATCAGGACAGCGGACTCCTTGAAAGGCGGGTCCTGCGCAGTACGCTGTGGCCCGTGTACATTTCGCAGAACGACTCGGAAATCCTCGACCACGAGATTCCGGCAAGCTTTGTCATGCCCGACGACCATGCCGGCGGCCTCAACTGGGATGCCGTCCCGGTGACTGAGACCGACCTCAGAATTGCCGATCTTCCGCGTCTCCGCGAAATCCTGTGCGATGGGCTGGTGCACAGCAGTCAGCATTTTCCCACAGAGTGCCTGCAGAAACTGCAGGCCTTTCTGCAGAAACACAGAGAAGAGAAAGCACGGTGAACAGCATGACATCGCTGAAGGAAGTCTTTTCTGTACACAGAGATTCCGTGTTCTTCGGCCAGACCAACTGCTTCCGGCTCGCATTGCAGGAACCGCCGACGGTCGAATCCAGCCGCTGGGCCGAGGCGTTTCAACGGGCCCGATTGGAAGACATCAACGATCTGCTCAAAACTCGGGCTGAAGGCAAATGGTCTCGGCAGCGGGTCGTCGACAAAGAGCAGGAGCGGTTTGACGCGGCCATTCGCGGACTCTGCCTCGCCACCTCCGGGCTGTTGCAGCGCTCCAGGTCGCTGCTTGCGGAAGCCGTGCAGGCCCTGGCTGCACTGCGCCTCGTCAACAAGCAACCCCCGGTGTCACTCGCTGCGGCCCACCATGGAGAGATCGAGGACATTCGTCGCTCCCTCACCCCCATGGACTCCGAGATCGATGAATTGCTCGTACCATTCACACGCTCTGAATCAGGAAACATCGTCGCTGCCGCTCTGATCGTCCATGATCTGCACGCCAATGCCAACTCCACCGAGACCACAAAGGTCTGCCACTGCCCGGTAGCCTACGCGTGGGGGGCAGAGCAGGCCTCCATCCTCCGCCTGGTCGTCCGCTGCCTGCCGTCTGAACACACACTGATCACCCCGGATCTCAGCCGCGGCGGAGGATTGCTGTGGTCCGTGGCCGACACTCCCGGAAATCCACAAATCGTCCCAGGCTGGCAGGCCATCACGGACGTCTGGAAGCAACTCCAAACTCACTGCCCCGGAGTCCGCGTCACAATCGGGATTGAGGAATGGGACGCGAACCAGGAGCTGCATACCCCCATCCTCGAGGGCGATTCCATCCAGGCTGCCACAGCAGTTGCTATATGGCATGCATGGCACCAGACAGCACTCGCGTCGGCACATCGGGCCGAACTCGAAAAGATCGATCCTCGATTGACGGACTTCGACCTCAACCCCAGCTCGCTCGTCACCGCCGCGCTCGATCTGAATCATTCCTCACCCACGGAGTGGCGACTGAAATGGGTCGACAGCGTCGGTGCCAAATTCAGGGCTGCTCACAAATGCGGACTGAAGCTGGGGCTCACCGCGCGTAATAAATTGCCGGAAGCTGACACCGAGCTCAACAGCCAGCCACTCCCTCGCAGCGACGCAGACACCTTCCCTGAACTTTGCGATTGCATGGCCATCGCCAGTGCACAGCTGCGTGAGTATCAGCAACGCAACCTCGACGACTGGTACAGTGAGTTTCTGAACGAAGCTGAGGCCGAGGCACTCATCGCTGAACGTGAACTTGAACGTGAACAGACGGAGCAGGCATCATGAAGACCCGTAATCGCCCCATCTTCATCCGTGACCAGAACATGCAGCTGCTGGTTGGGGAACAAATCGACCTGAACTACCATCTGCACCCCGGGCGTTTTCGAGGTTCCGCGGATAAAGTCGTGCAGTTCGGCCCGGCAGCTGAGGCCACAGGCACCGAAGCCTGCTGGGTACCGCTGACTCAGGCTCTGCCAGCAGACCCCACCACCACGCCCACCGCTGCAGACGCCCTGCTGTACCGCCTCGACCCATACCTCGCTGCCACTGATGGTGTGCACGTGGCGGATACTGAACGACTGCATCGCACCGTACTGATTGCCGACAGCGGCTACGGAAAAACCGTTCGCCTCCGCTGGATTCGCACGGAATTGTCCAGACGCCACTCCCGGCTGATTCCCTTTCTGCTGAACGTCGATCAATTGCCCGGTCCCGATACCCAGCTGCTGCAGTTGCTGCACCAGCAACTGACTGAAACGGAGGGCCATGGCGACCTCCGCACCCTCGAACGCTGGCGCAAATCCGGTCGGATTCTGCTGCTGCTGGACGCCGCCGATCAGATCCGCCAACTCCAGACGCTCAGGCAACTGCTGAAACACAAACAGTGGCAGCAGTGCCCCATCGTCGTGTCCGGACGCCCGGAAGTCATTCACACCCACCGCGACATCTTTCCACCGGAGTTTGGCTTTCAGTATGTCCGGCCGATGGAACTCACCGACGAACAGGTGCAACGCTACATGGGGCCGGAACGCTACAGTCAGCTGGAACACCTCGAAGATGCCCGCGAGATCCTCAGAAACCCCCGAGTGGCATGGTATCTGGGCTATGTGATCGATTCACGGCAGCTGAAACTGCTGAAATCCGCCAGTGACGTCTTCGAGTCCGCCACTACCCATCTGCTGCAGGATGGATTGAAGAATAAAGAGGCGTGGCGACTTGGCCTCGTCACCAGCCTCGGGGCAGCCATGGCCGTCGCCGAACCACCACAGGGTTACCAGCCACAGCCGGATTCGCAGATCGAACGTGCCCATCGACTGCTTTCGGCGATCGCCTTCGAGCAAATGCTGCTGCCGCCCGAAGATTCCGCGGCCGACAGCGATCTCCCCAACTTCAGTGGCGTCAACCCGGATGAACAGCTCCCCTTCCTGACCCGTGTCTTCAATCGCGTCCGGAAACACGATCCGCGTTATTCCGGAGAGTCGGACGGTCGCGATCTGTTCAACTTCGATCTGCAGTGTTTAAGCGAGGCAAACGTCGCCATCACCCGCGGACTGCTGGATGTCGGATCAGAGCTTCGCGAAATTCGCTGGAGAAACAAAAGTCTTCAGGAATTCTATGCCGCGAGGTGGCTGTCGAATCATGCCACCGATGACGACCTTCGCTACCTTACAGACCGTCGCTACCACCCGCTCACGAAAGACACATTCTGGTTCTACTGGGTGGAACGCTATCTCTGCGAAATGCCAAAGCGAGCCGGCGAACAGCAGCGCTGGGCGCACGCCGTCGAGCCGTTTTTCCGTCCAGGCGACGGCACCGCAACTGGCACTCGCCGCAGCTGCGAAATGATCCACCGAGCCTGGCCCAGACTGCAGCAGTTCGCAAAACGCAGAGGCAGTCACGAAGAAACAGTCCGAAATGCGTTCCTCGGGGAATTCGAAGACTGGATCGTGTCCGGCAAACGCGATGCCACCGCCGATCTGTCCCAGCCCGGTGCGCTGAAACCCAGCGACGCCGCAAAGGAATTGAAAGCCACGTTCGTTGATATCCCCGCCGGTTGCTTTCGCATGGGCGCACCCGATGAGAAACAGGGTATGGGAGCGGAACTCAGAAAGAACTGGCAGGACTTCATCGAACGGTTTCGCAGGGAAGAGTCGCTGGATGCGTTCCTTGAGAACAGACTGCGGCCGTATAAGGAACGTTCAAGAACCGACGCGCAGCTGATTCAAAACCTGCGTCAGCAGTTCACCAGAGTTTTCAAAGAGGGCGTACAGGTTTTGGAAAGCTGGTGGTTCCCGCACGACGAAACTCCGGAAACCGACAGTTCAGAGCTGGAGCTCGAAGCATTTCAACTGAGCCGTTATCCAGTGCTGAATCGCTGGTATCGACTGTTCGATCCCGGCCACGGCACCACTGGCAGCCCCTATGACGACTATGCGGCAATCAGTGGAACGGAAGATCGGCCCCTGATCTATGCCGACTGGTACATGAGCTGGTGCTTTGCCCTGTTTTGTCACTGGGATGGACAGAGCTGCGAATTGCCCGGCGAAGATCAGTGGGAGTATGCGGCCAAAGCAGAACGCACCGTGGTGGAATGGCCCAAAGATTACAAGGATTTCTGGTGGGGCGACAATTTTGAGCAGGGACGGCACCACTGCACGTTCCACGCAAAGCGAACCACTCCACCGGCGGATTTCACAAAAGCGAAGGCAGGCGAAAAGCACCACGAAAACCCGTTCGGTCTCGTGGATATGCTCGGCAACGTCTGGGAATGGACGCGGGACCGCTATCGCCGCAGGTATTCGCGGACGGACGGTGAGGGGAAATCATCCGCCTTCGTTTTGCGGGGCGGCTCCTGGAGCGTCAATGATGCTTCCAATCTGCGTTGTGGCAGGCGGAGCGTCAACCTTCCGACCTATTCCTACTTCCACGCGGGTTGTCGTTTGAGTCGCGTGGCCAGGGCTCGAAAACCTTGAGCCCTCCACCCTTGCGATTCCCTGCGACTGGCACTCAGCGATCGGCGCAGCCGAAAAATTTTTAGCAATGAACCTGAAAGTGCCATGCACCAAAATGCATACAGGCAGCCCGGAGGTGCCATGCACCTAAATCAGAATCGCCAGCGTTTTTCCTTGCGGTGATGGGTGTGGTGCGCGTTCGGGTGTGTGGCGGGTGCGTGGAACTTTGATCGGGTGTTGGCGGGGGCGTATTGCCCGCGGACTGCCGTCCGGCGGCTCAGGGAACTTGAAAGTGCCAAGTCCAAAGGTGCCATGCACCAAACTTAGAATCGCCAGCGTTTTTCCTTGCGGTGATGGGTGTGGAGGCAGCCCAGAGGTGCCATGCACCTAAATCAGAATCGCCAGCGTTTTTCCTTGCGGTGATGGATGTGGTGCGCGGTCGGGTGTGTGGCGGGGGTGGGACTTTGACGGGGGCGTTGGTGCGGGGTTTTGCCCGCGGACTGCCGTCCGGCGGCTCAGGGAACTTGAAAGTGCCAAGTCCAAAGGTGCCATGCACCAAACTTAGAATCGCCAGCGTTTTTCCTTGCGGTGATGGGTGTGGTGCGCGTTCGGGTGTATGGCGGGGGTGGAACTTTGATCGGGGTGTTGGCGCGGCGTTTTGCCCGCGGACTGCCGTCCGGCGGCTCAGGGAACTTGAAAGTGCCAAGTCCAAAGGTGCCATGCACCAAACTTAGAATCGCCAGCGTTTTTCCTTGCGGTGATGGGTG
>Ga0172373_10000895_pt1 | contig 48914 bp, 43 predicted proteins | sample Lak10m_2_FD_114546 | JGI IMG/M metagenome (GOLD analysis project Ga0172373, IMG submission 114546) | Freshwater microbial communities from Kabuno Bay, South-Kivu, Congo - kab_092012_10m | ecosystem: Environmental > Aquatic > Freshwater > Lake | place: Democratic Republic of the Congo... | reverse complement strand
ATCGAGCAAGGGAAAGACGATGAACACCCACACGGGCGTCAGCAGGTTGCCTGGCAGGGGAGCGCCATAAATCTCCCCCAGCCAGCTGCCCAGCACGGGCAGGCTGAGGAACTGGAGGAAGACCGACCAGGCAAGGACGCGGTCGAAGGGGGCGGCGCGCATCTTTCAAATGTAGCACCTGGGGCAGGCGCTGAGCCGTTGCCGCAGGCCACCGCCGCCCCGTCGCGGGGTTTAGCTGCCGTGGGGATTGCCACGCCCGATCTGCCAGCCGCGATGCAGGCCGCTGTTGCCGTTGCCGGTGCGCGACGCGTTGGTGCCCGCCGCGTTGGCGCGGCCACCCTGCCATGACGCCGGGCGGGTCCATGAGCCGGCACCGGTGCTGGTCTGGTCGGTCCGCTGGCCATGGTTCTCGCGCCAGGATTCGCGCCGTTCCTGCATGCGGTCGTGGCGGTCGTCACGACGGTCGTTCCAGCGGTCTTGCCGATCATCGCGACGATCGTTCCAGCGTGCATGATGATTGTCGCCACGGTCGTCGCGCGCCTCGCGGCGATCCTGGCGGCGCTCGCGGACGTCCTCGCGCAACTCGGACTTGTCGCGGCGGATCTCGCCCATGTCCTGGCGGATTTCACGGCGCTCCTCGCGCATTTGCCGGACATCGCCGGCGGCGCGCGCCTGCGCGTAGTCGGCGCGATCCTCGGCCAGTTCACGATAGTCGCTGCGCAGTTCGCGGCGGTCCTGACGGATTTCGCGCGTGTTCTGATGCAGTTCCTGTCCCCAGGACTGCGCACTGGCAGGCAGCGAGACAACTCCGGCGGCAACCAGCAGCGTGGCCATCAGGCCGGATTTCAACGAATTGCGTTTCATGTCCTTCTCCTCGTCGGTTGGCGGCGACGCCCGTGCGTCGACCGTGGCCCGCATCGTGCCGGCATGGTTCTCCGGCGTCTGTGAGCAAGTGTCAGCGAATGTTTCGCCGGTAATTTCGGTTAGCATCGATCCATGACTGAAACACGCTCGGTTCGCGCTGACGCTGCGGTGATTTCGCTGGTCGGCGTCGCCCATGCGACCTCGCACCTGTTTCACCTTTTGTTACCGCCGCTGTTCCCGCTGCTGATGCCGGACTTCGGTTTCGGCTATACCGAGGCGGGCTTCCTGATGACCGTCTTCTTCACCATTTCCGGCATCGGCCAGGCGCTGGCCGGGATTGTGGTCGATCGTTACGGCGCGCGCCGCGTGCTGATGGCCGGCATCAGCCTGCTGGCCGCCTCGGGCCTGGCGCTGGCGGCCGCAACCCACTACTGGATGCTGGTGCTGACCGTGGCCCTGGCCGGGGTCGGCAATTCGGTATTCCACCCGGCAGATTTCTCCCTGCTCAACAAGAAAGTCACGCCCTCGCGCCTGGGGTACGCGTTCTCGGTGCACGGCCTGTCCGGCAATCTCGGCTGGGCAATCGGCGCGGCCATCTCGGCCACGGCTCTGGCCTGGGCCGGCTGGCGCGGCGCCGGCCTGGTCGCGGCGCTGTTTGCGCTTGGCGCGGTGGCGGCACTGCGCTGGGGCAAGCCGCTGCTCGACGATGAAGGGCCAAAAGTCGGCGCTGGCGCCACGGCGACAGGGACCGTATTCGGCTTCCTCGGCGCCCCGGCGATCTGGCTGGCTTTCATGTTCTTCCTGCTGATCACCGCCGCTTTTGGCGGTCTGCAAAGTTTCTCGGTGCCGGTGCTCGGCGGCATCTACGGCATCTCGGCGGCCGTTGCCGCGGCGGCGCTGACGAGCTATCTGCTGGGGTCGGCCGGCGGCATGGTGGCAGGCGGCTTCGTCGCCGCGCGCGTGCATAGCCACGACCGCACCGTCGGCGCCGCACTGGTCGGAGCCGCGCTATTCGCCATTGCCCTGGCCACCGGCCTGCCGCCGGACTGGAGCGTGATTCCGCTGATGGCCGGCATCGGCCTCGGCGTCGGTCTGGCCGGTCCGTCCCGCGACCTGCTGGTGCGCCGTGTCGCCACCGAGTCCGTCGCCGGTGGCCGCGACTCGCCCGCCTTCGGTCGCGTCTATGGCTTCGTCTACTCGGGGCTCGACGTCGGCCTGGCGCTGGGGCCGCTGGCCTTCGGCATGATGCTCGACGCCGGCGGCCGCGACGGCGTGCTGCCCGGCGTCGCGCTGCTGCAGATCCTCGCCGTGGTGACGGTGCTGGCGATGGGGCGGCGCGTGGCGCCGCATGCATAGCGGCTAAGCCGCGGTGTGGGTGGAGGCCGACCGGAACGAACCGCGCTGACGCGGATGGCCGGCCCCTTGCTGCTCGATACCGATATTCTGATTTACTTGGATTTCATTTCCCAGACGCCGTCCCAATCGCCGGGCGGAGGATGGACGCGATAGAACTGGCAGCGCTCGATGTAGATCCTGGTCGGGCCGTCGCCGGGATGCGCGGCCAGCGCTTCCTGGAAGTGGCGCTCGGCGCCGAACCAGTCGCGGCGACGGAAATGCCGCAGCCCGGTGGCGAAGGCTTCCAGCGCCTCGGCGCGATGCGGAAAGCTGTCCTCGGAATGGTGGCCGAGCGCCTCGTAAATGGCGACCGGCGTGGTCCTGCCGCGCACCCGGATCAGATCGATCTCGCGCGTCGCCGCGTGCTGCTTGACGGCCTTCCAGGTGGCGTCGCAGATCAGGATCGAGGTGCCGTAGAACTTGTTGGCGCCTTCGAGGCGCTCGGCAAGGTTCACCCGGTCGCCGATCACCGTGTACTCCATGCGCTTCATCGAACCGATGTTGCCGGCGACGACGTTGCCGGTGCTGATGCCGACGCCGATGCGTATCGGTTCCTCGTTGCGCGCCGTGCGCCGGCGGTTGAGGACATGCAGCGCGGTCATCATCTTGTTGCCGACCATCACGGCGTTGCTGGCGTCCTCCGCGGATTGCAGTACCGAGCCGAACACCGCCATGATCATGTCGCCGATATATTTGTCGAGCACGCCGTTGTGGGCGAAGACGATGTCCACCATGTCGGTGAAGTACTCGTTGAGCAGGGCCACGGTTTCCTTGGCACCGAGGCGCTCGGAAATCGAGGTGAAGCCGCGGATGTCGGAGAACAGCACCGAGACGTCGCGGCCGATGCCGCCGAGCTCGGCCTCGCCGCTTTCCAGCAGCTTGTCCACCACGCTCTTGCTCATGTAGCGCGACATGGTGTTGCGCAGGCGCTTTTCGCGCGTGATGTCCTCCATCATCAGCATGTAGCCGATCGGCTCGTCGCGCATGCTGGTCAGTGGCACGGTGACGAGATTGACCGAAATCGCCTGGCTGCCCTCGATGAACAGGTCGGTGTCGATGGTGATGTCGGTGCGGCCCGAGGCGCGAACCTTGTCCAGGCTGCCGAACACCCAGCGGTTGCGGCCGGGGAACAGCTCGGACAGCTCGCGCCCGACCAGTTCGCCGGTCTCCAGGCCGAGGATGCGGGTGGCCGCGTCATTCACCTTGCGCACGATGCCGGAGACATCGAGTGTCAGCACGGCGTTGTTCATCGAGTGCAGGATGGCTTCGTTGTAGTTGCGCTCGGTCTGCACTTCCTCGAACAGTTGCGCGTTCTCGATGGCGACCGCCGCCTGGGCGCAGAAGGCGCGCAGGCGGCGCTCCTCGGCCGGACCGAAGGGGCCGCCCTTGCGGTTGAGGATCTGCATCACGCCGATCTTGCGTTCGCCGCGCGCGACAATGGGCATGCACAGCATGCTGTGGGTGCGATAGCCGGTGTGACGATCCACCTCCGGGTTGAAGCGGCCGTCGGCATAGGCGTCGGCGAGGTTGATCACCTCGCCGGTGCTGAAGCATTCGCCGGCGAGGCCGGCATTGGCGGGAAAGCGGATGCCTTCCGCCGTGATGCCACCGGCGACGCGCGAATACAGTTCGTCCGCGCCGGCGTCGTAGAGGAAGAGGGTGCCGCGGTCGGCGCCCAGCAGCGTGGTCGCCGCGGCCATGATCTTTTGCAGCAGGGGATCGAGGTGGATCTCCGAGACGATGGAGATGCTGACCTCCAGCAGCATGGCCTCCTCGCGCTGCTGGCGTTCCACCTTCTCGAACAGGCGGGCGTTTTCCAGCGCCGCCGAGGCCTGCAGGGAGAGCCCTTCGAGCAGGCGCTGGTCCTCGGTGTCGAAGTCGCCGGAGAGTTTGTTCAGCACCTGGGTGACGCCGATCACTTCGCGCTTCTTGTTGCGGATCGGCACGCAAAGGATGTTGCGCGTGCGATAGCCGGTCTTGCGGTCGACCTCCTGGTTGAAGCGGGTATCGACATAGGCGTCGGCGATGATCTCGGCGACACCGCTGCCGAACACCGAGCCGGCGACGCCGACGCTGCTGGGGAAGCGGATCTCGCCGATGGTGCCGCCCTGCAGCACGCGCGAGAACAGTTCGCCGGTCTCAGGGTCGAACAGGAAGAGCGTGCTGCGGTCGGCGTTGAGCGCTTCGGTGACGACTTCCATCAGGCGCGGGAACAGCACGTCGAGCGACAGGCTGTCATTGACCCGGTTGGCGATGTCGGCCAGCGCCGTGGTCCGGCGCAACATCTCGGTAATGCGGTAGAAGAGCTCGGCCTTGCCGGTTTCGTCCAGACCTTCCAGCAGGCGCTCGATGTCGTCCTGGTGCAGACGATGCTCGAGGATCTCGCGGATGGTTTCGAAGCCGATCTGCATGCGCGACGTGAGCGGAAGGCCCGTGGTAGCCGGATGCGGCCTATTGTATCCGTATTCCCTGTGCTGCCAAGGGTTTCCGGCCGAAGACCGGGGTACGGCGCCGGCGCCGGAGGTCAGCTCTGGACTGCGGCGTGGCGATGGCAGCCGACGAGGTGGTCGTTGACCATCCCGGTGGCCTGCATGTGCGCGTACATCACGGTCGGGCCGATGAAGCGGAAGCCGCGGCGCTTGAGTTCCTTCGACATGGCTTCGGCCTGCGGCGTGATTGCCGGCACCTGGTCCATGCGCCGCCAGTGGTTGATCTTCGGTTTGCCGTCGACGAATTGCCAGAGCAGGCCGTCGAGGCTGCCGCCCTGCTCGTAGAGCTCCAGCGTGGCGCGGGCGTTGTCTATGCTTGCCGCCACCTTGAGGCGGTTCCTGACGATGCCGTCATCGCCCAGCAGGCGGGCGACGTCCCGTGCGCCGTAACGCGCGATCTTCTGGGCGTCGAAGCCGTGGTAGGCGCGGCGATAGTTCTCGCGCTTGCGCAGGATGGTGATCCATGACAGCCCGGCCTGTGCGCCTTCGAGGATGAGGAACTCGAACAGGGCGCGTTCATCGTGGCAGGGCAGGCCCCATTCGGTGTCGTGATAGGCGACATAGAGCGGATCGTCGCCGCACCAGGGGCAGCGTGTCGCCGTGCCGCCAGCGCCGACTTTCAATTCAGCACCAGCACGCCGCGCTTGAGTCCCGGATCTTCCGGGTGCGCTGAAAGCACGAAGCCGAGGCTGGCGACGAAGGCCAGCATGCGCGAGTTCTCGGAGAGGAAATCGCCGTTCATGTAGCGCAGGCCGCGGCTTCTGGCGGTGTCGATGATGACGCCCATCAGGCGCCGCGCCAGGCCCTTGCCCTGCCAGTCGTCGGCGACGACGATGGCGAACTCGCAGGATTCGCCGTCCGGGTTGGTGGCGTAGCGGGCGACACCGACTTCCTTTTCGGCGCCGTGGTCGTCGATGGTGGCGACGAAGGCCATCTCGCGGTCGTAGTCGATCTGGGTCAGCCGCACCAGTTGTGCCGGCGACAGTTCGCGGATGGTGTTCATGAAGCGCATGTAGCGCGATTCGGGCGACAGGGCCTGGACGAAGGTCTGCTCCATGCGCACGTCCTCGGGCCTGATCGGCCGTATCGTCACCGCCGTGCCGTCCTTGGCCTGATAGCGCGTCAACAGGTCTGACGGGTAGGGGTGGATCGCCATGTGGTCGTAGCGTCCGGCGGTCAGCGGCAGGTTGTCGATGGAAATGCGGGCATCGACGGCGACGGCGCCGTTTTCATCCACGATCAGCGGATTGATGTCCATCTCGCTGATCCACGGCAGTTCGCAGACCATGGCCGAGACGTTGAGCAGTACGTTCTCGATCGCCTGCATGTTCACCGGCGGCATGTTGCGGAACTCGCCGAGGCGCGCCGTGGTGCGGGTCGACGCCAGCATGTCGGCGACCAGCACCGAGTTCAGCGGCGGCAGCGCCACGGCGCGGTCGGTCGGGTGGGTCTCGATGCCGGCGCCGCCGGGGCCGAAGACGATGGTCGGGCCGAAGATCTTGTCGCGCACCATGCCGACCAGCAGCTCGCGGCCATTGGCCTTCTGGATCATTGGTTCGATGGCGATGCCGTTGATGTGCGCGTCGGGCCGGTTCTTCTTCACCTCCTCGGTGATTTCCAGCCAGGCAGCGCGCACCGCGGCGAGGCTGTTGAGGTTGAGGCGCACGCCGCCGGAATCGGTCTTGTGCACGATCTGCGGCGAATCGACCTTCATCACCACCGGCAGCCCGAGTTCCTCGGCCAGCACCATGGCCTCGGAGGCCGAGCGGGCGATGACCGTTTGCGCGATCGGCACGCGGAAGGCGGCGAGCACGGCCTTCGATTCCATTTCGTTGAGGACCTTGCGGCCTTCCATCAGCGCGGTCTCGATCACCAGCCGCGCCGATTCCAGGCGCGGCGGTGCCTGCTCTGAGATCGAGGGTGGCGACTGCATCAGCAGTTGGCGGTTGCGGTAGTAGTTGGAGACGTGGGCAAACAGGTCCACGGCCGGCTCCGGGGTACGGAAGGTCGGAATCGCGGCGCCTTCGAACAGGCGGCGTGCCTCGCCGACCTGCTCCTCGCCCATCCAGCAGGTGACCAGCGGCTTGTCGGTGTTGCGCGCCAGTTCGATCACCGTGCGTGCCGCCTGGGTCGGGTCGGTCATCGCCTGCGGCGTGAGGATTGCCAGCACGCCATCCACCGCGTCGTCGTCGATGCAGGCCTGCAGGGCGATGCCGTAGCGTGCCGGGTCGGCGTCGCCGAGGATGTCGATGGGATTGGCGCGCGACGCGGTCGGTGGCAGTTGTTCGCCGAGCCTGGCCAGTGTCGAGGGCGAAAGCTGGGCCAGCGGAATGCCGATGTCGGCGGCATGGTCGGCGGCCATCACGCCGGGGCCGCCGCCGTTGGTGATGATCGCCAGGCGCTTGCCGCGCGGGCGGAAGTGCGAAAACAGGGCCGAGGCCGCGGCATACATCTGGCCGACATTGGCCAGGCGCACCACGCCGGCGCGGCGCAGCGCGGCGTCGAAGACATCGTCGGCGCCGACCAGGGCGCCGGTGTGCGACAGCGCGGCTTTTTCGCCGGCCGGATGCTTGCCGACCTTGATCAGCAGCACCGGCTTGCAGCGCGCCGCCGCGCGCAGCGCGCTCATGAAGCGGCGCGAATTCTTGATGCCTTCGATGTAGAGGAAGATGTTCTCCGTGCGCGGGTCGGAGACCATGTAGTCGAGTACTTCGCCGAAGTCGATGTCGCCCTCGGCGCCCAGGGAAACCACGTTGGAAAAGCCGATCTTGTTGGCCAGCGCCCAGTCGAGGATGGCAGTGCACAGCGCGCCCGACTGCGAGATCAGGCCGATGGTGCCGGCGTGGGCAAAGCCGTGGCCGAAGGTCAGGTTGAGCTGGTTGCTCGGCCGCATGATGCCGAGGCAGTTCGGGCCGAGCAGGCGCATGCCGTGGCGGCGGGCATTTTCCAGCGTGGCACGTTCGAGCGAGGCGCCGCGGGCGCCGGCCTCGGCGAAGCCGCCGGAAATCACGATGGCATTCTTGCAGCCGGCGCGGCCGCAGGCATCGACAATCTCGGGCACGCTCGTCGCCTTGGTGCAGATCACCGCAATGTCGAGCCGTTGCGGGATGGTGTCGACGGTGGCGTAGGCCTTCTGGCCGAACACCGTTTCGTGCTTGGGATTGACGAAGTAGAGTTTGCCCTTGTAGCCGGAGTCCAGCATGTTGCGAACCAGGGTGACGCCGATCGAATTGGGCGTTTCAGAGGCGCCGACGATGGCGATGGAGTTCGGCTCGAAAAGCGTGTGCAGGTAGTGGCGTTCGTTGTGCATGTCCGGTCAGTCGGCAGCCGCGTGGCGGCAAGTGCGTTTTGTGCGTTGCAGCATAGCACTTCCGGAGACGAGTTTTGGAGTGCCGCCCCTAGAAATTTCGGCCATTCCGGCCGGAACTTTAGCGCGCACGGCGCGGCTCAGGCCGGGGCGGCGTGGCTGCGCCGGAAATGCCCGAAATGGCGGTCGGCGCTGATGACATGATTCACCAGCCAGCCGGTGAAGAAACGCTTGACGCGGAAGATCAGATAGACGCGATCCTCCTCGCCGGATTCGATCTCGCGCCGCAGTTCGTGGAAATACTCGAAGAAGCGCTGGTGCTGGCGGGCGTGCAGGTCGTGGAAGGGGTAATCCGCTTGACGCATCAGGCGCTCCTCGATGGCGAAATCGCCCTCGGCGGCGACGCGGATGCGGTCGAGCAGGGTGCCGGCGAGCTCCAGGCTGTTGTCGTGCAGCGCCCGGGAGAGGTCGTTCATGTTCGCCAGCAGTTCCTGATGCACGGTATCGATGGCGGACAAGCCCTGCGAATACTCGTCATGCCAGTGCGGCAGCACTTCCGGGCGCGGCGGCAGGTGGCTGTCGGCCAGCGGATTGCAGCGTTCGAGGTAGACATGGACGGCGGTGTCTTCGGGTACGGCGGCGGCGTAATCCACCAGCCGGGTCCGCGCCGCCGTGTGGTTGCCGACGTGATAGTAGGCGAGGGCCTGCTCGAACTGCTTCTGGGTGCGCTTTTTCGCTTCGGCGAGGTGCGGCGGGTCGTTGTTGAACACTTCATATACCGAATGCGACCCCTGCTTGCCGCGCACCTGGGTGCGGTCGAGGAAGCGGATCGACCATTCGCCTGGGTCGTCCAGCGAATAAAGCGTGTAGTCGCTGATCAGGATCGAGACGCGGTATTCCTTGGTCAGGCGTTCAAGGCGGGCGGCGAGGTTTACCGCGTCACCGATCACCGTGCCGTCCATGCGCGCGGCACCGCCGATGGTGCCGAGGATGACGATGCCGGTATTGATGCCGATGCCGATGCGGATCGCGCGATACCCGGCGCGCTGGCGGCCGTCGTTGTACTCCTCAAGCTGGCGCAGCATGGCCTGGCCGCAACGCAGGGCCTGATCCGGCGAGTCGGGGAACAGCGCCATGATGGCGTCGCCGATGTACTTGTCGATAAAGCCGCCGTGGGCGGTGATCACCGGTTCCATCTGCACCAGGTAGGAGTTCAGGAAATTGAAGTTCTCCTGCGGGCTCATGGTCTCCGACAGCGCCGTGAAATTGCGGATGTCGCAGAACAGCACGGTCATCTTGCGTTCGACCTGCTGGCCAAGCTCGACCTTGCGGATATCCTCGATGCCCAGCAGGTTGAGGAATTCGCGCGGCACGAAGCGGCTGTAGGCCGCCGTCGTCTTGTCGAGGCGCTCCCGCAGCGTGTCGGTGCTTTCCGGGAGACTGCCCTGCGGGGAGCTTGGTGGAACTGACATGTCGCGGTGGGACCCCGGATTGTCGCGCGCGGGAAGGTTTGGGTTCAAAATAATAACCGACATGGCTATCGAGATGGATCCGGACGCATCCCCCTGGGTGCAACGCTTCACGCCGCTGGTGGTTCCGGGCGGGCGCGTGCTCGACCTGGCCTGCGGCGCCGGCCGCCATGCGCTGCTGCTGGCGGCCCAGGGCTACGCGGTCGAAGCGGTCGACCGCGACGCAGCCGCCATCGCCGGCATCGTGGCCCGGGAGCCGCGCATCGCGGCCCGCGTCGCCGATCTGGAAGGCGGGCCCTGGCCGTACTACGGTGTCGCCTTCGACGCCATCGTCGTCACCAACTACCTGTTCCGCCCGCTCATGCCGCAGATCATGAATGCCCTCGACCTGAATGGCGTGCTGATCTACGAGACCTTCATGGTCGGCAACGAGCACTTCGGCAAGCCCTCCAATCCGGCCTTCCTGCTGCGCCAGGGCGAACTTCTGGAGGTCTTGCGGCCCAGGCTCAACGTGGTCGCCTTCGAGCAGGGCGAAGTCGAGCGGCCGCGCCCGGCCGTGGTGCAGCGGATCTGTGCCGTCCGCGGACAGCCGCGGATCCTGCCGCCGCCCATCGCCGCCTGATACCGTTCATCGCACGAATAGCGCCGTTCGTCGCCATGCGCTGGCGCGGCGCGGCGCGCAGCCGGAAACTGCCGCCATACCGCATTGCGGAACCACCAAAGGAGAGAATCATGGGCTCCCGTTCCCGTTACATCGATGACCCGTCTATGTCCGAAGTCGAGCGCGGTGCGCGCCGACAGATTGCGCGGCTGCGCGGCTTCTACCATCACCTGCTGGTCTTCGCCCTGGTCAATACCGGTCTGCTGGCGATCAACCTGGTGGCCTCTCCCGGCCGGCTCTGGTTCTACTGGCCGCTGCTGGGCTGGGGAATCTGGCTTGCCCTGCACGCGGTCGGCACCTTTGGCAGCGGGCGCTGGCTGGGTGTCGAATGGGAGGAACGCAAGCTGCGCCAGCTGCTGGCGGACAAGGCCGTGAAATAATTCGCCCATGCCCAACTTGCCCGCTGCGCTTGCCGCCACGCTGCTTTTCAATGCCCTGGTGGCCGGTTTCCTGACGGCCATCGGCTTTGGCGGGGGCTTCCAGGTCAATCTGGTGTTCTCGAACTGCATCGGGCTCAGCATCGGGGTGCTGCTGGTTGGGGTGTTGCGCTTCAAGCTGGCCCCCGCGCCGCGCGCCGCCGCGGCGGCGGCGGCCATCCTCGTCGGCGCGGCGCTTGGCGGCATGCTGGCGCGCCTGATCACCGGGACCGGAAGCTCCGGCGACGGTAGCCATGAAGGCCAGTCCCTCCTGCTTGGCCTGGTATTCGGCGCCGTCGCCGCCACCTTCTTCTGGCTGCGCGAACGCAATGCCAACCTGCGCCGCGAACTGCAACGCGGCGAGCTTGCCCGGCTTGAGGCCGAAAAGCAGGCGCTGGTGGCGCAGTTGCGCCTGCTGCAGGCGCAGATCGAACCGCATTTCCTGTTCAATTCGCTGGCCAATGTCTCCGCCCTGATCGAGGCGGATCCTTCGCGCGCGGCGCAACTGCTCGATGCCCTGATCCGTTATCTGCGCACCAGCCTGCAACGCACGCGGGCCGAGGGTGGCACCCTGGGTGACGAAATCGCGCTGCTCACGGCCTACCTCGATGTGCTCAAGATCCGCATGGGCGACCGGCTCGCCTATGCCTTCGCGGTACCTGACGCCTTGCTGGCCTGCGACTTCCCGCCCATGCTGCTGCAGCCCCTGGTCGAGAACGCCATTCGCCACGGCCTGGAACCGAAGCTCGCCGGCGGCCACCTCGACCTGATGGCCACGCAGGAGTCCGGGCGCTTGCGCCTGCGCGTCAGCGATGACGGCGTGGGCTTTGCCGAGATCCCCGGCGAAGGGGTCGGCCTTGCCAATATCCGCGCCCGCCTGGACGCACTCTACGGCGGGCGGGCGCGCATGGTCATCGATGCAAAAGTCGGCGCCGGCGTTACGGCGACGCTGGAGATTCCGCTGGCGGGAGCCGCCGCATGAAGGCCCTGATCGCCGATGACGAACCCGCGCTCGCACAGCATCTGCGCAAACGACTGGAACGGCTCTGGCCGGAGCTTGACGTGGCTGCGATGGCGGCCAACGGCATCGAGGCATTGGACATGGTCGAAAGCCTCCACCCCGATGTCGCCTTCCTTGACATCCGCATGCCGGGGCTCAGCGGACTGGAAGTGGCGCAGCAGCTTTCGCCGCCGGCGCGTGCCGCCTGTCGCCTGGTCTTCGTTACCGCCTACGACGAATTTGCCGTGGAGGCCTTCGAGCGCGAGGCGGTCGACTACCTGTTGAAGCCGGTTAACGACGAACGCCTTGCCGCTACCGTCGAGCGCCTCAAGCGCAGCACCAGGGAACCGCAGACCGATGACCTGCTGCAGCGCCTGCGGGCGCTCATGCCCAGGCCGCCCGGCCAACTGGCCTGGGTGCGCGCCTCCGTTGGCAGCGAAGTGCGGCTGGTAGCGGTGGCCGACGTCTGCTACTTTCAGGCCACGGACAAATACACCGCGGTGTTCACGCGCGACGCCGAACTGCTGATCCGCACGCCGATCAAGGAGCTCGCCGAGCAGCTGGATCCGGCGATGTTCCAGCAGGTGCATCGGGCCACGCTGGTCAATCTGCAGCAGGTGGTGGCGGCGCGCCACGATGCCCTGGGCCGCGTCAGCCTGCGCCTGCGCGACCGCGGCGAGGCGATCGCCGTCAGCCGCGCTTACGCGCCGCTTTTCAGGCAGATGTGAGGATTTCCGCCGCCAGCCGGTCTAGCGCCTGTGGCGTCAGGCTGTCGGTGGCGTAGCGCGCGGCGCTGTCGAATGACGCGTAGTTGCGCGCCTGCGAGCGTTCGTAGAGCGGATCGTAGTGCCGGGTCAGCAGTTCCTCGACAAGCTGACGGAAATCCCCGGCGCCGATCAGGTCTTGCCAGTGGCACAGCGTATCGTTGCTCTGCAGGCCACGCAGTTGCGCCAGCCGGTCGAGCAGCCAGGCCGGGTCGGCCACCGCGTAGTCGTAATCGCGAAGCAGGAATTCGATGCGTGCGCCGAGGCTGGCCTCGATGCGCACCGCCGGGGCCGCGCGGATGGCCTCGATCAGGGCATCCGGAACCTGCAGCCGCCCGATCTTGCGGCTTTCCGCCTCGACGAACACCGGCCGCGCCGGATCAAGCCGGCGGAGCCTGTCAAACAGCAGCGATTCAAAGCCCTTCTGCGCCGGTTGCGCCTGCTCCGGCAGATTGCCAAGCACCGATCCCTTGTGGGCAGCGAGTTCCTCAAGGTGCAGGATCTGCGCGCCTTGCGCCGCCAGGGCGTCGAGCAGGCGGCTCTTGCCGCTGCCCGTGGCGCCGCTGACGACACGGAAGCGGAAGCCCGCGGGAAGCCCGGCCAGCTGCTCCACGACATGCCGCCGCCAGGCCTTGTAGCCGCCCTGCAGGCGATGCGCGTCCCAGCCGATCTCGCGCAGGATGTGGCTGAAGGAGCCGCTGCGCTGGCCGCCGCGCCAGCAATACACCAGTGGCCGCCAGTTCTTCGGCTTGTCGAGCAGTTGGCGTTCGATGTGGTCGGCGACATTGCGCGACACCAGCGCCGCGCCCAGCTTCTTTGCCTCGAAGGCCGACACCTGCTTGTACAGGGTGCCCACGCGCGCGCGCTGTTCGTCGTCCAGCACCGGCATGCTGAGCGCGCCGGGCAGGTGATCCTCTGCATATTCGGCCGGCGCGCGGGCGTCGATGATGGCGTCGAACTCGCCGACCTGGTCGACGCCGGCCAGGCCGCGCGGTGTTTTTTCGTTCATGCCTCAGCCAAGCAGGGGGCCGAGCGACGACCAGACATGGTCGAGGATCTTCGGCTGCGCTGCCGCCGTCGGATGCAGGCCGTCGGGCTGGTAGGCGCCGGCGTCGAGCGCGATCGGTTCGAGCAGGAAGGGCAGCAGTGCCAGCTTCTCGGTCTTGGCAATAGCGCGGAAGGCTGCCTCGAAATCGGCAGTGTATTGTGGGCCGTAGTTGGGCGGCAGACGCATGCCGACCAGCAGCACGCGTGCGCCGGAGGCCTTGGCGGTGCGCACCATGGCTTGCAGGTTTTCCCGCATGGCTTTCACCGGCAGGCCGCGCAGGCCGTCGTTGGCGCCGAGGGCGAGGATCACCACGCCGGGGCGGAACTGCTTGATCGCCGCCGCCAGCCGGCTGCGGCCGCCGGCCGTGGTTTCGCCGCTGATGCTGGCATTCGCCACCGACCAGGCGGAACCCTGGCCCTTCAGACGCTGTCCGAGCAGGGCGGGCCAGCTGTCCCTGATCGCCAGGCCGAAGCCGGCGGAAAGGCTGTCGCCGAAGACGAGAATGCTTTTTTCGGCCGCGAAGGCCGATGGGGCAAGTAAGATCGTGGCAAGCACGACGAGAGCAAACCTTTTCAGCATGGGCGGGACAATGGCAAACGCGGTGATCGATGTGGCGGGACTGGGCAAGGCGGTACCGAGCGGCAGCGGAACCCTGACGATTCTGCACGAGATTTCATTTTCCGTGACCGCCGGCGAGGCCGTGGCCATCGTCGGCGCCTCGGGTTCCGGCAAGTCTACCCTGCTTGGCCTGATGGCCGGGCTGGACCAGCCGAGCTCCGGCACGGTGCTGCTCGCCGGCCAGGATCTCGGCGCGCTCGACGAGGATGCGCGCGCGGAATTGCGCGGCCGCATGCTCGGCTTCGTTTTCCAGTCTTTCCAGCTGCTGCCGGCGCTCACCGCACTGGAAAACACCATGCTGCCTCTGGAACTCGCCGGCCGCGACGACGCGCCAGCGGCGGCGCAGGCGATGCTGGCACGCGTCGGCCTCGGCGAGCGCCTTGGCCACTACCCCAAGCACCTTTCCGGCGGCGAGCAGCAGCGCGTGGCGCTGGCCCGCGCCTTCGCCATGCGTCCGCAGCTGCTGCTGGCGGATGAACCGACCGGCAACCTCGACGCCACCACCGGCGCGCAGATCATCGAGCTGATGTTCGACATGAATGCCGAGGCCGGCACCACGCTGATCCTCGTCACCCACGACGAGGCCCTGGCGCGGCGCTGCGGGCGCACCCTGCGCCTGGCAAGCGGGCGGCTGGCCAGCTGAGCAAGAGTGCCGGGCGCCGGCTCCGCTTCAGGTGGCGAGCAGCTGGCGCGCCGCGCCTACGCCGCTGCGCACCGCGCCTTCCAGGGTGGCCGGGTAGTCGCCGGCCACGTAGTCGCCGGCGAGCCACAATCCGGGCAGTGCGGTGCGTGCCGCCGGGCGCGCGAGGGCGGGCAGGCAGGCGTAGGTGGCCCGCTTCTCGGTGATGGTCTGGGCGCGCAGCGGCGCCGGCAGGCCGGGCACGACGCGGGCGATTTCGCCGTGGATGGCCTGTTCCAGTTCGCTGGCAGGAAGTTCGAGGTGGCGGCCGCGCGCGCTGATGACGGCGGCAATCAGCCCGTGCTGGCCGCACAGCCGGCCGCGGTCGAACAGCCATTGGGCAAGGCCGGCATCGACGCCGATCATCGGTCCCGGCAGGCGCACTTCGGGCGGATAGCGCAGGTAGCTGGTGACGATGGGTTCCCAGTCGAAATGCGCGACGGCGACAGCCAGCTCCGGTCGCAGCGCGCCGAGGTGGTAGGGTGCCACGGCAAGCACGACGCCGTCGCAGCCGCCGATGTCGTCGACATGCCAGGCGCCATCGGCGTGCCGCAGGTCGGCCACGCGCTGCCCGAGGCGCACCGTGCCGCCCCGCGCCCGGACGAAATCCAGTGCTGGTACCGGAAACAGCCTGCCGAGATCGACCTGCGGCAGCAGCATGTCGCTGGCGGCGCGGCTGCCGCCGAGGCTGTCGCGCAGCACATTGGCCAGCACTTGGGCCGAGGCGCGGTCAGCCGGGGTGTTGAGGGCGGCGATGCACAGCGGCTCCCACAAAAAGCGGCGCTGGCGGCGACCCGAAGGTAGTGCAGAGCAAGGCGTTCCTTGTTCGTCGAGCCACTGCGTGACGCTGCGGTCGGGGGCGACGCGGTAGGCGTCAGCCTGCAGGCCGCGCATCAGGCGGATTGCGGCGAACTTTTCGCGCCAGTCGAGCCCCTTTGCCAGCAGCAGGGCAAATGAGGTGTGCAGCGGCGCGGGCAGGCGCGGTGCCCGCATCAGGAATTCGCCGGGAAATTCGAAACACAGCGGCGTGCGCTTGAGCAGGCGATCCGGGTCGGCGCCGACGCTGCGCATCAGGCGCAGGGTTTCGCTGTAGGCGCCGACCAGGATGTGCTGCCCGTTATCCACGGTGTCGTCACCGAGTTGCACGGCGCGGGCGCGCCCGCCGGGAACGCGCGAGGCTTCGAACACGACAACTTCGGCGCCGCCCGCGGCCAGCTCGACGGCGGCGGCGCAGCCGGCATAGCCGGCGCCGACGACGGCGACCTTCAGGCGGCGAGCCACGTCCTGGCGGCCAGCCAGAGCTTGCGCAGCGGTGGCAGCGAGATGCGCTGGTCGAGCACGCGGTAGTTGTCGCGCACGATTTCGTCCAGGGTTGCCTGGTAGATCGCGGCCATGATCAGGCCGGCACGTTGCGCCTTGCGGTCGCCGGCGGGAAGCTGGGCGAAGGCCTGGGCATACGTGGCGCGGGCGCGTTCGACCTGGAATGCCATGAGGCGGCTGAAGTTCTCGCCGTAGCGCGCCTGGCGCAGGTCGTCCTCGCTGACGCCGAAGCGGGCGAGCTCGTCCTGCGGCAGGTAGATGCGGCCGCGCCGCGCATCCTCGCCGACGTCGCGGATGATGTTGGTGAGCTGGAAGGCCAGGCCGAGATCGTGTGCGTACTTCAGCGTCATGCGCTGGCGATAGCCGAAGATTTCGGCGGCAAGGAGACCGACCACGCTGGCGACGCGGTAGCAGTAGAGGTGCAGCGCCTTGAAGTCAGCGTAACGTGCCTGGTTGAGGTCCATCTCCATGCCGTCGATGATCTCCTGCAACTGCTCCTGCGGCAGCAGGAACTGCCGCAGCGAACGCGTCAGGGCCTGGGTCACCGGATGGCTGGGGCGGCCTTCGTAGAGCGCGCCGACTTCGCCGCGCCACCACGCCAGCTTGGTGCGGGCGATGGCCGGGTCGGGGCATTCGTCGACCACGTCGTCGACCTCGCGGCAGAAGGCGTAGAGCGCGGTGATGGCCTGGCGCCGCTTCGGTTCGAGGAAGAGGAAGCTGTAATAGAAGCTGGAGCCGCTGGCGGCAGCGCGCTGCTGGCAGTACTCGTCGGGGCTCATGGTGATCGCACCAGTGCCTGCCAGAAGATCAGCGGCCAGTCCGGGGCCTGCAGGCGGGGGCGGCGCGTGAATACATCGTAGTCCACGGCTTCGATCTTGCGCAGGATGCGCAGGCCGCCGGCGACGATGGCGCGGATCTCGATGCCGATGCGGCCCGGCAGGTCCCAACCCAGGGCGGCGCCGGAAAGCATCAATGCGCGCGCGCGCTCGACCTGGAAGCGCAGCAGGGCGCGAAAGTTATGCGAAGCGGTATCCCCTGGGACGGTGTCCGGGACACGGCGCAGGATGTCGTTGTCACGCACGCCGAAGCGCGCCATCTCGTCCTGCGGCAGGTAGATGCGGCCATTGGCATTCTTGCCGGCATCAATGCCGACGTCCTGCCAGTGGTTGATCAGCTGCAGCGCCGAGCAGATGGCGTCCGAGCGGCGCAGGTTTTCCGCCGTGGCGTGGCCGAACAGGTGCAGCAACAGGCGGCCGACCGGATCGGCGGAGCGGCGGCAATAGTCCATCAGCTCCGCGTAGTCGGCGTAGCGCTCCTTGTCGATGTCCTGGATGAAGGCATCCAGCAGGTCGCGGAACAGCTGCAAGGGAAGATCGTGGTCGGCGATCACCGGCCGCAGGCGCTTGAACACCGGGTCGGCGCTCGGCCGGCCCTCCTCGATGGCGTCGAGTTCGGCCTGGTAGCCGGCGAGCAGGGCGTGGCGTTCCTGCGGGCTGCGCTCGCCTTCGTCGGCAAAATCGTCGGCGTTGCGGGCGAACCAGTAGATCGCCGCCACCGGTTCGCGCAGGCGCGGCGGCAGGAGAAAGGAGGCGACGGGAAAGTTTTCGTAGTGGTCGACAGCCATGCGCGGCGGGGTCGGCAGCGAAAGGGCCTGATTGTACAGGGCGTTACCGACGCTGTCGGGGCGCTTGCGGCGCTGCCGGGGCGCCCGGAAAGCAGGTAAAATTCGCGATCCACTCGCTGTCGCGCGGGGCCGGTCCGGCCCCGGCCGTGGCCTGCGCCCAGGTGGCGAAATTGGTAGACGCACCAGATTTAGGTTCTGGCGCCGCAAGGCGTGGGGGTTCGAGTCCCTTCCTGGGCACCAGCGCGCGGGCGGCGGGTCGCGGCCCCCGACACCGGGCTTTTTGATGAACTCTTCGATACGGAAACGGAAATGACGGATACGGCAACGACGGCAGCGGCGGAAAAGGTCAGCCCGCTGGAACGGCGCATCGACATGACGGTGGCGCTGGCGGACATCGAGAAGGATGTCGATCAGCGTCTCAAGCAGATGTCGCGCACGGTGAAGATGGCGGGTTTCCGTCCCGGCAAGGTGCCGATGAAGATGGTGGCCCAGCACTACGGCGGCCAGGCGCGCTCCGACGCGCTCAGCGCCGCGGTCGAGAAGCTGTATGGCGAGAAGGTGCGTGAGCAGAATTTGCGCGTTGCCGGCTATCCGCGCATCGAGCCCAAGGCCGATGCCGGTGAAGGCCAGCTTGGCTTCACGGCGGTCTTCGAGGTCTACCCCGAGTTCACGCTGGGCGACGTTTCCGGCGAATCCGTCGAGAAGCCGACGCTGACGGTGACGGATGTCGAGGTCGACAAGACGCTGGATGTCCTGCGCAAGCAGCGCACGACCTACAGCGAAACCGGTCGCGCCGCCGAAAACGGCGACCGCCTGGTGATCGATTTTGTCGGCCGCAAGGACGGCGAGGAATTCCAGGGCGGCAAGGCCAGCGATTACACGGTGATGGTTGGCGGCGGCATGATGCTGCCCGACTTCGAAGCACAGCTGGTCGGCGTTACGGCCGGCGTGCAGAAGACTTTCGATGTGGCCTTCCCGGCCGATTACCAGGCTGCCGATCTGGCCGGCAGCACCGTGCAATTCGAGATGACGGTGAAGAAGGTCGAAGCGCCGGTGGTGCCCGAGATCGATGCGGAGTTCGCCCGGCAACTCGGAGTTGCCGATGGCGACACGACCAAGATGCGTGCCGAAGTGCAGGCCAATCTCGAACGCGAGGTCAAGAAGCGCCTGCTGGCCAAGGTCAAGGAACAGGTCATGGATGCCCTGCTCAAGGTCAATCCGATCGACGTGCCGAAGGCGCTGGTCGAGATGGAAGCCGAACAGATGGCCGAGGCGGCCAAGCGTGACATGGAACAGCGCGGCATGATGATGAAGAACATGCCGGTCGATCCGGCATGGTTCGTTGACCAGGCATCGCGCCGGGTCAAACTCGGCTTGCTGCTCGCCGAACTGGTCAAGGTCAAGGACCTGCACGTCAAGCCGGAGCAGGTGCGCGCCGTGGTCGACGATTTCGCGTCGACCTTCGAGGATCCGAAGGAAGTCGTGCGCTGGTACTATTCCCAACCGCAACGCTTGGCGGAGGCCGAGGCCCTGGCGCTGGAAAACAACGTCGTAAATTGGGTGCTGGCCAGCGCCAAGGTGTCCGAAGTTCCGATCGCCTTCGACGCGCTGATGGGCAGCGCGGCCTGATCCTTCCGGAGATGTTCATGCACGGTTCAATGCAGTTTGGCGGCGCGCAGGACGCCCCGCTTCCCGAAACGCGGGGCCTGGGCCTGGTGCCCATGGTCATCGAGACCAGCGGCCGCGGCGAGCGTGCCTACGACATCTATTCGCGGCTGCTGCGCGAGCGAGTGGTATTCCTCGTCGGCCCGGTCAACGACGCCACCGCCAACCTGGTGGTGGCCCAGCTGCTGTTCCTCGAATCGGAAAATCCGGACAAGGACATCTTCTTCTACATCAATTCGCCGGGCGGCTCGGTTACGGCGGGCATGGCGATCTACGACACCATGCAGTTCATCAAGCCCAACGTGTCGACGCTATGCATAGGGCAGGCGGCGAGCATGGGCGCCTTCCTGCTGGCGGCGGGCGAAAAGGGCAAGCGTTTCTGCCTGCCGAACTCGCGGGTGATGATTCACCAGCCGATGGGCGGTTTCCAGGGCCAGGCCTCGGACATCGAGATCCACGCCAAGGAAATCCTTTACCTGAAGCAGAAGCTCAACGACATGCTGGCCCACCACACCGGCCAGCCGATCGAGCGCATCGAGCGCGATACCGACCGCGACAACTTCCTTTCCGCCGAGGCTGCGGTAGAGTATGGCCTGGTCGACAAGGTGCTGACGCGCCGCGACGAGGCTGCCGAGGCGGCCAAGGACTGACAGGGCAAGGCAGCGGAGACGACGATGGCGGAAAAGAAAACCGGCGGTGGCGACAAGCTGCTCTACTGCTCCTTCTGCGGCAAGAGTCAGCACGAGGTCAAGAAACTCATCGCCGGCCCGTCCGTGTTCATCTGCGACGAGTGCATCGAGCTGTGCAACGACATCATCCGTGACGAGATCGCCGCCGAACCGGCTACCGGGACCAAGCGCGAACTGCCTGCGCCCAAGGAGATCCGCGACACCCTTGACCAGTACGTGATCGGCCAGGATTCGGCGAAGAAGATCCTCGCCGTTGCGGTCTACAACCACTACAAGCGCATTCGTCACCAGGACAAGGGCAGCGATGGCGTGGAGCTGGCGAAGAGCAACATCCTGCTGATCGGGCCCACCGGCTCGGGCAAGACGCTGCTGGCCCAGACCCTGGCGCGCCTGCTCAACGTGCCCTTCGTCATGGCTGACGCGACCACGCTGACCGAGGCCGGCTACGTCGGCGAAGACGTCGAGAACATCATCCAGAAGCTGTTGCAGAAATGCGACCACGAAGTTGAAAAGGCGCAACAGGGCATCGTCTATATCGACGAGATCGACAAGATCTCGCGCAAGTCCGACAACCCGTCTATCACCCGCGATGTTTCCGGCGAGGGCGTGCAGCAGGCACTGCTCAAGCTGATCGAGGGCACGGTGGCAAGCATTCCGCCGCAGGGCGGGCGCAAGCACCCGAACCAGGACTTCATCCAGATCGACACCACCAACATCCTGTTCATTTGCGGCGGCGCCTTTGACGGCCTAGACAAGGTGATCCGCAACCGCTCCGAGCGGGGCGGCATCGGTTTTGGCGCCGAAGTGCGCAGCCGCGATGCCGGCGGCGTGGACGAAATGCTGAAACAGGTCGAGCCCGAGGACCTGATCAAGTTCGGCCTGATTCCCGAGCTGATCGGTCGCCTGCCTGTGATTGCCACCCTCAGGGAACTGGACGAGGCGGCGCTGGTTGAGATCCTCATCGAACCCAAGAATGCGCTGATCAAGCAATACCAGAAGCTGTTCTCGATGGAAGGCGTCGAGCTTGAAGTGCGCCCCTCGGCGCTGCAGGCCATCGCTCGAAAGGCGCTGAAGCGCAAAACCGGCGCCCGCGGCCTGCGCTCAATCCTGGAGAACGTGCTGCTCGACACCATGTACGAGCTGCCGACCATGGAAAGCGTCAGCAAGGTCGTCATCGACGAGAGTACGGTGGATAGCGGGGCGCAGCCCCTGGTGATCTACGCCGATCAGCAGAAGGTCTCGGGTTCTAACTGAGCCGATGCGGCGTGTGCCGCATCGGCGCCTGCCTTGAAACCCCGCCGGCCACCCCAATGTTCCCGGGGTGACTCATAACCAAAGGACACCATGATGTCTGGCCTGCCCACCGCCCCCACCGAGATTCAGTCCATCCCCCTGCTGCCCCTGCGCGACGTGGTGGTGTTCCCGCACATGGTTATCCCGCTATTCGTCGGCCGACCGAAATCGATCAAGGCGCTCGAAACGGCCATGGAAGCCGGCAAGAGCATCCTGCTGGTAGCCCAGAAGTCGGCCGCCAAGGATGAGCCGGTGCCCGAGGACATGTACGAAATTGGCTGCCTTGCCAATATCCTGCAGATGCTCAAACTGCCCGACGGCACGGTCAAGGTACTGGTCGAGGGCGTGCAGCGCGCGCGCCTGCTGCGCATCGAGGACCAGAAAGCCCTGTTCGTCGCCGACGTGTCGCTGATCCCGATCGAGGAGCGCACCGACAACGAGATCGAGGCCATGCGTCGCACGGTGCTGGCCCAGTTCGATCAGTACGTCAAACTCAACAAGAAGATTCCGCCCGAGGTGCTGACTTCGCTGTCGGGCATCGAGGAAGCCGGGCGCCTGGCCGACACCATCGCCGCCCACCTGCCGCTCAAGCTGGAGCAGAAGCAGGAGGTGCTGGAAGTCTTCGGTGTCGCTGACCGCCTCGACAAGTTGCTCGGCCAGCTCGAAGCCGAGCTCGACATCCTGCAGGTGGAAAAGCGCATCCGCGGCCGCGTCAAGCGCCAGATGGAAAAGAGCCAGCGCGAGTATTACCTCAACGAACAGGTCAAGGCCATCCAGAAGGAACTCGGCGAGGGCGAGGACGGCGCCGACATCGACGAGATGGAAAAAAAGATCAAGGCCGCCGGCATGAGCAAGGAGGCCCTGACCAAGGCCAACGGCGAAATGAAGAAGCTCAAGCTGATGTCGCCGATGTCGGCTGAGGCCACCGTGGTGCGCAACTACATCGAAACCCTGATCGGCCTGCCCTGGAAAAAGAAATCGCGCATCAGCAAGGATCTGTCGGCCGCCGAGAAGATCCTCGACAAGGACCACTACGGGCTGGAGAAGGTCAAGGAACGCATCGTCGAATACCTCGCCGTGCAGCAGCGCGTGGACAAGGTCAAGGCGCCCATCCTCTGCCTGGTCGGCCCTCCCGGCGTGGGCAAGACCTCGCTCGGTCAGTCGATCGCCCGCGCCACCAACCGCAAGTTCATCCGCATGGCGCTGGGCGGCGTGCGCGACGAGGCCGAGATCCGCGGCCACCGCCGCACCTATATCGGCTCGATGCCCGGCAAGATCCTGCAGAACATGAGCAAGGTCGGCGTCAAGAATCCGCTGTTCCTGCTCGACGAGGTGGACAAGCTCGGCCAGGACTTCCGCGGCGATCCTTCCTCGGCACTGCTGGAGGTGCTCGATCCGGAGCAGAACCATACCTTCCAGGACCACTACATCGAGGTCGACTTCGACCTGTCCGACGTAATGTTCGTCGCCACGGCGAACTCGCTGAACATCCCGGCGGCGCTGCTCGATCGCCTGGAAGTGATCCGCCTCGCCGGCTACACGGAAGACGAGAAGATCAACATCGCCACGCGCTACCTGTGCCCGAAGCAGATGAAGAACAACGGCATCAAGCGTGACGAACTGAGCGTCACCGAGGATGCCCTGCGCGACATCGTTCGTTACTACACGCGCGAGGCCGGCGTGCGCGCCCTCGAGCGTGAAATCTCGAAGATCTGCCGCAAGGTGGTGAAGTCGCTGGTAATGAAGGCGCGCAAGAACAAGATGGTGGTTAACGCCCGGAACCTCGACAAGTTCCTCGGCGTGCGCCGCTACAACTTCGGCATGGCCGAAAAGGAAAATCAGGTCGGGCAGGTCACCGGCCTGGCCTGGACAGAAGTGGGCGGCGAGCTGCTGACCATCGAGACCGTGGCTTTGCCTGGCAAGGGCAAGACCATGACTACCGGCAAGCTTGGCGAGGTGATGCAGGAGTCGATCCAGGCCGCGCTCTCGGTGGTGCGCAAGCGCAGCAAGTCGCTGGGCATTGCCGACGATTTCTACCAGAACAACGACATCCACATCCACTTGCCGGAAGGCGCGACGCCCAAGGACGGCCCCAGCGCCGGCATCGCGATCTGCACGGCGCTGGTTTCGGTATTGACCGGCATTCCGGTGCGCGCTGATGTCGCCATGACCGGCGAGATCACGTTGCGCGGCGAAGTGCTGCCTATCGGCGGCCTCAAGGAAAAGCTGCTCGCTGCGGTACGCGGTGGCATCCGCCTGGCACTGATTCCGGAAGAGAACGTCAAGGACCTTGCAGAGATTCCCGATACCATCAAGAACCGCATCGAGATCCAGCCGGTTCGCTGGATCGACAGGGTGCTGGAACTGGCCCTTGAGCGGCAGCCCGAACCGCTGCCGGAGAAGGCGGATGCACCTGCCGTGGCAGTGGTTGGCGATGAAGGCGCCGGCGCGGTGGTGACCCACTGATGCGATGAGCTGTTAAAATTCGCGCCCGGTTGCCCGCTGCGGGCAGTCCCCGTTCATCGGGTGCTTAGCTCAGCTGGTAGAGCGTCGCCCTTACAAGGCGAATGTCGGCGGTTCGATCCCGTCAGCACCCACCACCGAACAAGGCGAACCACGGTTCGCCTTTTTCCTGCAGGGTAAGCGCCCCATGAGCATGTTCGACATCGTCCGCAACAACAAGAGGATCACCCAGGTCTTTCTTGCACTGATCACCCTGCCCTTCGCCTTCTGGGGCGTCGAGTCCTATGTGCGCAACGTGGATAGTGACAGCGAGGTGGCGACGGTCGGCGAAGCGCGGGTCACCCTGCAGGAATTCCAGACGGCGCGCCGTGAACAGCAGGAAGTCGCCATGCGCCAGCTCGGCAAGGTCGATCCGGCGGTATTCGACACACCGCAGATGCGCCGCGCAATACTCGATTCGCTGATAACCCAGCGCCTGCTCGCCGAGCGCGCACGAAAGGCGCGAATGAGCGTCAGCGACCAGCAGCTGGTGCAGTTCATATCTACGGTGCCTACGCTGCAGGAGAACGGCAAGTTCTCCAAGGAGCGCTATGCGGCGCTGGTGGCCGGCCAGAACATGAGCAAGGAAATGTTCGAGGCGCGCTTGCGCCAGGATCTGGCAATGCAGCAGCTGACGATCCCGGTCAGTGAAGGGAGCCTGCCGGGGCAGGCGGCCAGCGCGCGCTGGATTGCCACCCAGCTCGAACAGCGCGAAGTCAGCGAGGCGGCCCTGATCCCCGATGCCTATGCGAAACAGGTGAAGCTGGCGGCTGATGCGGCGCAGAAGCACTATGACGCCAACCGCAAGCAGTACGAAACACGGGAGCAGGTGCGCGCCGAGTTCCTGGTGCTCAGCCGTGACGAGATTGCTGCCCAGACGACGCCCAGCGACAGCGACATCCAGGCCGCCTACAAGGGCAATGAAAGCCGCCTGAAGTCGCCGGAGTCGCGCCGCGCCAGTCATATCCTGATCAAGGCCGGGTCCGGCGCCGACGAGAAGGCAGCGAAGGAAAAGGCCGAGGGCATACTTGCCCAGGTAAAGAAGAGCCCCGCCGACTTTGCCCGGCTGGCCAAGCAGCACTCGCAGGATCCGGGCTCGGCCGACAATGGCGGCGACCTCGACTGGTTCAGTCGCGGCGCCATGGTCAAGCCCTTCGAGGATGCCGTATTCGACATGAAGGAAGGCCAGATCTCGGAACTGGTTCGTACCGACTTCGGCTTCCACATCATCCGCCTTGCCGGAATCCGCGGCGAGCGGGTCAAGCCGCTCGCCGAAGTGCGCGACGAGCTGGTGGCGGAACTCAAGCGCGATGCCGGCATGAAGCGCTACAACGAAGCTGCCGAGGCCTTCGGCAACATGGTTTACGAACAGTCGGACAGCCTCAAGCCCGCCGCCGACAAATGGAAGCTGGCCGTTCGTCAGTCGCCGTGGCTGGCCAAGGGTGGCCAGCTTCCGTCGCCTTTTGACAACCCCAAGCTGGCGACAGCCATCTTTGGCGATGACGCTGTCAAGCAGAAGCGCAACACCGAGGCCGTCGAGATCGGTTCCGGAGTTCTGGTGGCCGCGCGCGTGGTCGAGCACAAACCGGCTGCATTGCAGCCCTTCGCCAGCGTCAGGGCCGAGATCGAGAAGCTCCTAGTACAGCAGGAGGCTGCGCGTCTCGCCATCGAGGATGGCAAGGCCAAGCTGGCGAAGCTGCAGAAGGGCGAGCCCGTGAGCCTGAAGTGGGGGCCGGTGGCCAGCCTGCGGCGCAGCGACCGCCTGCCTCTGGCGCCAGAATCCGTGAGTGCGGTCTTTGCCGCGGATGCCGCCAAGCTGCCCGCCTACGCGGGCACGCCGCATCCGGGCAAGGGATATGCCCTGTACCGGATCAGCGCGGTCAAGGCGGCCGGCAATCCCAAGGACGATCCGCGCACCGCGGCGCTGCAGCAGAATTATTCGCGCACCATCGCCGAAGAGGAATTCTCGGCCTGGCTGGCCACCTTGCGGCGGGAGCACCCGGTGAAGATCAATACCGCCGCGCTTGAGGCAAAAGACCGCTGAGTCGGCTCCGCGCTGCCACCGGCCCCGCAACGCGGGGCTTTTTTACGCCTGTCGAAAGGCTTTCAGGCGGGCAGGGGGTCGGGGTTGCCCATTGCCGTGGTGTGCGTGCCGCCATCGACGTAAAGCACTTCGCCGGTGATGCCGCTGGCAAGGTCGGAGAGCAGGAAAGCCGCCGCGTTGCCGACTTCCTCGATGGTCACGTTGCGGCGCAGGGGTGCATGGTGCGCGTTGTAGGCCAGCAGCTTGCCGAAATTGCCGATGCCCGAGGCCGCCAGGGTCTTGATCGGCCCGGCCGACAGTGCATTGGCGCGCATGCCTTGCGGGCCGAGGCAGAAGGCAAGGTAGCGGGTGGCGGCTTCGAGGCTGGCCTTGGCCAGCCCCATGGTGTTGTAGTTGGGCATGGTGCGCTCGGCACCCAGGTAGGAAAGCGCCAGCAGCGCCGGCTTGTTGCCCTTCAGCAGCAGCGGCCGTGCGGCCTTGGCCAGTGCCGGGTAGCTGTAGGAGGAGATGTCGTGGGCGATGCGAAAGCCTTCACGCGACAGGCCGTCGAGGAAATCGCCCTCGATGGCTTCATTGGGGGCAAAGGCGATCGAATGAACCAGGCCGTCGAGACCCTCCCAGCGCTTGCCGAGTTCGCTGAACACAGCGTCGATCTCGGCATCCTGCGAGACGTCGCAGGGGTAAATCGCGTCCGAGTTGAACTCGCCGGCGTACTTTGCCATCCGGTCCTTGAAACGCTCATTCTGGTAGGTGAAGGCGAGCTCCGCGCCTTCGCGGTGGCAGGCCTTGGCGATGCCGTAGGCAATGGACCGATTGGAGATCAGGCCGGTGATAAGGATGCGTTTGCCAGCGAGGAATCCCATCGCATGTTCCTTGGTTGAAACTGACGGCGGATTATAGCGGATCAGCTAAACTGGACTTCATGCGCGGCCTGCTTTCCTGCCTTCTCGCCCTGCTGCTCGCAGCCTGCAGCGGCGCCTGGAACGACCCCTATCCGGCCTCCGACCGCGGCCGCAACATCCTCTACAGCGCGTTTACCGACCGGCCCAAGCATCTTGATCCGGTGCAGTCCTACAGCGAGGATGAAATCACCTTCACGGCGCAGATCTACGAGCCGCCGCTGCAGTACCACTACCTGAAGCGGCCCTATGAACTGGTCGCCGCCACCGCCGCGGCGGTGCCCGAGCCACGTTACCTCGATGCCGGCGGGCGCCTATTGCCGGCAAACGCCGATCCGGCACGCATAGCCTTCACCGATTACGTCATCCGCATCAAGCCCGGCATTCGCTACCAGCCGCATCCGGCCTTTGCCCGTGGCGCCGACGGCGCCCATCTCTACCATGTGCTGAGCCCGCTCCAGCTCAATGACATCAACGTGCTGGCCGATTTCGCCACGCGCGACAGCCGCGAGCTGACCGCCGACGATTACGTGTATGGCATCAAGCGGCTGGCGCATCCGCGCCTGCACTCGCCGATTTTTGGCCTGATGGCGGAATACATCGTCGGCCTCGATGCCTATGGCAAGCGGCTCAAGGCGCAACGCGACCAACCCTGGATCGACTTGCGCCAGCATGCGCTGGAAGGGGTCGTGGCGATTGATCGCTACCAGTACCGCATCCGCGTCCGCGGCAAGTACCCGCAGTTCCTTTACTGGCTGGCGATGCCCTTCTTCGCCCCCATGCCCTGGGAGGCCGACCGATTCCACAGCCAGCCCGGCATGGCGGAAAAGAACCTGACGCTGGACTGGTACCCGATCGGCACCGGGCCCTACATGCTCACCGAGAACAATCCCAACGCCCGCATGGTGCTGGAACGCAACCCCAACTTCCGCCCCGAAACCTATCCCTGCGAGGGCGAGGCGGGTGACCGCGAAGCAGGCCTGCTCGACGATTGCGGCAAGTCGCTGCCCTTCATCGATCGCGCCGTGTTTACCCGTGAAAAGGAACAGATTCCCTACTGGAACAAATTCCTCCAGGGTTACTACGATGCCTCAGGGATTTCTTCGGACTCATTCGACCAGGCCGTGCAGGTCTCGGCCGGCGAGGTCTCGCTGACAGACGAGATGCGCCGGCAGGGCATCGTCTTGAGTACCTCGGTGGCGACGTCAAGCTTCTACATGGGCTTCAACTGGCTCGACCCGCTGGTTGGCGGCGCCGAACCGAAGACCGCCGAGCGTGCGCGCAAGTTGCGCCAGGCGATCTCGATCGCCATCGACCAGGAAGAGTTCATCTCCATCTTCCAGAACGGACGCGGCATCGCCGCGCAGGGGCCGCTGCCGCCCGGTATCTTCGGCCATCGCGACGGCGAGGCGGGCATGAACCCCTACAGCTACGACTGGGCGGGCAATCATGCCAAACGCAAGCCTGTGGATGCCGCGCGGCGCCTGCTCGCCGAAGCCGGCTGGCCCAATGGGCGTGACGCGCAGAGCGGCGAGCCGCTGGTGATAAATCTGGATACCACCGCCACCGGCGTCGGTGCCAAGGCGCGCATCGACTGGCTGAACAAGCAGTTTGCCAAGCTCGACATCCAGCTCGTGGTGCGCAGTACCGACTACAACCGCTTCCAGGAAAAGGTGCGCAAGGGCGCGGTGCAGCTGTTCTATTTCGGCTGGAATGCGGACTATCCTGACCCGGAGAACTTCATGTTCCTGCTGCACGGCAAGCAGGGCAAGGTCAAGCTCAGCGGCGAAAATGCGGCCAACTACGCAAACGCGGAATACGATCGCCTGTTCGAGCGCATGAAAGCCATGGACAACGGCCGCGAACGCCAGGAGATCATCGACCGCATGGTCGAGATCCTGCGCCAGGATGCTCCCTGGGTATTCGGCTTCCACCCCAAGGACTACAGCCTGCGTCACGCCTGGCTTTACAACCGCAAACCGACCAAGGTCGGCAACAACACGCTGAAGTACCAGCGCATCGACCCGGAATTGCGCGTGCAGAAACGTGCCGAGTGGAACCGGCCGGTGGTCTGGCCACTGCTGCTGGTCCTGGTGGCGCTTGGGCTGGCGATCTGGCCGGCCTGGCGCGGCTACCGGCGGCGCGAAACGGCCACGGCGCGCTAAGGCGCCGTAGCGCCAGCGCCGACTTTTGATTCGGCGGGCGTCAGCTGCCGAAGAAATCCCGCACGCGGTCCAGCCAGCTCTGGGCCTTGGGGTTGTGGCGCGAGGCATTTCCCTGGCTGATCTCCTCGAACTCGCGCAGCAGTTCTCTCTGCCTATCGGTCAGGCTGACCGGTGTTTCCAATACGACATGGCACAGAAGGTCGCCCTGGGCAATCGAACGCACGCCTTTGATGCCCTTGCCGCGCAGACGGAATACCTTGCCGGTCTGGGTTTCCGGCGGTACCTTGAGCTTGGCGACGCCGTCCAGGGTCGGGATCTCGATTTCGCCGCCCAGCGCCGCCGTGGTGAAGCTGACCGGCATTTCGCAATGCAGGTCGTCGTGGTCGCGCTGGAACACGGCGTGCGCCTTGAGGTGGATCTGCACATAGAGGTCGCCGGGCGGGCCACCATTGACGCCGGGCTCGCCTTCGCCGGTGAGGCGTATGCGATCGCCTTCGTCGATCCCGGAGGGGATTTTCACCGACAGTGTCTTGTGCTGCTTGACGCGGCCGGCGCCGTGGCAACTGCCGCAGGGGTCGGCAACGTAGCGCCCGGTGCCGTGGCACTTCGGGCAGGTCTGCTGGATCGAGAAGAAGCCCTGCTGCATGCGCACCTGGCCGTGGCCGGCACAGGTGGGGCAGGTCTTGGGTTCAGTGCCTTTCTTGGCACCGCTGCCGCCGCAGGTTTCGCAACTGGCCATGGTCGGGATGCGGATGCGGGTTTCGGTGCCGCGTGCGGCGTCTTCGAGACTGACTTCGAGGTTGTAGCGCAGGTCGGCGCCGCGATAGACATTGGACCGTCCGCCGCCGCGCTGGCCGCCGCCGCCGAAGATGTCGCCGAAGATGTCGGAGAAGGCATCGGCGAAGCCACCCATGCCGGCGCCGCCCGGGCCCATGCCAGCCTGCGGGTCGACGCCGGCGTGGCCGTACTGGTCATAGGCAGGCCGCTTCTGCGGGTCGGAAAGAACCTCGTAGGCTTCCTTGGCCTCCTTGAAGTGCTCCTCCGCTTTCGGGTTGTCCGGATTGCGGTCGGGATGGTGCTTCATGGCCAGCTTGCGGTAGGCCTTCTTGATCTCGTCGTCCGACGCGTCGCGGTTGACGCCGAGGACTTCGTAGTAGTCGCGCTTTTTTGCCATGTCGTCGTTGTCCGGCTATTGAGTGCAACGGCCGGGTTAAGGGGCGACGAAGTCGCCCGCTTCAACCCGGCCACTTAAAACGGCACGAAGTGTCCGGTTTAAGCCTTCTTGTCCTTCACTTCGGTGAACTCGGCGTCGACCACATCGGCGTCGTCTTTCTTGCCCTCGCCGCCGCCACCGCCGGGCGCCGCACCGGCGCCGGCACCGGCCTGCGCCTGGCTTTCAGCGTAGATCTTTTCGCCCAGTTTCTGTGACACCTTGGCCAGCGCCTCGGTCTTGGCTTCGATAGTGGCCTTGTCGTTGCCCTTGAGCGCTTCCTCGGCATCCTTGACCGCGGCTTCGATGGCCGACTTCTCGTCGGCGCCGATCTTGTCGCCGTGCTCGCCGAGCGCCTTCTTGATCGAATGCACCATGGCGTCGCACTGGTTGCGCGCGTCGACCAGCTCGTGGGCCTTCTTGTCTTCCTCGGCGTGGGCCTCGGCGTCCTGCACCATGCGCTTGATCTCGTCTTCCGAGAGGCCCGAGTTGGCCTTGATGGTGATCTTGTTCTCCTTGCCGGTGCCCTTGTCGCGCGCCGAGACATGCAGGATGCCGTTGGCGTCGATGTCGAAGGTGACCTCGATCTGCGGCATGCCGCGCGGTGCCGGCGGAATGTCGGTGAGGTTGAACTGGCCCAGGCTCTTGTTGCCGCTGGACATCTCGCGTTCGCCCTGCAGCACGTGGATGGTCACCGCGTTCTGGTTGTCGTCGGCGGTGGAGAAGGTCTGCGCCGCCTTGGTCGGGATGGTGGTGTTCTTCTGGATCAGCTTGGTCATGACGCCGCCCAGGGTCTCGATGCCCAGCGAGAGCGGGGTGACGTCGAGCAGCAGCACGTCCTTGACTTCGCCCTGCAGCACGCCGCCCTGGATCGAGGCACCGACGGCCACGGCTTCGTCGGGGTTCACGTCACGGCGCGGCTCCTTGCCGAAGAACTCCTTGACCTTGTCCTGCACCTTGGGCATGCGCGTCATGCCGCCGACCAGGATCACGTCGGTGAGGTCGGAGGTCTTGACCCCGGCATCCTTGATGGCGATGCGGCAGGGCTCGATGGTGCGCGCGATCAGGTCTTCGACCAGGGCCTCGTACTTGGCGCGGGTGAGCTTCATGGTCAGGTGCTTCGGGCCCGAGGCGTCAGCGGTGATGTAGGGCAGGTTGAGCTCGGTCTGCTGGCTGGAGGACAGCTCGATCTTGGCCTTCTCGGCCGCTTCCTTGAGGCGCTGCAGGGCCAGCACGTCGTTCTTCAGGTCGACGCCCTGTTCCTTTTTGAACTCGGTGACGATGTAATCGATCAGCCGCTGGTCGAAGTCTTCGCCGCCGAGGAAGGTGTCGCCGTTGGTGGACAACACCTCGAACTGGTGCTCGCCGTCGATCGCGGCGATTTCGATGATGGAGATGTCGAAGGTGCCGCCACCGAGGTCATACACCGCGATCTTGCGGTCGCCTTCCTGCTTGTCCATGCCAAAGGCCAACGCTGCCGCGGTCGGCTCGTTGATGATGCGCTTGACATCGAGGCCGGCGATGCGGCCGGCGTCCTTGGTGGCCTGACGCTGGCTGTCGTTGAAGTAGGCGGGCACGGTGATCACGGCCTCGGTAACTTCCTCGCCGAGGTAGTCTTCGGCGGTCTTCTTCATCTTGCGCAGAACTTCGGCGGAGACTTGCGGCGGCGCCATCTTGTTGCCGCGCGCCTCGACCCAGGCGTCGCCGTTGTCGGCCTTGACGATCCTGAAGGGCATCAGGTCGATGTCCTTCTGCACTTCCTTTTCCTCGAAGCGACGGCCGATCAGGCGCTTCACGGCGAACAGGGTGTTCTTGGCGTTGGTCACCGCCTGGCGCTTGGCCGAGGCGCCGCAAAGGATCTCGCCATCCTCGGCATAGGCGACGATGGACGGCGTGGTGCGCGCGCCTTCCGCATTTTCGATGACCTTGGGCTTGCCGCCTTCCATGATGGCGACGCAGCTGTTGGTGGTGCCGAGGTCGATGCCGATGATCTTGCCCATGATTTTTCCTTTATCTCAAAGTGGCTTGCCGGCGCGCCGGCAAATATTTATGTCTGTGTCTGATATGGGGTTATTGCCGTTGGCTTCAAGCGGCCGGTGCGGCCCTGGGCTTGGAAACGACAACCAGCGCCGGGCGGATCACGCGGCCGTGCAGGACATAGCCTTTTTGCAAGACGCTGAGTACGGTGTTGGCTTCGCCGTCTGCCTCCAACTGGCTGATGGCCTGGTGCTGGTGCGGGTCAAACTTTTCTCCCAGCGGATTGATTTCGGCGAGGTTGGACTTCTCGAAGGCGGCGACCAGTTGGCGCAAAGTCAGTTCGACACCGGCCTTGAGGTTTTCGGCACTCTGGTTTTCATTGGCCAGTGCCGCTTCCAGGCTGTCTTTCACGGCCAGCAGCTCGCCGGCGAACTTCTCGCTGGCGTACTTGCCGGCCTTGGCGATGTCTTCCTGCGCGCGCCGGCGCACGTTCTCGGTCTCGGCCTTGGCGCGCAGCCAGGCATCGTGGTGCTCGGCGGCCTTCAGTTCGGCGGCCTTGAGCAGGTCTTCGAGGCTGGGCATTACCTCGGCGGCGGGTTCGTCGACAGTTGGCGCCGGCGCGCTTTGCGTACCAGGGATGCCGCTTCGCTGACCGGTAACGGTGTTTTCCGCGGCGGTGGCGTCCGGCAAGGCTTCGGGATTCGTCTTGTCAGTACTTTCCTGCATGGGTCGGGCTCCTCAAGAAACCCGCCGCAGATGAGGGCGATTCCTGCCGTTTCAAGAGCAGGTCGCAATAATAGTTTCAGGTGTGGCTGCGTACCCAGCGCAGGATGCCCGCCATGTCCATCGCGCCGGCCTGGCGCGCGACTTCCCGGCCGTCCTTGAACAAGGCCAGGGTGGGAATCGAGCGAATGTTGAAGCGGGCGGCAAGCTGCTGTTCTTCTTCGGTATTGAGCTTGGCCAGGCGGATGCCGGGTTCGAGCTGACGGGCGGCGGCAGCGAAGGCCGGCGCCATGCTGCGGCAGGGGCCGCACCAGGGCGCCCAGAAATCCACCAGCACGGGAATGCCGGAGCGACCGACGTGCTGGTCGAAGCTGCTGGCGTCGAGTTCCAGTGGCTCGCCGCGAAACATCGGTGATTTGCATTTGCCGCAGACGGCGCCGTCGCCCAGGCGTTCGGCGGGCAGGCGATTGGGGGCGTGGCAGTGCGGGCAAACGACGATCAGGCTCTCAGCCATGACGGACTCCATATATCAGTTTCTACTGATATATGGCCACGCGAGGCGAGTTCAAGAAGGCGTCAGGATTTGGCGCCGAGTGCGGCGGCGCGTGCGTTGGCCTGTGGGTCGGCGTTCGCCGCCAGCGACCAGCCCCCGAGGTGCCGGGTGACGAGACCGCCGAGCGTGGCGATCCAGTCGGGTCGTTCGTTGACGGCCGGGATGTAGTGGTATTCGCCGCCACCGGAGGACAGAAAATCGCCCTTGCAGTCCATGGCGATCTCTTCCAGGGTTTCCAGGCAGTCGGCGACGAAGCCGGGGCAGATCACGTCGACGCGGCGGGTCTTGTCGTGGCCAAGCTTTTCAAGCGTGGCCTGGGTGTAGGGTTGCAGCCATTCGGCCTTGCCGAAGCGCGACTGGAAGGTGATCAGGTACTGGTCCGCGGCCAGCCCGAGGTGTTCGGCGATCAGGCGGCCGGTCTTCTGGCATTCGCAGTAGTAGGGGTCGCCGAGGTCGAGGCAGCGCCGCGGCAGGCCGTGGAAGCTCATCAGCAGCTTGTCCGGGCGGCCGTTCGCCGCCCAGTATTCCTGCACGGTGGCGGCAACACTGGCGATGTAGCCCGGTTCGTCGTGGAAATGCTTGACGAAGCGGACTTCCATCGGGTTGCGTGTGCGCTTGATCCAGTCGGCGACGTCGTCCATGGCGCTGCCGCTGGAACTTGCCGCGTACTGCGGGTACATCGGCACGACGAGCACGCGCTCGACGCCTTCTGCCTTGAGTCGGTCGAGGGTTTCGGCGATCGCCGGCCTGCCGTAGCGCATGGCCCAGGCGACGGCGACATCAGGGTGGCCGGCCTCGCCCAGCCAGCCCTTGAGCAGGGCGGTCTGGCGTTCGGTATGCACCTTCAGCGGCGAGCCCTCGGGCAGCCAGATCTTGGCGTACTTGGCGGCCGATTTCGCCGGACGCGTGTTGAGCACGAAAAGATTGAGGATCAGCCACCAGACCGGGCGCGGGATCTCGACGATGCGCGGGTCCCAGAGGAACTCGCCGAGATACTTGCGCAGGGCCGCCTTGGTCGGTGCCTCGGGGGTGCCGAGGTTGATAAGCAGGACAGCCGTGCGGCGCGTCGCGCCATGGTTGGGCGCGGGTTCAGGAGCGTAGCGGGGCATGGGCGACAGATGCGGTCAGGGCGCGGAAAGGGCGGAGGACATCAGCTTGGCGGTGATGTCGACGATGGGGATCACGCGCTCATAGGCCATGCGCGTCGGACCGATGACGCCGATGGTGCCGACAATCTGGCCGTCCATTTCGTATGGCGCGGTGACCACCGAGCATTCGTCGAGCGGCGCGATGCCGGACTCACCGCCAATGAAAACCTGCACGCCTTCGGCGCGGCTCGACAGTTCGAGCAGCTGGGCCAGCCCGGTGCGCTGCTCGAACAGATCGAACAGGCGGCGCAGGCGTGTCATGTTGGAAGAGAGATCCTCTATGCCGAGCAGGTTCTTCTCGCCGCTGATCACGTATTGCTTGGAGGTGTCGGTGACCGCCTGGTTGCCCATTTCCAGCGCTGCGGTCATCAGTTCGGAGACATCGGCGCGCAGCTGTCGCAGTTCCTCGGCGAGTCGCGCGCGGACCTGGTCGAAATCGAGGCCGAGGCAGTTCTGGTTCAGGTAGTTTGCGGCCTCGGTAAGTTCCGAAGGACTGTAGTGGCGCTGGGTGAACAGGATGCGGTTCTGCACGTCACCATCGGCGGTGACAATGATCAGCAGCACCCGCTTTTCGGACAGGCCGAGGAACTCGATCTGGCGTATGCGCGGCTGTTGCCGGCGCGGCGTGACCACGATGCCGGCAAAGGCGGTCAGCTGCGACAGCAGCTGGGAGGCATGGCTGATCACCAGCTGCGGCTGGTCGGGGTGGATGGCAAACTCGATTTCCGACAGGACATCCTGTTGCAGTGGCTTCACCGTCAGCAGCGAATCGACGAAGAGGCGGTAACCGAGCGGCGTCGGGATGCGCCCGGCGGAGGTGTGCGGACTGGCAATGAAACCCATCTCCTCCAGATCGGACATGACATTGCGGATGGTCGCCGGGGAAAGTTCGAGGCCGGAGTATTTCGACAGGGTGCGCGAGCCGACCGGCTGGCCTTCCGCGATATAGCGTTCGATCAGGGTCTTGAGCAGGGTCTGGGCACGTTGGTCGAGCATCCGGCGATTGTAGTCATTTCGGCCTGAGCGTGTCAGATGGCGCCCGGACGGCCGGATTCAAGCCGGACGTTGCCAAAAAACCCTGCGGCCGGGCCTTTACCGCGCCGTGCGGTATGGTTAAATCATTGCATGAATGGCGCATTCCGCAGCATCGCCCTGATCGGCAAATACCGCAGCCCCGAGATCGCGGAATCTCTGCTCGCGCTGGCCGCGCTCCTGCGCGAGCAGGGCCGTGAGGTGCTGCTCGAAGAGGCCACAGCCGCGGCGGTGGGCAGCAACGGCTATGCCGTAGCCAGCTACGAGGTGATCGGCACCACGGCCGACTTGGCGATCGTGCTCGGCGGCGACGGCACCATGCTTAACGCGGCGCGGCAACTGGCGCGCTCCGAGGTGCCGCTGGTCGGCATCAATCAGGGTCGCCTGGGCTTCATGACCGACATTGCCCTCGACGCCATGCGGGACAGCATCGCCGACCTGCTCGAAGGCCGCTTTTCGCGCGAACGGCGTTTCCTGCTCGACGCCGAGATCTGGCGCGGCGGCCGGCAGGCCTACGCCACCCTGGCGCTCAACGACGTGGTGGTTAACAAGGGCGAGCTCGGCCGCATGATCGAACTCGAAATCAAGGTCGACAGCGAGCTGATCCACGTCCTGCGCGCCGACGGCCTGATCGTGTCCACGCCCACCGGGTCGACAGCCTATGCGCTGTCGGCCAACGGCCCGATCCTGCACCCATCGGTGGCAGGTATTGCGATCGTGCCGTTGTGTCCCCACGCGTTGTCGAACCGGCCGATCACGGTCAGCGACGGCAGTGTCATCGAGGTGATCCTGCCGGCGCCGCATGACGGGCGCGTGCATTTCGACGGCCAGGGCCGCTTCGACGTGCGGTCCGGCGACATCCTGCGCGTGGCGCGTTCGCGTCATGGCATCACACTGCTGCATCCGCCGGGCTACAGCTATTTCGCCATGCTGCGCGAGAAGCTGCACTGGAGTTCCACCCCCCGCCACTAGCCGCTGCTCTCCACGACATGCTGCAACGACTCCTGATCCGCGACTTCGTCATCGTCGACCGCCTCGAACTTGAATTCGCCACCGGATTTGGCGCGCTGACCGGCGAGACCGGCGCCGGCAAGTCGATCCTGGTCGATGCGCTGTCGCTGGCACTGGGCGAGCGTGCCGATGCAGCGGTGGTTCGCAGCGGCGCCGAGCGCGCCGACGTTTCCGCGGAATTCGACGTTGCTGCCGACGGCGCCCTTGAAGCCTGGCTGCGTGCCGGCGATTTCGACAGCGATGTCTGCCTGCTGCGCCGCGTGGTCGATGCCGGTGGCCGTTCGCGCGCCTACATCAACGGCACGGCGGCAACACTGGGCCAGCTGCGTGAGGCCGCCGAGTTTCTCGCCGACATCCACGGCCAGAATGCCCATCACTCGCTGTTGCGCGGCGACGCCCAGCGCGGTCTGCTCGATGCCCATGCCGGCGGTACGGCACTGGCGAAGGAGGTGGCCGCGGCCTGGGGGGCGTGGCGCGCCGCACGTGAGGCGTGCATCGCCGCCGCGAGGGATGTCGAGGCGACACAGCGCGAACGCGAACTTCTGGAATGGCAGGTGAAGGAACTGGATGCGCTGGCCTTCGAATCCGGCGCATGGCAGGAGACCGAGCAGGAACAACGTCGCCTGGGCAATGCCAATGCCCTGCTGGAGGCTGCGGCCGGGGCACTTGCGGCGCTGGAAGAAGGCGATGGCGGGGGCATCGCATCCCTGCGCCACGCCGGCGCACGTCTGGCGGACATGGCGGCCGTCGATCCGGCGCTGGGCGACGCCGCGCAGCTCTACGACAGTGCGCTGATCCAGCTCGAAGAGTCGGCGCTGGCGCTACGGCGCTACCAGGATCGCCTCGAACTGGACCCCCAGCGTCTGGCCGAACTGGATGCGCGCATCGACGCGGTGATGCAGATGGCACGCAAGCACCGCGTCGCGCCGGAGGATTTGCCAGGCCTACTTGTTGGCTTGCGTGCGCGCCTAGCCGAATTGACGCTGCGGGCGGACCCGCAGGCGCTGGCCGAGCGCGAGCGCGAGACCGAAGCTGCCTACCGCCAGTTGGCGAGGAAGCTTTCGGCGCTGCGCGCGAAGGCGGGCAAGGCGCTGTCGGCGGCAGTGACGCGCGGCATGCAGGACCTGGCCATGGAGGGTGGCCGCTTCGAAATCGCGCTGGAGTCGATCGCCGAAGGATTGGCGGCCGGGCTTGAGAGCGTCGAATTCCGCGTTGCGGCGAACGCCGGACAGCCGCTGCGGCCGCTGGCGAAAGTGGCCTCCGGCGGCGAGCTTTCGCGCATCGGACTGGCGTTGCAGGTGATCGCCAGCCAGGCCAATCTTGCCGGCACGCTGATCTTCGACGAAGTTGATGTCGGCATCGGCGGCCGCGTTGCCGAGATCGTCGGCCGCATGCTGCGCGAACTCGGCAAGTCCCGCCAGGTGCTGTGCGTCACCCATCTGCCACAGGTGGCGGCGCAGGCCGACTGGCAATGGTCAGTCGCCAAGGAAACACGCGACGGCCGCACCTCTTCCAGGGTAGTCGCCCTTGACCGCGAGGCCCGCATCGGCGAGATCGCGCGCATGCTCGGCGGGGAAAAAATCACTGAAACCACGCACCGTCACGCGGCGGAAATGTTGGAGCAGCGTGTTGGCGGATAGATGCGAACTGACGTTTGAGTGCCGCACAAGGCGATCCAGATCGGCTCGTACGGGAATCCGCGCGGCAGGTCATGCATTGCCCAAACATTTGGCTGACCTCTCTCACGCGGCCCCGGTTTTCAGCAGATGACGCGTTGTCGTTGGGCTTGATCCCTGTACTGCTTTGAATTACGTTAATAAGCAACGGGTAATTCAATTTGACGGAGGGTTTCATGAAAAGCACGCTTACATCGCGTGGCCAGACCGTGGTTCCCGCCGAGATCAGGCACCGCTTCGGCCTGACGCCGTTCGATGGCCTGGAGTGGCTTGTGGAAGGCACCACGATCCGCGTGGTGCCGGTGCGGCGCGATCCGGTGGCGGCCTTTCGTGGTCAGGGCAAGGGCGGTGCGGTCAAGCGCCTGCTGGCCGAGCGCAAGGCGGACAGGGCGCACGAGTGAAGCGCTGGCTGCTGGATACCTCGGCCATGCTTGCGTTGCGCGACGACGAGGCCGGCGCGGACCGGGTGGCGGGCTTGCTTGCTCAGGCGCAGGCCGGTCGTGCCGGCTGCTACGGCTGCTTCATGTCGCTGATGGAGGTCTATTACCGGGTGTGGAAGGACGAAGGTGAGGCGGCGGGGCGGCTGGCCTACGCGCAGTGCCGTTCGCTGCCGATAGAGTGGATTCATGAGTCCTCAGAACTGCTGGAGGCGGCCGCCGCCATCAAGGCGACACATGCCTTGTCATTGGCCGCCGCATGGATCGCGGCCGCAGCTCGGCTTGCAGGCGCCACGCTGGTGCACAAGGACCCTGAGTTCTCCGTGCTCAAGCTGGCGCAGGAAGTTCTGCCCTACAAATAGCTAACGGCTCGCACCCAGCATCGCCGCGATACCGGTGGCGATGAATACGGCGGCGGCCAGCCAGCGGATGTACTTCAATGGCAGGCGTGCCGCCAGCTTCTCGCCGATCAGCACCGCCGGGACGTTGGCCAGCATCATGCCGATGGTGGTGCCCATGATGACGGCAAACAGCGCGCCGGCAAACTGTGCCCCCAGGGCGACCGTGGCAAACTGCGTCTTGTCACCCATTTCGGCGATGAAAAAGGCGATCGTGGTAGTGACGAAAGCGCCGGCCGGGTGAGTCTTCGGCTCTTCGTCGAGCGAATCCGGATGCAGGGCCCATAGACCGAAGGCGACGAACACTACGCCTGTGATCCAGGGCAGCCACTGCGGCGCTATCAGCTGCGCCAGCCAGACGCCGACAGAGCCCGCGAGTGCATGGTTGAGTACCGTGGCGACGAAAATGCCGGCGATGATGGCCCAGGGCTTGCGCAGGCGCGCGGCCAGTACGAAGGAAAGCAGCTGCGTCTTGTCGCCGATCTCGGCGATGGCGACCAGCGTGGTGGAGGTGAGGAAGGCTTCCATTGCGGCAGGAGTAAGGGAGACGGACCAGGGCACGGCAAGCTTGGCAGTGCCGGGTTACGTGCGTGTTGTGCGGAATCAGGGCTTGCGGTGGGGGCAGGCGCTCTTGGTGCACTCGGCGTAGAGATAGAGCGCGTGTTCCCTGACGCTGAAACCGTGCTGTTCGGCGACCTTGTGCTGGCGCTTTTCGATCTCGGGGTCGAAGAATTCCTCGACGCGCCCGCAATCGATGCAGACGAGGTGGTCGTGGTGGCTGCCTTCGTTCAGTTCGAAGATCGACTTGCCCGACTCGAAATGGTGACGCTGCAGCAGGCCGGCCTGCTCGAACTGGGTCAGCACCCGATATACCGTGGCCAGGCCGATGTCGAGGCCATCGGCCAGCAGGTGGCGATACACGTCCTCGGCCGTGACATGGCGCGGGGCCCCTTCATCCTGCAGCTTGTGGAAGAGGTCGAGGATCTTGAGGCGTGGATAGGTGGCCTTGAGGCCGATGCTCTTGAGGTCGTCGGGGTGAGTCATTGGGCGAGGATGTGGCGCATGCCGCGCAGGGCCGGACGGCCGGCTATGATATAGTTTTCGCGGTCCGGTTGGGACAAAGCCGTCAGGACCGCATGCGGCCTGCAACACGCCCGCGCCGCCAACCCAGAAAGCGATCCGATACTCCCGATGAAGCGAATCCTGTTCCTACTTCCCCTGCTTGCGGCCTGTTCGTCGACGCCGGAGATCACGAAGTACCTGAGCCCTTACAAGATCGACGTGCGCCAGGGCAACATGGTCACCCAGGAAATGGTCGCCCAGCTCAGGCCCGGCCTCAACCGTGACCAGGTGCGCTTCATTCTTGGCACGCCACTGGTGACCGACATGTTTCATGCCGACCGCTGGGACTACATCTATCGCTTCCAGCCAGGGCGTGGCGAGGTCCAGCAGCGCGTGCTGACCGTGTTTTTCCAGAACAATGTGCTGCTCAGGGTGGCCGGCGACGTGGTGGCCGACGATCCGGGCAAGGCCGAGGCGCCAAAGGCCGCCTCGCAGGTTGTCGATATCCCGCGACCTGCTGCCGAAGGCGGCAACAGCCAGGAAAAAAAATAAGCCATGGAACCGATCCGTTACGCCATCGCCGGCAGCGCCGGCCGCATGGGGCGCACCCTGATCGAAGCGGTGCAGCAGGACCCGGCGGCCAGCCTTGGTGCCGCGCTGGAGCACCCTTCCAGCCCCTTTCTTGGTCGTGACGCCGGCGAACTGGTTGGCGCGCCCTGCGGGGTAGTGGTCGATGCCGATCTTGACGCGGCGCTGGCGCGCGCCGACTGCCTGATCGATTTCACGCGCCCCGAGGGTACCTTGCAGCACATCGTGGCCTGCCGGCGGCACAAGCGCAGCCTGGTGATCGGTACCACCGGCATGACGGCCGAGGGCAAGGCGGCGATTGCCGAGGCGGCGAAGGAGATTCCCATCGTTTTCGCTCCGAACATGGCGATTGGCGTCAACGCGGTATTCCGTCTGCTCGACGTCGCTGCCCGCATCCTAGATCAGGGCTATGACATAGAGATTACCGAAGCCCATCACCGGTACAAGGTGGATGCGCCCTCCGGCACTGCACTGCGCATGGGCGAGATCGTCGCCAGCGCGCTCGGTCGCGACCTTGCCGACTGCGCCGTCTATGGCCGCGAAGGCCATACCGGTGAGCGCCCGGGGCGGCAGATCGGCTTTTCCACGGTACGCGGTGGTGACATCATCGGCGACCATGCCGTGCTGTTCGCCGGCATCGGCGAACGCATCGAAATCACCCACAAGTCCGGCGGGCGCATGCATTACGCCACCGGTGCCTTGCGTGCCGGCCAGTTCCTGCGAGGCCGGCCTGCCGGCCTGTTCGACATGCAGGATGTGCTCGGCTTGAAATAGGCCTGCGGCGCGACGAACTTGCGCGCCTGGCTGATTACAAGGGGTGGCCGTCAGGTATAATTGAAAAGTTTGCCGAACGCCATGTGAAACAAGCCGCGTCCGGTTCCGATAGACGTCGTGCCTTGTTCCGGGAGCCTCATCGTGTCTCAGTTTCCGCCCGCCCTTCTCGCCCTGGCCGACGGAACGGTATTCAAGGGCAAGGGAATCGGCGCTACGGGCGCCAGTGTCGGAGAGGTGGTGTTCAATACCGCCATGACCGGCTACCAGGAGATCCTCACCGATCCCTCCTATTCCCGGCAGATCGTCACGCTGACCTATCCCCACATCGGCAATTACGGCGTTAACAGCGAGGACTGCGAAGCCTCGCGGATCCACGCCGCCGGCCTCGTCATCCGCGATCTGCCGCTGCTGGCCTCGAATTTTCGCAGTGAACAGACGCTTGACGCCTACCTGCGCGCCGAGAACGTACTCGGCATTGCCGACATCGATACCCGCAAGCTCACCCGCATCCTGCGCGAAAAAGGCGCCCAGGCCGGCTGCCTGATGGCTGGCAGCAGCCTCGACGCCGATGCGGCCGTGGCCCAGGCGCGGGCTTTCCCCGGCCTGGCCGGGATGGACCTGGCAAAGGAAGTCACGGTCGACAGGGCTTACGTCTGGTCCGAAGGCGAATGGAGGCTCGGCAAGGGCTATGCAACCCAGGGGGCGACCCGTTTCCATGTCGTGGCCTACGACTTCGGCGTCAAGCGCAACATCCTGCGCATGCTGGCCGAGCGCGGCTGCAGGCTGACTGTGGTGCCGGCCAAGACAACTGCCGCCGAGGTGCTGGCGCTTAATCCCGACGGCGTGTTCCTTTCCAACGGCCCCGGCGATCCCGAGCCCTGCGACTACGCGATTGCCGCGATCCGGGTTTTCCTGGAGAAGAAGCTGCCGACTTTCGGCATCTGCCTCGGTCACCAGCTGATGGCGCTCGCCGCCGGCGGCAAGACGATGAAGATGAAGTTCGGCCACCACGGCGCCAACCACCCGGTCAAGGATCTCGACACCGGGCAGGTGCTGATCACCAGCCAGAACCATGGCTTTGCCGCCGACCCGGCGACCCTGCCGGCGAACGTCAGGGTGACCCACGTCTCGCTGTTCGACGGCAGCCTGCAGGGCATGGCGTTTACCGACCGACCGGCCTTCTGCTTCCAGGGCCATCCGGAAGCCAGCCCCGGCCCGCACGACGTCGCCTACCTGTTCGACCGCTTCATCGGCATGATGGAGCAAATCTAATATGCCAAAGCGCACTGACATCCAGAGCATTCTGATCATCGGCGCCGGCCCGATCATCATCGGCCAGGCCTGCGAATTCGACTATTCGGGCGCCCAGGCCTGCAAGGCGCTGCGCGAGGAAGGCTACCGCGTCATCCTGGTGAATTCGAATCCGGCGACGATCATGACCGATCCGGGCATGGCCGACGTTACCTACATCGAGCCGATCACCTGGAAGGTGCTGGAGAACATCATCGCCAAGGAGCGGCCTGACGCGCTGCTGCCGACCATGGGGGGGCAGACCGCGCTGAACTGTGCGCCTGACCTCGCCAAGCACGGTGTTCTCGAAAAATACGAGGTGGAGATGATCGGTGCCTCCAAGGAGGCCATCGACAAGGCCGAGGACCGAGAGAAGTTCAAGCAGGCGATGACCAGGATAGGCCTGGGCAGTGCGCGCTCCGGCATTGCCCACAGCCTTGAAGAGGCGCAGCAGGTACAGAGCGTGATGGGCTTTCCGACCATCATCCGGCCGTCCTTCACCATGGGCGGCTCGGGCGGCGGCATCGCCTACAACCAGGAAGAGTTCGTCGAAATCTGCAAGCGCGGCCTCGAAGCCAGCCCGACCAAGGAACTCCTGATCGAGGAGTCGCTGCTCGGCTGGAAAGAGTACGAGATGGAGGTGGTGCGCGACCGCAAGGACAACTGCATCATCGTCTGCTCGATCGAGAACCTCGACCCGATGGGCGTACACACCGGCGACTCGATCACCGTCGCGCCGGCGCAGACGCTCACCGACAAGGAATACCAGATCATGCGCAACGCCAGCATCGCGGTGCTGCGCGAGATCGGCGTCGACACCGGCGGCTCGAACGTGCAGTTCGCGATCAACCCGGACGACGGGCGCATGATCGTGATCGAGATGAACCCGCGCGTCTCGCGTTCTTCGGCGCTGGCCTCGAAAGCAACGGGCTTCCCGATCGCCAAGGTCGCTGCCAAGCTGGCGGTCGGCTATACGCTGGACGAACTGAAGAACGACATCACAGGTGGCGCCACCCCGGCGTCCTTCGAGCCCTCGATCGACTACGTGGTGACCAAGGTGCCGCGTTTCGCCTTCGAGAAGTTTCCGATGGCCAATGATCGCCTGACAACGCAGATGAAGTCGGTGGGCGAGGTGATGGCGATCGGCCGCAGCTTCCAGGAATCCATGCAGAAGGCCCTGCGTGGTCTGGAGGTCAGCGTGTACGGCTTCGACGAAGTCGATGCCGACACGGAGGAACTCAACCGCGAGCTGGCCAATCCCGGACCGGAGCGCATCTGGTACGTCGGCCAGGCCTTTCGCGAGGGCTACAGCCTGAAGCAGGTATTCGACCTGAGCAAGATCGACCCCTGGTTCCTGGTGCAGATCGAGGAAATTATCCGGATCGAGGCCTGGATGCGTTCGCAGAACCTTGCCGACATTGATGCCGACGCCCTGCGCGGGCTCAAGCGCAAGGGATTCTCGGATCGTCGCATCGGCATGCTGGTGGGTGCCAGCGGCGAGACGGCGGTACGCGAGCGCCGCCATGCGCTGGGCGTGCGCCCGGTCTATAAGCGCGTCGATACCTGTGCCGCGGAATTCGCCACGGCGACGGCGTACATGTACTCGACCTATGAGGACGAGTGCGAGTCACGCCCCGCTGACAGGAAGAAGATCATGGTGATCGGCGGTGGTCCCAACCGCATCGGCCAGGGCATCGAATTCGACTACTGCTGCGTGCATGCCGCGCTGGCAATGCGGGAGGATGGTTACGAAACCATTATGGTCAACTGCAATCCGGAGACCGTGTCGACCGATTACGACACCTCCGACCGGCTTTATTTCGAGCCGGTGACGCTGGAAGACCTGCTGGAGATCGTTCATGTCGAAAAGCCGGTGGGCGTGATCGTCCAGTTTGGCGGCCAGACTCCGCTCAAGCGGGCACGCGAACTCGAAGCCAATGGCGTGCCCATCATCGGCACCAGTCCGGACATGATCGATGCCGCCGAGGACCGCGAACGCTTTCAGAAGCTGCTGCACGACCTTGGCCTCAAGCAGCCGCCCAATCGCACGGCACGTACCGAGCCCGATGCCATCCGCCTCGCGGCGGAGATCGGCTACCCGCTGGTGGTGCGCCCGAGCTACGTGCTGGGTGGTCGCGCCATGGAGATTGTGCACGAGGAGAAAGACCTCGAACGCTACATGCGCGAAGCGGTCAAGGTTTCCAACGACAGCCCGGTGCTGCTCGATCGCTTCCTCAACGACGCCACCGAGGTGGATGTCGACGCCCTGTCGGATGGCAGGCAGGTGATCATCGGCGGCATCATGGAACACATCGAGCAGGCGGGTGTGCATTCGGGCGACTCCGCCTGTTCCCTGCCGCCGTTTTCCCTCAGCAGGGAGATCCAGGACGAACTGCGCCGTCAGACCGAAATGATGGCCCGGGGCCTCAATGTCGTCGGCCTGATGAACGTCCAGTTCGCCATCCAGAAGACTCCGGAAGGACAAAAGGACGTGGTCTATGTCCTCGAAGTCAATCCGCGCGCCTCGCGTACCGTGCCCTTTGTCTCCAAGGCGACCGGTTTGCCCCTGGCGAAGATCGCCGCGCGTTGCATGGCCGGCCGCAGCCTTGCCGACCAGGGGGTGGCGCGGGAGGTGATTCCGCCCTATTTCTCGGTGAAGGAGGCGGTGTTCCCCTTCATCAAGTTCCCCGGCGTGGACACCATCCTTGGCCCGGAGATGAAGTCGACAGGCGAGGTCATGGGCGTCGGTCGGACGTTTGGCGAAGCCTTCATCAAATCGCAGTTCGCCGCCGGCACGCGCCTGCCCAAGTCGGGCAAGGTGTTCCTCAGCGTCAAGCCCTCCGATCGGCCGAAAGCGGTCGAGGTGGCGCGCGAACTGCACGAACTGGGCTTCGCCATCGTCGCCACACGCGGTACCGGAGGCGCCATCGGCGAAGCCGGCATACCCGTCACGGTAGTCAATAAGGTGACCGAGGGGCGCCCCCATATTGTCGATATGATCAAGAACGACGAGATCGTGCTGATCGTCAATACCGTCGAGGAGAAGCGCGTGGCAATTGCCGACTCGCGTTCCATACGCACCTCCGCACTGGCCGCCCGGGTGACCCTGTTCACCACCATCGAGGGCGGGCGTGCGGCCTGCGCCGGCATGCGCCACGACGGTCTGGAAACCTATCCCCTGCAGTCCCTGCACGCCGAGCTGGCACCATGAGCAAGTTTCCCATCACGTTGCGCGGCGCGGAACTGCTGCGCGAGGAACTGCAGAGACTGAAATCCGTCGATCGCCCGGGGGTAATTGCCGCGATCGCCGAAGCCCGCTCCCATGGCGATCTCTCGGAGAACGCCGAGTACGATGCGGCCAAGGAAAGGCAGGGCTTTCTCGAAGGGCGCATCAAGGAAGTCGAAGGCAAGCTGGGCAATGCCCAGATCATCGATCCTGCCTCGCTCGACGCCGACGGCCGGGTAGTCTTCGGCGCCACCGTCGAACTCGAGGACATGGACAGCGGCGCTACCGTGAGCTACCAGATCGTCGGTGACGACGAGGCCGACATCAAGGCGGCCAAGATTTCGCTCAATTCGCCGGTGGCACGCGCGCTGATCGGCAAGTTTGCCGGCGATGTCGCCGAGGTGCAGACACCCGGCGGCCGGCGCGAATACGAGATCCTCGACGTCAAGTACGTCTGATGCGCTTTGCCGGCGCGCTCTACAGCCTTTGCCTCACTGTCTGGGTAGGTGGCCTGCTGACCGTCGGCTATCTGGTCGCGCCCATCCTGTTCTCGCAGCTGACCGACCGTGCGTTGGCCGGCCAGCTTGCCGGTGCCATGTTCGCGGCCATCGCCTGGGTCGGCATGGTGTGCGCAGGCTACCTGCTGGCATATGTGCTGGCGCTCAAGGGCTGGCGGGCGTTCCGCTCCTCGGTGTTCTGGCTGGTGCTGGCCATGCTGGCATTGACCCTGGCCGGGCATTTCGGCATCCAGCCCATTCTGGCCCAGCTCAAGGCCGACGCACTGCCGCGCCAGGTGATGGAAAGCGCCATGCGCGATCGCTTTGCGACATGGCACGGAATCTCGAGTGCGCTCTACCTGGTGCAGTCGCTGCTCGGTATCGGTCTGGTCCTGGTCCAGGGCCGGAGCCCGGCGCGCTAAGGCTTGCGGTTGCGAGCCTCGATGCGGGCCGCCGCCTGCTTCTTGGTGACGGGTGGCGCGGACTTGCGCCGTGGTGCCGGCGCCGACTCCTGGTTGTTGGCGAATTTCGGGTTCTCGCGCCAGAGCACGAGGAGGTTGCCGATGTGCTGCACCTCGGCGCAGGCAAGCGTGGCACAGATTTCGGCCAGCAGTGCCTCGCGATCCTCGCGCTCGATGCCGTACAGTCTCACCTTGATGAGTTCGTGGGCCTTGAGAGAGCGGTCGATTTCGGCGAGCACGGTGGGTGTCAGGCCTTTCTGGCTGATCGACACGACGGGCTTGAGGTGGTGGGCGGCAGCCCGGAGGGCGCGGCGCTCGGTGGGGGAGATTTCAATCATGGCGGGATTCTAGCTTGAGCAGCAAGGTCGCGAGCAGCAAGAAGAACAAGACCAACAAGGCCTGGATTCACGAGCACGTCAACGACACCTACGTGCAGCGTGCCCGCGCCGGTGGCCTGCGCTCGCGCGCCGCGTTCAAGTTGAGTGAGATTGACGACAAGGACCACCTGCTGCGCCCGGGGATGGCGGTGGTCGACCTCGGCTCCGCGCCAGGCAGCTGGTCGCAGGTGGCAATCAGGCGCGTCGCACCCGGCGGACGCGTGATCGCTGTCGACCTGCTGCCGATGGAGGCCATCCATGGCGTCAGCTTCATCCAGGGCGATTTTCGCGAAGACACGGTGCTTGGCGAACTGATCGGGGCGCTCGACGGGCGCCAGGCAGATCTTGTTTTGTCCGACATGGCCCCCAATATGTCCGGTATTGCCTCTGTCGACCAGGCGAGGGTGATGCTGCTCGCGGAACTGACCCTCGAATTTTGCCGGGATCACCTGAAACCCGGCGGCGGTTTGCTGGTCAAGGTCTTTCAGGGCGACGGGTTCATGGAATTGCGCAAGGCGCTGCAGCAGATGTTCGGCACGCTTCAACTGCGAAAGCCTGCCGCATCGCGTGACCGCAGCGCCGAAATCTACCTGCTGGCGCAGGGAAAACGGGCCTGATGGCGCGATTTCCGGGTTTGCAGGGGGCAGGGAAGGGCACTACAATGTTTCGTGTCCATTTGGACCGAGGAAGAGAGAGGCACGGCTTTGAATAACATGTTCAAGAATATGGCGATCTGGCTGGTGATTGGCATCGTCCTGATGACGGTGTTCAATAATTTCAACAGCCGTCAGGCCGCCCTCGGTTCGCTCGAATATTCGCAGTTCCTCGAAGAGGTCAAGCAGGGGCGGATTGCCAAGGTTGTCATCCAGGGGCGCACCCTTGAGGCCACCACCGTCGAGGGCAAGCGCATCACCACCTACGCGCCACCCGACCTCTGGATGGTCTCCGACCTCCTCAAGAACAACGTCAAGGTCGTCGCCAAGCCCGAGGAGGAGCAGTCCTTCCTCACCAGCATTTTTGTCTCCTGGTTCCCGATGCTGCTGCTGATCGGCGTCTGGATCTTCTTCATGCGCCAGATGCAGGGCGGCGGCAAGGGTGGTGCCTTCTCTTTCGGCAAGACTCGCGCACGCATGATGGATGAATCGTCGAACAACATCACCTTCGCCGACGTCGCCGGTTGCGACGAGGCCAAGGAGGAAGTCACCGAGATGGTCGATTTCCTGCGCGATCCCTCCAAGTTCCAGAAGCTGGGCGGGCGCATTCCGCGCGGCGTGCTGCTGGTCGGTTCGCCGGGCACCGGCAAGACCCTGCTGGCAAAGGCCATCGCCGGCGAGGCCAAAGTGCCCTTCTTCTCGATTTCCGGTTCCGACTTCGTCGAGATGTTCGTCGGCGTCGGTGCCGCGCGCGTGCGCGACATGTTCGAGCAGGCCAAGAAGGCCGCGCCCTGCATCATCTTCATCGACGAACTCGACGCAGTGGGTCGCCAGCGCGGCGCCGGCCTGGGTGGCGGCAACGACGAGCGCGAGCAGACCCTGAACCAGATGCTGGTCGAGATGGACGGCT
>Ga0172373_10000894_pt1 | contig 48929 bp, 30 predicted proteins | sample Lak10m_2_FD_114546 | JGI IMG/M metagenome (GOLD analysis project Ga0172373, IMG submission 114546) | Freshwater microbial communities from Kabuno Bay, South-Kivu, Congo - kab_092012_10m | ecosystem: Environmental > Aquatic > Freshwater > Lake | place: Democratic Republic of the Congo... | reverse complement strand
GGTGATTCAGAAGTTCCAGGCATATGTCGAGCCCCGCAGCCGCGCCAGCTAGGCGCGACGACGACCGCGTATTCAGGGTACTACGCCGAGGAGGAGCAACGACGCTGGCGCGAGCGAGGGGCCCACATATGTATGGAACTTCTGAATCACCCACTAGTGGGGTGGGGTGATCAGCCCAGCACGCGCGCCAGCTCGGCGGTGCGGCCGTCGAGCGTGTCGCGCACGCTGCGCAGCAGGCCCGGACCGGAGAAGGGCTTGGCCAGGAAGGGCGTCTCGTGCTCGAGGCCGAGCGAGCGCAGGTGCGACTCGGAGTAGCCCGACATCAGGAGAACCGGCACGGCGGGGTGGGACTGGCGCAGGCGGACGATCAGCTCGGGCACGGCCAGGCCCGGCATGACGACGTCGCTCAGCACGAGATCGGGACGCTGGTCGCGCGCGAGGACCAGCGCGGCATCACCGCTGTCTGCCGCCAGGACCCGGTATCCGGCCCGTGCGAGCAGGCGCTGGGCGAGCTCACGCACCTGGGCCTCGTCCTCGACCAGCAGGATCGTCTCGTGGCCCCCGCGCGGCGGCGCGACGGGCATCAGCTCGACCTCGCTGTCGGGCGCAGCCTCCGACAGCGGCAGGAGCACGCGGAAGCTCGTCCCGCGTCCGACCTCGCTGACCACGCGCACGTCGCCGCCCGCCGCGCGCACGACGCCGTAGACCGAGGCGAGACCGAGCCCCGTGCCCTTGCCCTGCTTGGTGGTGAAGAACGGCTCGAAGACCTTGCCCAGGGCCTCGCGCGGGATGCCGCAGCCCGTGTCGCGCACCTCGAGCTCGAGGTAGCGCCCGGGCTCGAGCGTGCCGGACTCGCGCGCCGAGAGCTCGAGGCGACGGGTCGCCAGGCACAGCTGTCCGCCGGCGGGCATCGCGTCCCGTCCGTTCGTGACGAGGTTCAGCACCACGAGCTCGAGCTGCGCCGGATCGGCGTGCAGCGTGCCCTCGGTGGCCCCCAGCGAGAGCTCGAGGCGCACGCTCTCACCCGCCAGGCGCTCGAGCATGTGGCGCATCTCGCCCAGCATGCGGTCGAGCACGAAGTGCCGCGGACGCACCGGCTGGCGCCGCGAGAACGTCAGGAGCTCGCGCACGAGGCCCGTGGCCCGCGCCGAGGCGCGCGCGATCGGCAGCAGGTCCTCGCGATCGAGGTGCCCTTCGGGCGTGCGCGCGAGCAGCAGCTCGGCGTGTCCGGCGATGGCCGTCAGCAGGTTGTTGAAGTCGTGGGCCACGCCGCCCGCCAGGCGCCCGACGGCCTCGAGGTGCTCGGAACGGCGCAGGTGCTCCTCCTTCTCGGACAGCTCGTGGGCCGTGCGCAGGAGGGCGCGGCGCTCGTCCTCGAAGAACCAGGTCAGGAGCGAGAGGGCCAGCATCAGCTGCAGGAAGAGCAGCGCGAACTCGGGCAACACGAGCTGACCGAGGTGCTCGACGGCGCCGCCCGGCAAGGCGGTGCGCACGTTGAAGAGGTAGAGGTGCAGGCTGCCGCTCGCGAGCAGGAAGAGCGCCGTCATCCAGCGCGCGATCGAGGGCTCACGCCGCGCGACGCGCGCCACGGCCGCGCCGGTCACGAGCAGCGCGCCGGCGCACAGCAGGAAGCGCAGGGCCACGCGCACGAAGAAGCGCGGCTCGAAGGCGAAGGACGAGCTCCACAGGACGAGCCCCGCGCCGAGCACGAGCGGCGTGGCGAGGATCAGGAACCAGCCGCGCAGGTCGATTCCGCGCCGCGTGGCCAGCAGCCAGGTGCCCGAGAGCAGCAACGCCACCTGCAGGTAGCCGGCCGCCGCGAGCCCGCAGGAGACCGCCAGCCGCAGCCCCGCGTCGGCCTCGGCACCGGCCAGACGCGCCGACAGCACCGAGCCGGCGTGGTACAGCGCGCAGGCCGCCCAGGCCCCGCTCCAGTGCAGCAGGAAGCGCCGCCGGTAGACGAAGTACAGGCCACCGAGGACGGCGGCCATGACCGCATGCACGCCGGACTGCGTCACGTACAGCGCGGTCGTGAAGTCGAGCGTATCGAGCGTGGGCGTCATGGCGGTGGAACTCCCCTGCCCACACGCTAGCCCCCGGCCCGCCGCCAAGGAACAGGTCGCCCGCCGGAACCGGCGCGAGGACGGCCCCGCCCCGGCCCCGACCGGCGCGGGCTCACAGCTCCAGCCTGCGCGTGCGCGCCAGCTCCAGGGCGCGCGCGCGGAAGTCCTCGAAGGGCACGCTGTCCTGCTCCTCGCGGTCGCGCTGACGCACCGTGACCTTGCGCTCGGCCACCTCGCGCTCGCCCACGATCAGGAGGAACGGCACCTTGTCGTGCGTCGCCTGCTTGATCTTCTTGTTCATGTGGCCGGCCTCGTCCATGCACTGGACGCGCAGGCCGTCGCCGCCGAGCTGCGCCGCGAGCTCGCGCGCGTAGTCCGCGTGCGGTTCACGGATCGGGATCACGGCCACCTGCGTGGGCGCGAGCCAGAACGGGAACTTGCCGGCGAAGTGCTCGATCAAGACGCCGGTGAAGCGCTCCATGCTGCCGAAGGGCGCGCGGTGGATCATCACCGGACGGTGCGGGTGGTTGTCGGCGCCGGTGTAGCTGAGATCGAAGCGGATCGGGCCGTTGTAGTCGACCTGCACCGTGCCGAGCTGCCAGCTGCGCCCGATCGCGTCACGCACGACGAAGTCGATCTTCGGCCCGTAGAAGGCGGCCTCGCCCGGCTCCTCGCTGAAGGCGACTCCGAGCGTGCGCGCCGCCGCACGGCAGGCCTCCTCGGCCTTGTCCCAGTTGGCCGGCTCACCGACGTACTTCGTGCTGTCGGGATCGCGCAGGCCGACGCGCACGCGGTAGTCCTCCATGCCGAGCGTCTGGAAGACGAGCTTCACGAGGCTCAGGCAGCCGAGCAGCTCCGCGCCCAGCTGGTCCTCACGCACGAACAGGTGCGCGTCGTCCTGCGTGAAGCCGCGCACGCGCGTCAGGCCGCCGATCTCGCCCGACTGCTCCCAGCGGTAGACCGTGCCGAACTCCGCCAGACGCAGGGGCAGCTCGCGGTAGCTGCGCGCCGCGCTGGCGTAGATGCGGATGTGGTGCGGGCAGTTCATCGGCTTCAGGAGGTAGCCGTCGATCTCGCCCGCCTCGACCTTGTTGACGAGCTGTGCGCAGGTCGTGCCCTCCTTGGCCAGCTCGTCGAGCTCGTCGCGCTCGACCACCGGCGGATACTGGCTCTCCTTGTAGTACGGGAAGTGCCCGCTGGTGCGGTACAGATCGAGCTTGCCGATGTGCGGCGTGAAGACCTGGAAGTAGCCCTGCTTCTTGAGCTCGGCACTGATGAAGGTCTGCAGCTCCTGGCGCACGATGGCGCCCTTCGGCAGCCACAGGATCAGGCCCTGACCGACCATCTCGTCCACGTGGAACAGCTCGAGCGCGCGCCCGAGCACGCGGTGGTCGCGCTTCTCGACCTCGATCAGCCAGGCCAGGTGCGCCTCGAGATCTTCCTTGGTCCAGAAGGCGGTGCCGTAGATGCGCTGCAGCATCGGGTTCTTCTCGTCGCCCATCCAGTAGGCCCCGGCCAGGCGCTGCAGCTTGAAGAAGAACGGCTGGTCGAAGCGCTCGATGTGCGGACCCTCGCACAGGTCCTCCCAGCCGCCGTGCGCGTAGAAGGTGATCTTCTCGCCGGCCGGGATGCGCTTCAGCGTGTCGAGCTTGAAGGTCTGGCCGCGCGCGGCGAGGCGCTGCTCGGCTTCCTCGCGCGTGTGCGCGCTGCACACCATCGGGCCGGCCTTCTTGGCCAGGCGCCGCATCTCGTTCTCGATGCGCTCGAGGTCACGCTCCTCGAGCGTCTTCGGCAGCAGGATGTCGTAGTAGAAGCCGTGCTCGATGGCCGGCCCGTTGCCGAACTTCGCGCCGGGGTAGAGCGCCTCGACGGCCGAGGCCATCAGGTGCGAGACGGAGTGACGCAGGGTCGCGAGCGGGAACGGCGTCTCGACCGGAGCGAGCTTCTGGGCGGCCATGGGGGCCTCTTCTGCGGGGACTGGATCGACCGCCCTCACCGACCGGGTGGGCAGCGGTCCCGCCTCGACCCCGGGGCGCGAGGAGGGGCGGGAGAGGATAGGGCCTCGCGCCCGCCGTGGCCACGCCGGCCGCGCTTCAGGGCTTCGTGAGCGTCTGCTGGCTCGTGTGCGCGAAGTACTCGAACTCGCGCTCGATGTCGCTCCACAGGAAGGCCGTCGGATCGAAGCCCTCCCAGGCGAAGGCCGAGCCGCGCACGAGCACGTTCCCGTTCGCGAGGCCACTGCCCCCACCGTCGGCCGGATCGACACCGCGCAGCTGCACGTTCGCGCTGCCGCTCCCGTCGATGCGCCACAGGGTCCAGCCGCGCCCGGTCACGTCCTCGAGCTCGACGCGGTACAGGCCGCCGGCGCTGCGCTCGTCCCCGATCACGTGCTCGAGCTCGACGGTGAAGGCGCCGCTGCCGAGGTTCGCGAGCGGCGCGAGCGCGCGCGGCACGTCGAGGGCCTCGAACTCCGGCTCGTTGCCGCCGGCCACGATGGCCGAGAGCCGCGGACGGACGCCGCTCGCGTTCCCGGCCGCATCGACGACCTCGGCGCGCACGCTGACGTCCGGATCGACCGCGCCGTCCACTCCGAGCGGACCGGTGGCCGAGACCGCGCCCGGCTGAGCCGCGCGCACGCGCCACAGGCCGCCGCCCTGGTCGTAGGAGAGCCCGAGCCCGACGGCGACCGAGCCTCCGAGGCCCGGCACGCGCGCGTCGACCGACACGAAGGGCTCGCCCTGGGTCTCGAGGTCGTCGTCCAGGTTCCCCAGGTTGACGCCGCCGGCCGGATCCACGCGCAGGAGGAACGGCGGCAGCGCCTGGGCGGCCTCCTCGTCGGGAAGCTCCGAGTCGATCAGCAGGCGCTCGAGCGCGAGCACGGCCGGCTGGATCACGCCGGACGGCACCCCCGGCTGCGGCACCTGCAGCGCGAAGGCCTGCAGCAGCTGGGAGGCGCTGAAGGCGCCCTCGGTCTGGGTGAAATCCCCGGCGAAGAAACTGCGCGCGCCGAGCGTGAGGTCGCGCACCTCGGTGTCGGCGTGCAGACAGTTGAAGGTGCCGGCCGTGGTCGCGCAGCTCGTGCCCGCGAAGGCGCGCGGCAGGCGCCCGTCGCGGCGCGAATCGTCGTGCCGGCGCGTCAGGCCCGGCAGCAGCGCGACCGTCGCGGCGTCGTCGCTCGTCACGCCCCCGGCGGCCAGGGCCGGCGCGCGCGCGGCCGGCTCGAGCGGCAGCGAGAGGCGCGCGCTCGTCACGCCGTGCAGCGTGAAGAGGTCGTAGCCCGCGGCGTCGACCGTGACGATCACGCGCGCGGCGCCCGCGTCGGTCGTGAGCGCGGCCAGGCCCAGCGTGTCGGTCGTGGCCGCCGCGTGGAACGGGAAGTCCGTGCCGTTACCGAGGTCCGAGTGCACCATCACGCGCGCTCCGGAGCGCGGCAGCAGCGTGCGCGCGTCGAAGACCTGCAGCGTGAGCGCGTCGCCCGGCGTGAACGCGCCCGGCCCGACCACGCCGACCTGCGTGTAGACCCCGGCCCCGGGACTGGCCGCGTTGAGCGCGCGATCGCGTGCCGTGAACTGGTAGGTGGTCGTGCCGGTGGCGAGCTGTCCGAGCGCGACCGGCGCCGCCAGGAACAGCCCGGTCGCCTGGCTCCCCACCACCGGCGGCACGCTGCCGTTGTCGCCCAGCGGCGTCGTCACCTCGACGCTGCGCAGCTCGCCGTCGGCCGCCCCGGCCAGCACGAGGTCGCGCTGATCCGAGCGGAACGTGGTCGTATCCGGCGAGCCGACCAGCGTGTCCACCTCGGGCGCCTCCGTGTCGAGCACCGGATCCTGGATCGTGTCCGGATCCGGGTCGAGGTCGAGCAGCATGATCGGCGTGACCACGCCCGCGCGGCGCGTGCGGAAGGCGAACACGAGCGCACCATCGGCGAAGCGCGTGTCGGCCGGATCGGCCGAGACCTGCAGGTTCACGTCCTCGCGCGTGAAAGTCGCCAGGGTCAGCGGTGCGACCCCCGTGAGCTGCAGCGTGCGCTGCAGGGCGATGAAGGGCACGTCCTCGGGCGGATTCTCGAGCTTCTGCTCGCCGAACAGGAACAGATCGAGCGTGTCGCCGGGCGCGAGGTCGTCGAGCGCGAGCTCGATCACGAGTTCCTCGGGATCGCCGTCGGTCAGGTTGGCGAGCCCGATCGCATCGTCCGGCTGCGAGAGGAGCGTGGCCGAGAGCGGCGGCGCGAAGCGCAGCGTCTGGAAGCGCGACTGCGTCAGCGGCAGGAGCCCGCCGTCCTGCTCGCGGATCGGATCACCGCTCGGCGACAGGAGGAGCTCGACGTTGGCATCCGTGCCGAGCGGCACGGGCACGCCCTCGGCGTCGACACTGCGCCAGGTGAAGGCGCGCGTGTCGCTGACCTGGTTCGCCCCGAGCCGCGCGAGGACCGGCGTCGGCAGCGGGTCCTGGGCCGGAGCCGCATCGTCCACCGTGACCTGGAAGGTGCCGTCGTCGACCGACGACTGCAGCACCGCGCGGTCGAAGACGACCACGAGCTCGCTCGTCTCGGCCTGGTTCTCGGCATCCTCGAGCGGATAGATCGCGACCACCTTGGGCGCGGCCGGCGGGGACGAGGCCACCGAGAAGGTCGTCACGACCTCGCCCGCGGCCAGCGCCAGGGTCTGCCCGGTGAGGTCGAGCGGCACGGGCGCGTCGTCCTCGTCCGCGCTCGAGCGCCGCAGGCGGTACTCGCCCGCGGTCAGGCCCGGCGGCGGGAAGAAGATCAGCACGCGCCCGTCGGAAACCAGCGCACTCGAGACGCCGACGATGGCCGGACCGGGCAGGCCGCTGGCCAGGATCGGCACGAGCTCGAAGCTGCCGTCCAGCGACTCCTCCTGCATCGACTCCGAGAACACCAGCACGATCGGCGTGGTGGGCGCCTGCTGGGGCCCGCTCGGGAAGGCCTCGCTCACCTCGGGCGGGCCGTCGACCAGCCACTCACCGGCCACCGGCGCGCGCGCGTCGTTCTCGGAGAGCGGCACCTCGCCGCCGTTGCAGCCGGTGGTGAAGATGCAGGTCGGATTGTCGCCGCACCCCGGAAGCAGGAGCGCGAGGACCAGGGCCACGCACGGAAGGCGGTACGGTTGGGACAAGGGCCGTGTGCTTCTCGGAACGGGAGGGGAGCGGACGGGACGGGAGACGAGGGACGCCCCGCAGCATGCGTCTATTCCTGCCGGAACGCGCCAGGCATCCGCGCGCGAAAAGGTAGTCGCCTCGGGGGGTGCCGAATAGAGTCGGGGCTAGAATCCACGCTTTCTCCCGGGCCCTCGGCCCGCCTCGCCCCACTCCCGCCCCCATGCTCCTTCCGCGTCCGGTCCTGGCCCGCGCGCTGGCCTGCGCCACGCTGTGCGCCGCCTGCCAGGCACGCTCGGCCGCGCGGACGCCCGCGCCGGGGCCGACGCCGGAGCCGAACGCAGAGGTCGAGGTGGCCCTGGCCGCCCTCGCGGCCGGAGATCTGGCGGAGGCCCGCGCCTCGCTCGACGAGCTGCTGCGCAGCGAGTGCCTGGCCGAAGGGCGCGCGCGCCTCGCGGCCGGCGAGCCGGCCGAGGCACTGGTGGCGATCGACCGGGCCCTCGCGCTCGATCCCGGCCAGCCCGAGGTCCTGCTGCTCAAGGCCGACGCCAGCCTGGCCCTGGCCGAGCAGAGCATCGCCGCCGGAACGGGCGGCGCGGGGCTGATCGAGGGCGTCCTGCTCGACGCGCGCGACTACTACGCGCGCGCCGGCAAGAGCCCGCACACCCTGTTCGGCGCGGCGCGCGCCGCCTACCTCGCCGGGCGCGTCGAGGACGCCGTGGACCTGGTGGCCGCCGCACGCGCGGCGGCCGGGCCCGCGGAGCCCGAGCTCGGGGCCCTGCCGCTCGCGCCCGAGCGGATCGAGGCCGAACTCGCCCTGCTGCTGCACGCGCGCGCGCGCGCCGCCCAGGATCCGGGCGCCGCGTCCCACGCGGCCGCGGCCGAAGACGCGCTGATGCGCAACCTCGGACGCGCCCCGGACGACCCCTGGACCTGGCACCAGCTCGCCCGGCTCCAGGAGGCCGACGGACGCCTGGCCGACGCGCGGCGCTCGCTGGAGCTCGGCCTGCGGCGCTGGCCCGACGACGCCGAACGCCTGGCCGAGCTCGCGCGCATCACCGCCACGCTGGCCGGTCCGGCCGACGCGGTCAGCGCGATGGAGGCCTTCGTCGCGCTGCATCCCGACTCGCCCGCCGGCCACTGGCAGCTCGCCGTGGCCCGCTTCGACGCGGCCCTGGCCGGCCTCGGCGCCGAGCCGCGCCAGCTCGCACCCGAGGCCTTCACGCGCGTCGAGGACGAGTTCCGCGGACTGCGCACGCGCTTCGACCCGCTCACCTCCGGCGCCCTGGGCTACGAGGTCGTGTGCCGTCTGGCGCGCGGCTGGTGCGCCTTCCACGCCGGCGATCTGACGCGCGCCACGGCCGAGTTCCTGGCCATGGAAGAGCTCTTCCCGCGCGGCCTCGAGTGGAGCTACCCGGGCGTCCTCGAGAGCGGCGTCCAGGGCCTCTTCCGGGTGGCCGACGCGCACTACCAGCGCGACGAATGGGAGGCCGCCGGCACGGTCTTCGAGCGCCTCTCCGCGCTGCAGCCCGAGGTCGCCCAGTGGGCCAACAACGCCGGCTTCAACCTGCGCGACGCGGCCGTGCCGCTGGCGGACCAGGCGGCCGACCTGTGCGACGCCGCGCGCGGCCGCGAGAGCAACGAACATCTCCTCGCCGAGCTGCGCGCCCTGGCCGGAGTCCAGGCCCCCGCCGGCAGCGCCGAGGAACGCGCCGCCTTCCGCCGCGCCGCCGACGCGCGCGCCGCGCAGGCCATGGCGCTGATGGAGCGCAGCTACAGCGCCTACGCGCGCGCGGCCGAGCTCGCGCCCGAGGACGTGCGCATCGTCAACGACGCCGCGCTCGTGCTGGTGTGGTACCTGCACCGCGACCTCGCGCGGGCCGAGGCCTGGCTCACGCGCTGCGTGGAGCTCGGCGCGACCCAGCTCGACGAACGCCGCGCGGTCCTGGCGAACGAGGCGGACCCCGCGCGCGCCGAGGCCCTCGAGCGCGAGTTCGACCTGCTGCAGGAGGCCTGGGGCGACGCGCACCAAAACCTGGCCGTGCTGGCCTGGGTCCACCGCCACGACGACGCCGCCACCGCGCGCTGGGCCGAGCGCGCCCTGGCCCTCGACCCCGATCGCCCGGGACGCATCCCGGTACGCAATTCGCTGCTGCCGCTCGCCCGCGGCGAGGCCTCCCCCGAGGAGGACGACCCGTGGGCCCTGCTTTCCTGGGGCCGCCCCTGCCCCGAGCCCTGAGGCCCTCACCCCCTGCCTTCCTCCGTGCGCATCCTGACTCCGACCCTCGTTGCCACCCTCCCGCTCCTCGCCGCTTGCTCCAGCACGGACGAGGCCCCCGCGGCCCCCGTCGCGCCGCTCGCGCCCCCCGCACCGCCGGCCCCGGCCGCGGACGCACCGCTCCCGCCCGAGCTCGCGGCCCTGATCGAGCACGGCCGGGCCGAGCTCGCCACCGGGCGCACGGCCGAGGCCGAGGCGCTCTTCACGCGCGTGGCCGCGGCCGACGGCAACGCCCTGCGCTCGCACATGTGGGTCCTGCGCGCCTGGATGGAGCAGGGCCGCGGCAACGACGTGCTCGACGCGCTCGACACGCTCAACCACGCCGGAGCCCGGGGCCCCGACCTCGACTACCTGTACGGCATGGCCTTCGCGCGCCGCGCCGAGGGCCTGGTTGCGGATGGCGTCAGCGACGCGTCGGTCGAGATGAACTTCATCGACGCGAGCACGCTCCTGAAGACGGCCGTCGAGCTCGATCCCGTGCGTTACCGCGACGCCTGGTTGCCGCTGGCGCGCGCGGCCTGGTTCACGCAGGAACTCGAGACCGCGCGCTGGGCCAGCCAGGAAGCCGTCACGCGCCTGCCCGAGGACGGCGAGGCCTGGCTCGCGCGCGCGCGCATCGCGATGTCGGAGTTCGTCAACGCGGAAGGCGGCGAGCCGGGCGGCGCCGAGGCCGAGGACGCGCTGGCGCGCGCGCTCGAGTCGTTCCAGAAGGGCCTCGAGCTGCTCGGTCCGGCCGAGGGCGAGCGCGCGGCCAAGGTCGCGCGCGCCGCGACCGAGCTCGGCAACGCCTACCTGTGGCGCCAGCGCGGCGCCGACGCGAGCGCGGCCTATGCGCGCGCGATCACGGCCGCGCCCGCGAGCTTCGACTACGGCCAGGCCTTCCAGCTCCTCGCCGGCGCGCCGAAGGATCCCGAGCGGCCGAGCGGCTTCCGCGCGACGCTCGAGCTCGCGCGCGAAGCGCTCGTCGGCGCGAACCGCCTGCAGGGCGCGGAGGCGGGCGTGCTGCTGTGGTGGCTCGGCTGGGCGCGCTTCAACGACGGCGCCTGGGTCGAGTGCGAGCAGGCCTTCCAGGAAGGGCTCGCGCTCGCGCCCGAGTACACGAACTCCTGGTTCTACATCGGCCTCGCGCGCCACTACGCCAAGGACTCCGCCGGTGCCGTGACCGCGATGCGCACCGGCTGGGCCGCCGATCCGACCTCGATGGTGACGACCGTGGCCAGCGCCGGCGGTTCCCAGCGCGCCTTCGAGGGCCTGCTCGGCTGGTGCGCCTCGCAGGAGCCGCCGCGCAACCTCGACGCGGCCTTCCTGGCCGAGATGCTGACCGAGGCGCAGCCCGAGGAGCCGCGCCACTGGAACAACCTCGGCCTCTTCCTGCGCGACGAGGGCGAGCGCGTCGAGTACGCGGCCCTCAAGAAGGAGGCGCCGGAGCCCGAAGCGGCCTGGTTGGCGGACCTCTACCAGCGCAGCTACCGCGCCTACCAGCGTGCGCTCGAGCTGACGCCGGAGGATCCGCAGGTGATCAACGACACGGCGCTGATGCTGCACTACCACCTCGACGGTGACCTGGCCGAGGTCGAGGCCACCTACCACCGCGCGCTGGCGCGCCTCGACGAGCTGCTGCAGGCGAGCGACCTCACCGAGGAGGACCGCGCGCGCTTCGAGCAGACGAAGTCCGACATCGGCGTCAACCTGAAGGCCCTGCTCGAGCCCGAGGCCGACACGAGCGCGACCCCGGCTGCGGCGCCGGGCTCGGCCGCGCCGGGCTCGGCCGGCGGCGAGGGACAGTAGCCCGCGGCCCACGGCCGACCGCGCACGCGCGGGCCGCCGTGGGCCGCGCGGAATCCGCCGGCGGCCCGCGGGTCGGTGGGCTTTTGACGCACACCACTTCGCGCGCGGAACACTACCCTCTTGGAGCCGATGGCGCGTGTTCCGTTCCTACCGCTGCTCTTCACGCTGCTCCTCACCGCCTGCAACCCGCGCGAGCCGCGCTGGGTGCGGCTGGCGCAGGGCTATCGTCCCGCGCCCCTGCTGCCGCTCGTCCAGCACTGGCAGAACGCGGCCGGGCTCGACGCCACGCGCATCAGCGAGCCCCTCGGCGGTCTCGAGGTGCGCGTCGAGCTCGCTCCCTCGGCCTGGCGTCCGCTCGACGAGCGCCGCTGGCAGACGCCGCTGCCCGGCGGCGCCTTCGCCCACGGCCTGCCGGGCTTCCTGAAGCTCTCGAGCGGGGCCGGCGAGTTCCGCCTGGCGCCCGCCGGCGCGCCACCGCCGCCCGGCACGTTCCGGCTCGAGGACGGTGCGCTCGTGCTCGCCCTGCCGCCCGGGCGCGAACCGCCCGCGCTCGTGCTCGAGCAGCGCATGGAGCAAGGCCGCGCCACCGAGGAAGGCGCCTGGCAGCTGCGCCTCGGCTCCGACTACGCGACCGGCATCCCGCTCTGGTCCGGTCAGCCGAGCACGCTGCGCTGCGACCTGCCGCCCGCGAGCCGCCTCACCTTCCGCGCGCAGCTGCTCTCGCGCACGCCCGCGGGCGAGCTCCACCTGCGCGTGACGCTCGACGGCGAGGAGCTCTTCTCCGAGCGCGCCCCGGCCGAGGCCTTCGTCGGCGGCCGTGACGTGCTGTGCGCGCTGCCCGAGGACGGCCGCGACGGCGCGCAGCTCGAGCTCGCCTTCGACGGCCCGCCCGGCTGCCTCGCCCTCTTGAATCCGCTGGTCGGTCCGGCCGAGTTCGGCAGCTACGCCGCGCGCCCCTGGACGCGCACGCGCCCCGACCTCGTGATCCTCCTGGCCGACACCTTCCGCGCCGACAACCTGGCGCTGTACGGCGGCGATCCGGCCTGGACGCCGAACCTCGACCGTTTCGCGGCCGAGGCCCTGGCCTGCACGGACGCGCGCTCGAACGCGGCCTGGACGCTGCCCTCGATCTCGAGCCTCCTGACCGGCTACGCGCCCGGCCAGCACACCGCCAACGACGTCGGCTTCCTGCTGCCCGACCGGCTCGTGACCCTGGCCGAGCGCCTGGCGCGCGCCGGCTACCGCACCGGCGCGATCACCGACGCGGCCTTCTTCGCGCCGCACTTCGGGCTCGACCAGGGCTTCGAGCTCTTCCGCACGAACAGCTCGGACAGCTGGGACCTCGACTGGACCGTCGCGCGCGCGCGCGAGTTCCTCGAGCAGGACGACGGACGCCCGGTGTTCCTCGTGGTGCACAGCTACCGCGCGCACATGCCCTTCCGCGTCGGGCCCGACGAGGACCGCTCGGCCTACGAGGCGCTGCACGCCGCGGGCTACACGCTGCTCGAGAAGAAGGACGAGCTCGCGCCGGAGGCCTGGCGCGCCATGCTGCAGGAGGCCGGCCCGCGCTTCGCCGCGCTGTACCGCGCGGGCGTGCAGGACCTCGACCGCGGCTTCGGGCTCGTGCTCGACGACCTCGCGCGGCGCGGGATCCTGGAACGGGGCGCGGTGCTCTTCACCAGCGACCACGGCGAGGCCCTGGGCGAGAACGACGACTTCTACCACGGCGGCGCGCTGTGGGACGCGAAGCTGCGCATCCCGCTCGTGCTGCGCGCCCCCGGGCTCGAGCCGCGCCGGCTCACGCACGCCGTGACGCTGCTCGACGTGGCGCCGACGCTGGCCGCGCTGGCGGGCGTGGCAGGCGAGGCGGATTGGCTCGGCGCGGACCTGCGTACGCTGGCGAGCGAGCGCCCGGCGCTCGCCTTCCGGCTGCAGAAGGAGACCCAGCTCGCGCTGGTGGAAGGCGGGAAGAAGCTCCTCGCGCGCGACCTCGGCGCGCTCGAGAACGGCCGCTTCGATTCCGCCTACGACCTCGCCAGCGATCCGCGCGAGGAAGCGCCCCTGGACGCGGCCGCCTGGGCCGCCGAGCTCGTGCGGCGCAACGCGCGCCTCGTGCGCCAGGCCGGCACGGAGGTCGTGGAGCCGGCGCCCGCGCTGCTCCAGCCGGACATCGAGAAGGGCCTCAAGGAGATCGGGTACGGAGGCGATGACTGAACGTCCCATGCTGCGTCCGCTGACCGTCGCGCTGCTCGTCTTCCTGCTGGGCGCCTGCCGCACGAACCCGGCCATCCCCTTCCGGGACGACCACTGGCAGTTCTTCGCCCTGGGTGGCTACGGCGCCCTCAAGGACGACTTCGTCGAGCACCGCAGCCACGTCGGCTTCGAGGTGGTCGTGCCCGAGGAGGGCACGCACGGCTGGCAGAACGAGGTCGGCCTGCGCTTCTCGAGCGGCGACGGACGCGGCGTGCGCAATCTGAACCACGCCGGTACCTCGCAGACGATCTCGGAGCGCGAGCTCGACTTCCGCGAGATCTACTGGGGCGCGCGCCAGGTGCTGCGCGAGGGCGAGGCACTCGAGCCCTTCTTCTCGGTCGGCCTGGCGCTCTTCCGCTTCGACTCGCACGAGACCTTCCTCGACGCCGGCAACGTCGAGCGCCACGACGGCGACCACGGCAACGAGTACGGCGTCTACCTGCGCACGGGGATCCTGTGGAACACCCTGCGCGACGTGATGGCCGACGACACCGAGGTCAAGCTCGGAGTCGATGTGCGCGGCCTGTACGCCTCGGACTACAGCGCGCTCGAGTTCGCGCTGCTGATCGGCCTCGGCCGCTGATCAGCGCGCGCCGATGCGGCGCTCGAGCCACATCCCGAGCAGGAAGATCGCTCCTCCGCCGAGCAGGGCGTAGCTCTCGTATTTCATCGACTTCAGGCCCTCCTCCTTGAAGCCGAGCTGGATCGACACGACCAGCCCGACCAGGACGATGACCATCCCTAGCCCTTCGAGTCCCTTCGCGAGCAACCACCAGCCTCTCATGCGGGCGCCCACGGTACGGCGACCCGCGCCCGCCGTCTACCGTTCCAGGAGCCGCAGAGCCGGAGGCAGCAGGCGCTCGACGGTCAGCGTGCTCGTGTCGGCGTCACGCCGGTACGAGGCATAGTCCGGCGCGGTGCTCGAGACCGCCTCGCCGCGCCCGTAGAGCTCGATCTCGTGCGCCGGCGTCGGCGCGAAGAAGGCCAGCACCTTGACCTTCTGGGTCAGGGCGAGGTGCAGCGCGAGCGAGTCGCTCGTGACGAGCAGCTGGCAGCGCGCCACCAGCGCGGTGAACTCGAGCAGCGTGTTCCCGAGGCCGGCGTCGACCCAGCTCACACCTGCCGAATCGAGTCCGCGCCCGAGCTCGGCGTTGCGCTCCCCTTCCTCGGGGCCGCCACACAGCAGGAACTGCAGCCGTCCGCCGCGCGCCGCCGAGAGCGCGCGCGCCAGCTCGAGCGTGCGCGCGACCGAGAGCTTCTTCGACTCCCAGCGGCCCCCCGAGCCGGTGTTGAGCCCGACCACCGGCCCGTGCGTGCCGAGCCCGCGCTCGCGCGCGAAGCGCGCGCCGAACTCGAGCGCCGCGGGCGGCAGCACGAGCTCCGGCTCGCCCATCTCGATCCCGAGCATGCGCGCGAAGAGCGCCGGGTGGCTGTCGCGGTTCGCGAGCTTCAGGCGATCGGCCTCTTCCTTGCCGTGCACCGAGAGCAGTCCCATGTCGAACCACGGGGCCACGTCGCGCGTGTAGCGGCGCACGCCACCCGCGTCGAGGTACGCGCCCGAGAGCCGTCCGTCGCGCCCGTCGCCGCCGAGCTGGCTCGCCAGCCGGCACAGGGGTTCCTCGTCGTCGAAGGAGAGCACGCGCGCGAAGCCGCGCGGCGCGAGGCGCGCGCGCGCCTCCTCCAGCGAGCGCGCGTCCTTCGGCTCGACCGCCACGACCTCCTGCACGAGGCGGTGGCCGGCAACGAGCTCGACCGCGCCGCGCGCCGTCAGCCAGGTCACGCGCAACCCGGGGTACTTCCGCGCGAGTCCCGGCAGGATCGAGGTCGTGCGCACGACGTCGCCCAGGGCTCCGGTCTTGAGGACGAGCAGCTCCACGCGCGCACCCTATCGGCCGACGGGCCCCCGCTCCAGGAGAGTCAACCGCCGCCGATCACGCTCACGAGCTCGAGCTCGTCACCGGCCTGCACGAGCTCGTCCGGCCCGAGCCGCCGTCCGCCGCGGAAAACGGCCGGAAGGAAGCGCCCGGCGTGGAAACGACCGGCCGCGAGCGCCGGCTCGGCGCGCAGCACCTCGAGCACCTCGGCCAGCGGCGCCGGCAGCAGGAGCTCGAGCTCGGTTCCCGCCGCGAGCTCGGCCGCGCGCAGCCGCACGCGTGCGCACCGGCGCTGCGTGGGCGCGCGCGCGTCGGGCTGCGGACCGTCCGCGCAGTGCGCAAGCGCGAGCAGCTGCGGCGTGCCGAAGGCCGCCCGCGCGCGCGGCGAGGGCCGGCCGCGCTCGTCCAGTCCGCGCAGGACGCGGTACTCGTCCAGCATGCCGGGCAGCTCGAGCTCGGCGCGCGCGAAGGCCGGCCGGTCGGGCTCCTCCGCTCCGCCGTGCCACGTTCCGAGCCAGCGCCGCGCGAGCACGACGTGCGCGCCCAGCGCGAGCAGGCGTGCGCCCGGCGCGAGCGCGCGCCAGGCGGGCTCGTGGGGCGCGGCCAGCGCCTGTGGCAGGATCCAGGTCGCGAGCTCGTCGAGCGAGGCCAGCCCGTCGGCCAGGAGCCCCGCGGCCGAGAAGGCACAGAAGCCGCTCGCGTCCACGGCCGCCACCAGGTTCTCGTGGGCCCACACGAGACGCCCCTTGCCGAAGGGCGAGTGCGGCTCGAGCACGGCGGCCGAGAGCGGCTGACCGGCGAGCAGCGCCGTGAGGGTCTCGCCGCTGGCCGTCTCGAGCAGGAACGGGAAGCTCTTCAGCGGATCCGTGCCGCCGCTCGCGACGCACTGACCGAGACGCTCGGCCAGCTCGCGCGCGGGCCGCACCGAGAGCCCGCGCACGAGCGGCAGGGCGCGCCCGAGCTCGCGCGCGCGCCGGGCCAGCCCGCACGCGCCCGCGCCGGCGAACTCCGTCAGGCGCGTCTCGAACGCCGCGCGCGCGCCGCGCGCCAGCAGACCCGCGGCGCACTCCAGGCCCAGCAGCGCACCCGCCTCCTTGGCATCGATGCCGAGCGCGTCGCAGCGCGCCAGGAGCTCGAGCGCCTCCTCGAAGGTGAGCCCGAGGTCGCTGCCGAGGGCCTCGCTCGCGCCGAAGCGCGCCGCCTGGTGCGCGCCGCCGGCGCGCTCGAAGACCCAGCCGCAGGGCGTCGGACAGCCGCGGCAGCCGTGGCGTTCCTCGCGCCGCGCCTCGGCCGCGCGCGTCAGGGCCTCGGCCTCGGAGCGCGCCAGCTCGCCGCGCGCGACGGCCCGGGCCGCGAGCTCGAGCGTGCCGCCGGCCGCGCGTGCGGCGAGGCGCGGCGAGGCCGCCAGGCGCGCGCGCAGCTCGCCCGCGGCGAGTGCGGGCGGAACCTCGCCGCGCACGACCAGGGCCTTGAGCCCGAGCGCGCCCAGCCGCGCTCCCAGACCGCCACGCCCGACGAAGCTCGCCGGCGCGTCGCCCGCGGCCAGGTTGGCGAGCGGGCTCCCGTGCTCCCCCGCCGAGCCGATCGAGAGCACGCTGGCGGGCTCGAACTCGGCCGCCAGCCGGCGGTTCGTCTCACCCGCGGACAGCCCGCGCAGGGTCGGACGCGCGAGCAGCGTCGGCCGGCCGTCGGGCGCGAGCACGAGCACCGCTCCCGGAAGCGTCGTGCGACCGCCGAGGGCGAGTGCGTCGAGGTGCCGCGCGAGGCGCGCCCCGAGGGCCCCGCCCACGTGCCCCTCGGCCAGGAGTCCCGAGACCGGCGCGAGGCCCTGGACCGCGGCGCGGGCCGCCGTCGGCAGGCCGGCACGCACGGCCTCGCCCACGCTCACGACGAGGGTGGGCGCCGTGCGCCCCTCGGCCTCGAGCAGGAGGGCCAGCCCGAGGGCCGTCCCGCCGAGCTCGCCCAGGAAGCGCCCGCGCGCGTCGGCCGGGCTCCAGGCGCGGACCTCCACCCCGCGCTCCAGCGCGCCGAGATCGAGTTCCAGCACGCGCGCAGCCATGGCCCACGGCATGATAGCGCGCTGTCGCCCTCGATCCCGGTCCGTCGCTTGCGCCGCGTGGACGCAGGGCCTAGCGTCCTGCGCCCGAAAAAAGCCCGGGAAAGCCCGCAAGGGCCGCGCCACCCGGGCGAACCGGCCCCCTCCTGTGAGCTCCTTCAAGATCGGCAACGTGTTCGGGATCCCGGTGCGGATCCACGCCACGTTCCTGCTGCTCCTCTACGGCGTCGCGCTGTTCTCGGACAGCCCGCTGTTCGTGCTCGGGGCCCTGCTGACGACCTTCGGCTGCGTGCTCCTGCACGAGCTCGGCCACAGCCTGGTGGCGCGCGCCTTCGGGTTGCACGTCGAGGACATCACGCTCTGGCCCCTCGGCGGCATGGCGCGCATGAGCGAGATCCCCGAGAACGCGCGCATCGAGGCCCTGATCGCGATCGCCGGCCCGGCCGTGAACTTCCTGCTGGCCGGCGCCGGGCTCCTGGCCCTGACCTTCACCTACGTGCTCGGCAGCCTGTCCGAGGGCGGGCAGAGCTTCCTGCAGTTCTTCGTGGTGGCGAACCTGCTGCAGGGCGGTTTCAACCTGCTGCCGGCCTTCCCGATGGACGGCGGACGGTTGCTGCGCGCGCTGCTCGGGCGCAAGGGCGACTGGCTGCGCGCGACCGAGACCGCCGTGCGCGTCGGGCGCTGGATCGCCGGGCTGATGTTCGTCGGCTCGCTCGCCCTGATGATCGTCTCGCCGCGCAGCATGTGCCTCTTGCCCTTGCTCTCGATCTTCGTGTGGGTGGCCGGCGCGCGCGAGCTCCTCTCCGTGCGCCTGCGGCACGGCGCGGGGCCCTTCGGTGCGGGCTTCGGAACCCGCTTCGGCGGCTTCCCCGGCACGCCGCCTCCACCGCCGCCCAGCGCTCCTCCGCCCGGTCCCGAGCCCGCGGACGGCGCGCGACGACCGACCGCCTGGCGGCGCGAGGACCTCGCCCCCGAGCGCGGCTTCAGCGAAGACGCGATCCGGCGGATGGAGCGCTTCCGCGGTCCGCTGCGCCCGCCGCCGGAGGCGTGAACGCTTCCGGTTCTTCGAGCTCGCGCAGACACAGGAAGAGCTCGCGCAGGAAGACCTTCGGGTTGCGCTCGACGCCGAGCGAGGCCGCGGCGCCGAGGCGCTCGGCGTAGGCGCGCGCGCTGGCGAGGTGGAGCGCGTTGCGCGCCTCGCTGCCGAGGCCGTGGCGCGACAGGAGCTCGCGCAGGAAGGCGAGATCGCCCGCGTCGAGGCTGGCGCGGACGGCCGAGGGATCGAGCGCGAAGTGGCGCTCGGGGAGCTTCGACCAGCGCTGCTCGGCCGCCGGCTCGGACGGCACGCGCGGCGTGCGGGTGCGCAGCACGACCGTGCCGGCCACGAGGTCGCCGAGGCGCTGGCGGCGCGGCAGCAGCGCGATCAAGGCGAAGACGAGCGGGATCGGCACGACCAGCGCCGCCTCGAGCGGCACGAACAGGGCGCGCAGCAGGAGCTGCACCGGGCTCGCCGCGAACCCCTGCAGGTCGCGCACGCTCGTGCCGACGAGCCGCTTGCCGACGGTCGCACCGTCGAGCAGGAGCGAGCTCACGAACCAGTAGCCCACCAGCACGACGAGGCTGCCGCTCGTCAGCGCGACCACCCCGAGCTCGAAGCCGATCAGCGCGAGGAACAGCAAGAGGCTCGCGCCCGCGAAGGCGAGCAGCAGCGCGTCGATCGCGCCCGAGAGCACGCGCGTGCCCGGCCCGGCGAGCTCGTGCGCGAGGCGCACGCCCTCGGGCGTCTCCAGCGAAAGCTCGGCCATCCGCACGAGTGTAGACTGGGCCCGCCCCATTGGACGACTCCCCCGCCACGGACCGCGCCAGCGCGATTGCACTCCAGCGTCTGGCGCGCCTGTGCAGCACGCCGCGCAAGCTGCCCGCCTGGAGCGAGGCCGACCTCGGCGCCTTCCCGGACCTCTACCGGCGTGCCTGCACCGAGCTCGCCGCGCTGGAGGAGCGCGGCACCGACCCGCGCCGCGCGCGCGAGCTCTCGGCCCTCGTGCTGCGCGCCCACGGAATCCTGCACCGCAATGCGAGCCCGCGCGGCGCGGCACTCCCCGCGCGCCTCGCGCGCTTCCTGCTCGGCGACTGCCCGCGCGCGGTGCGCGCGGAGTGGCGCCTCCTGACGCTCTCGCTCGTCTTGCTCTACGGCCTCGCCCTGCTGGCCTGGTTCGCGGTCTCGCGTGACCTCGACCTCGCCTGGTCGCTGCTCGCGCCTGAGGTGGTCGAGAACGAGCTCGAGCAGCTCGCCGCGCTCGAGGCGGGCGAGCCCTTCCGCGGGAACTTCACCTTCGGCTTCGGCAAGTCACCCGCCGCCGCGACGGGGATCCTGCTGCACAACATCGGGGTCGGGACCCTGTTCTTCGCCTCGGCCCTCGTGCCGCCCCTCTACCTCTACGTGCTCTCGACCAACGCGCTGATGCTCGGCACCTACACCGCGGTGGCCGGACACCACGGGCAGGCCGGCGCGATCTCCTCGATCCTGTGGACGCACGGCGTGCTCGAGATCCAGGCCATCGTGCTGGCCGGTACGGCCGGGCTCGTGCTGGTGCGCGCCCTCGTGCGCCCCGGAGCGCGCACGCGCGCCCATGCGCTGGCCGTCGAGAGCCGCCGCGCGCTCGAGCTCTTCGCGCCGATCGTGCCGATGCTGGTATGCGCCGGCCTGATCGAGGGCTTCGTCAGCCCGCACGCACCGCTCGCGGCGCGCCTCGCGGTCGCGGCCGGCAGCGGGCTCCTGCTGCTCGCCTGGGCGCTCCTCGGCGGACGCTGGCGCACGCGCTAGCGGCGCCGCTCCTCGAGCCAGGCGGCGAGCAGCGGAGCAGCCGCCTCGGCCGGGAGCGCGTCGAGCACGCGCGCGCCGCTCGTGGCGAGCACGCGCAGGGCGCGCCGGCGCTGGGCCGCGAGTTCGAGCGCGGCCGCGCCGGTCAGCGGGTCGGCGGCGTAGTCCTCGGCCGCCTGGCGCAGGGCCGGATCGTCGAGCGCGGCGAAGACCAGCCGGTGGCGGCGCGAAGCTGCGGCCAGGGCCGCGCGCTGGAAGTCCAGCGAGAGCGGGTCGGCCACGTCCGAGAGCACGAGCACGGTCGCACGGCGGCGGTGGCGCACGGCCAGGGCCTTCAAGGCGCGCGCGAGGTCGGCCTCACGCGCGCTCGGCTGCAGCGGGAACAGGGCCTGGGTCAGGCGCTCCTGCGCGCGCCGGCCGCGCACGGGCGCCACGTAGGCGACGAGGTCGCGCTCGAAGCCGGCCACGCCCACGCGGTCGCCCTTCGAGAGCGCCACCGCGGCGAGCTCGAGGGCCGCGTCGAGGGCCCGGTCGAGCTTGGTCCAGCCGGCCGCCTCGCCCTCGGTCTCGGCCGCGCGCATGCGCCGCCCGCAGTCCACCAGGATCAGGAGCTCCTGGCCGCGCTCGAGCTGGTAGTTGCGCACCATCAGCTTCGCGCGCCGCGCGCTTGCCTTCCAGTCGACGCGCCGCACCTCGTCGCCCTGCACGTACTCCTTCAGGGCCTCGAACTCGCTCGACACGCCCGCGCGCCGCAGGCGCCGCACGCCGAGGTCGCGCCAGCGCTCGCTGGCCGCGAGGCGCAGCGTCTCGCGCAGGCGCAGCAGCGCCGGCTCGACCGCCACGGCCTGCTGACCCGCGAAGCGCGTCTGGCGCGCGACGAGCCCGAGCGGCCCGCGGAGGCGCAGGCGCAGGTCGCCGAGCGCGAAGCGTCCGCGCAGGTCGGCGCGGTAGCGGCGCACGAGGCGGGCCGCGCCCGCACCGTCGCAGTACCCGCGCTCCGGCGCACCGTCGCTGCCGTGGCCGGCCCCGGTGGGGTCGAGCACCACGAAGCGCGCGGGAAAAGCCTCGTGCAGCTCGAGCAGCTGCCCGGGACGCGCGCCGGAGAGCTCGAGCTCACGCTCGAAGGGCACGCCGAGGCGCACGCGCTCGGGGATCCGGCGCTCGAGCACGACCCGCGCGGGCGTCCCGCACAGGAGGAAGTCCGCCACCACGGCCGCCAGCAGCAGCGCGTCGAGCGCGTACAGCGCGGGCCGGAGCTCGGGGCGGAAGAGCGCGACCGCCGCGAGCACGCCGAGCCCCGCCGCCAGCGCGAGGAAGCGTCGGGTCGGGATCAGCGCGGCACCTCCACCGTGTCGAGGATCTGCTGCAGCACGCCGTCGGTGGTCAGGCCCTCGAGCTCCTCGGCCGGATCGAGCAGCACGCGGTGGCGCAGGCCGGCCAGGAAGACCTCCTTCAGGTGGTCGGGCGTCACGTAGTCGAGCCCCTCGAGGGCCGCGCGCGCCTTGGCCGCGCGCAGCAGCAGCACGCCGGCGCGCGGACTCGCCCCGAGCGCCAGCGCGCGCGACGCGCGCGTCTCGCCGAGGAGCCGCACGACGTAGTCGCACAGGTCGTCGCGCACGGTCACGTCGGCCACGCGCTCGCGCAGCGCGAGCAGCTCCTCGGCCGAGGTCACCGCGCGCACGCCGAGCTCCGCGGGCGTCGCGGCCGGCGCGCGCCCGTGCGCGGCGGCCAGGAGACGTGCCTCCACGGCCGGCTCGGGGTAACCGACCTCGAGCTTGAACAGGAAGCGGTCGAGCTGCGCCTCGGGCAACGGATACGTGCCCTCGTGCTCGATCGGGTTCATGGTCGCGAAGGCCGCGAACGGCCGCGGCAGCGCGTGGCTCTTGCCGTCGATCGTGACCGAGCCTTCCTGCATGGCCTCGAGCAGCGCCGACTGGGTCTTGGCGGGCGCGCGGTTGATCTCGTCGCACAGCACGACCTGCGCGAAGATCGGCCCGGGCTGGAAGCGGAACTCGCCGTCGCGCGGGTGGAAGACGCTCGTGCCGGTCACGTCGGAGGGCATCAGGTCGGGCGTGAACTGCAGGCGCGCGAAGCTCGTGCCGAGCGCGGTCGCGAGCGTGCGCACGAGCAGCGTCTTCGCCACGCCGGGCGGCCCCTCGAGCAGCGTGTGGCCGCCGGCGAGCAGCGCGCACAGGCACAGGTCGACGGTCGGCTCGAGGCCGACCAGCACGCGCCCGACCTCGGCGCGCACGCGCGTGGCCAGGGCGACGACCGGCGAGTCGGAGGAGGATTCGGCAGTACCGCTCGGATTCATGGTTCGGATGGCGAGGGCGGCCGCGGACGGGGTACCGCGGTCGAGGACGAGGACGAGGCGGACGGCTGCAGCGCGCGCTCGAGCGCCGCGAGGCCGCGCGCCAGGCCGGCGAGCTCCTCGGCGTCGCGCGGCGGCGGGCCGAGGAAGAGCGCGCGCGCGCGCCGCAACCAGGTCGCATCGCCGCGCGCCAGGCGCGCGAGGTCGGCCTCGACGCCGCGCGTGCGCGTGCCGGAGCGCGCGTTCCAGCGCTCGAGCAAACCGCGGCGCAGCAGTGCGGCGAGCAGGTCGTGGCGGCCAGCGCGCGCGAGGAGGCCGCCGTGGCCGCGCGCGCGCGCCAGCGGGGCGACCGCGATCAGCGGCTCGGGATCGCGCGCGAAGGGCCCGACCCAGGCCAGGGCCACGAGGAACAGCGCGCACCAGGCGACGAGGTGCAGACTCGTCGGCCGGAGCGCCGGCGAGAACAGGAGCTCGAGCCGCGAGGGCGGCACGAAGGCGCCCAGCGCGTGCTGGTCGAAGAGCAGGCGCTCGCACGGCCCGAGGGCCTCGAGCAGGCGCACGAAGAGGAGCGCCCGGTCCGGCGAATCCGGCAGCGCTCCGTTCTCGAAGGCCCCGCGCCCGAGGCCCACCAGGACGAGCGTGCCCGCGCCGAGCGCGACGCGCCCGGCCAGCGTGATGCGCTCGGCGTCGGAGCCCTCGCCCATCAGGCGCGCGCCCGCCAGCTCCTCGAGCGCGGCGAGGGCGACACAGGGCGCCTCGAACTCGAGCGGCGCGTCGCCCGGGAGCGCGAGCACGAGGCGCTGCGTCGGGCGGCTGTCGCCGCGCACGGCGGCGAGCTCGGGCCGCTCGACCAGGCCGGCGAGCTCCTCCAGCGCGCGCGGTCCGCCGAGCAGGAAGAGGATCTTCCCGCCCTCCTCCAGGAAGCGCGCGTAGTGCTCCGGATCGCGCGCGCGCCGCGGCTCGCCGGCCGCACTCGCGGGTCCGGGCGGACGCGCGGGCGCCTCGCTCAGGACGAGCACCGTGCCCGCACCGCGCAGCGCGCCGGGAGCCTCGTCCCACACGCCCACGGGGAAGCCGAGGCGCTCGCACAGGAGGTACAGCGCACGCCAGCCGTCCGGCGCGGTCGAATGGGCGCTGCCCGCGCGCTCCTCGCCCGGACCGGGCAGGAGCGCCAGCAGGATCACGACCACGACGAGCAATCCCGCTCCGCCCACGCCCGCGATGCGTGCCAGGGTCGCCCTCATGCGGCCCGCCCACCACGATCGGCGAGATACGGCTCGAGCAGGGCCGAGAGGCGCGCGAGGTCCGCCTCGGTGATGCGCTCGCGCCCGAACTCCTTCGGCTCGAGCTCGCGCACGAGCTCCTCGAGCAGCGCGCTCGCCGCCGGCGTGTGCCGGCCGCGGCGCACGAGCTCGCGGTTGGTCCACGCGGGCCGGAACTCGAGGTCACCGCGTCCGTCCATCGCGACGATCAGCGCCTCGAACAGGAGCCGCAGCGCGAGGCGCAGGTCCCCCGCCGCGCGCGCGCGCCCGGCCTCGTCGCAGAGGCGCGCCGCGCGCAGCTCCGGAGCGACGCCCGGCGCGCGCGGGTCGAACTCCTCGCCGGCCAGGGCGCGCCGGCGCGCGGCGCCGCGGAAGACCGATACGAGCATCCACACGAACAGCACGATGAAGAGCGCGAGCAACACGCCCTGCAGCTCTCCCAGGCGGATCGACGAGCCGTCGGGCAGGAGCCAGTCGAGGAAGCGCTGGAACAGGGAAGGCGTCTCGTGGAACTCCGCGCGCCGCAGCACCTCGTCGAGCGCCGCGGTCACGTCCTCGGCGGGGATGGGCTCCTGCCTCACGCGCCCTCCGCGTGCGGCCTGCGCCGCGCCAGTTCGAGCGCGAGGTCGTGCCCCTCGTGGCGCACGCAGAGGTCGAGGTAGAAGGCCGTCATCAGCGCGGCGCGCACGCAGGCCGCGAGGGCCGTGAAGGCTGCCGCGCAGGCGGCCAGCAGGAAACCCGCGGCCGTGCCGCCGAGGCCGAGCAGCTCGCGCACCGCCTCGCGCGACTCGGGCGTCATCAGCGCCGCCGCGCCGGAATCGAGCGCGAAGGCGAGTAGCAGCGAGCCCACCAGGGCCACCAGCGCCCAGCGCCCGAGGGAGGACGAAGCGCGCGCGAGCGCGACCGAGCGACCGAGCGCGGCGAAGACGCGCCGCAGGGGCGCGGGCAGACGGCTCGCGCGCACGCGCTCCACGTGCGTGCGGTCCTCGAGGGCGTAGGCCGGCGCGGCCGCGAAGGTCAGCCACTGCCCGACCAGCACGCCGAGGCCGCACAGGAAGAAGAGCGCGATCAGCGTCGCGAACTGCACCAGCGCCGACAGCGCCAGCACCGCGCACACCCCGGGCGCGCGCCAGAGGCCGCGCAGGATCCCCGGGAGGACCCGCGCCGAAGGCTCCGCCAGCGCGTCCGCGACGAGGCAGGCGACCACGCTGGTCGTGATCCCGGCGGGCACGAACTGGAAGAGCTGCCAGACGAGGGACGTGAGCTGCAGCTCGAACTCGCCGAGCGCGCTCAGCCCGAAGAGCTCCTGGATCTGCAGGAACGGCAACCAGACCGCGCAGGCCAGCGCAAAGCACGGCCCGAAGCGCGCCACGAGCCCCTCCAGGGCTAGGTCGAGGATCCCGCCCGCGTCGCGCGGCCCCGAGCGCGCCACGCCGGGCGCAACCTCGACTCCCGTGCGCGGACGCAGGACCTCGTGCGGCCCTTCCTCGCCCGCACGCACGGGTCGCAGACGCTCGACCGAGAGACGCACGCTCACGCGCGAGACTCTACCGCACGTGGAGCGCCGGCCCGGCCGGAGGCTTCAGAGATTCCCGAGGTGGATCGCGCCGGTCGGGCAGTTGCGCGCGCAGGCGTGGTCGCGCGTGCACTCGTAGTTCGCGAGCTTGCGCACCTCGGCCTTCTCGCCCTGGGCCCAGAAGGCCTGGGTCTCGCACACCATCTCGCAGTTGCCGCAGCCGATGCAGGCCGTCGAATCGATGCGGATCGAGACGTAGTCACGCGGCGTGACCGGACAGGAGAGGCCATCGAGCGCCTTGTCCTGCACCAGGCTGCGCGTGGCCGCGTGCGAGGTGAGCACGCGCAGCGTCTCCTCCTCGCCGAGGCGCACGACCTCGGGCACGTCCGAGAACTCGAAGCGCGCCAGGTGCCCGACCTTGGGCTGCACCACCACCGTGCGGCTGTCCTGGTGCATGTGCAGGAGCTGCTCGACGATGATCTCCTCGGCGATCTCGAACGAGCGGTAGAGCGTCGAGACCACGCGGTCCTTGTAGTTCGGCGTCTTGAAGGTCGCCTTGACCGTCAGGTCGACCGCGATGATCAGGTCGGGCCGCAGCGCCTTCGCGAAGCGCAGCGGCAAGGGATCGACGATGCCGCCGTCCATGTAGTGGTAGCCGTTGCGCTCGAAGGGCTCGAAGATGCCCGGCAGGCAGCACGAGGAGTAGACCGCGTCGACGAGGCCGATGTCGCGCATGCCCTGCGCGCCCCAGAAGGCCATGCCACCCGTCTCGAGGCACACCGCGTTGCAGAAGAAGGGCACCTTCATCCCGTCGAAGCCGGTCTTCGGCAGGATCGCGCTCAGGCGCTCCTTGAAGGTGTCGCCGCGGTACACGCTCGAGGCGCGCACGCCCTTCAGCAGGAACTTGACGAAGTTGAGCTTGAAGTAATCGTCCTTCTGCAGGTTCGAGACGATCTCCTCCATGTGCTTGAGCGGCGTGCCGCCGGCCGCCAGCGCTCCGATCAGGGAGCCGATCGAGGTGCCCACGATCGCGTCGTACTGGATGCCGAGGCGCTGCAGGGCCTTCAGCACGCCGACGTGGGCCATGCCGCGCATGCCGCCGCCCCCCAGCACCAGCACCGTGCTGGGACGGGTGCGGCTGCCCTGGACGAGGAGGCCCGAGGAGGACGGTACGGAGGGGTGGTTCAAGCGGAGGGGCCGATCGGGCGATGAAGGTCTGCCCATTCAAGGGACTCCCCCGCGCCAAGTCCATGCCAGGCGGCCCATGGAATCGCGCACGGAGGAAGGTTCTCATTCCTCGACACGAAGCGATGCTTTCCTCAACGAGCGACAAGACTCTGGTGCTGGCTTCCGGCATGCGCGCGCCCCAGGCGCGCGCCGGTGGCGCCTATGCGCGCGAGGACGCCGCCCACCTCGGCGCGCTCGTCGCGCGCGAGATCCTGGCCCGTTCCGGGCTCGACCCCGCCGCGCTCTCCGAGGTGGTGGTCGGCTGCGTCGGCCCGCCCCAGGACCAGACCAACGTCGGACGGGTGCTCGCGCTGCGCGCCGGAGTCCCGCGCCACGTGCCGGCCTACACCGTCGGGCGCAACTGCGCGAGCGGCATGGAAGCCGTCTCCAGCGCCGCGACGGCGGTGCTCTCGGGCCGCGCCGAGGTCGAGCTCGCGCTCGGCGTCGAGGTGATGAGCCAGTACCCGCTGACCTACAACCACAAGGCCGTGGGCTGGTTCGGCGGGATGATGAAGGCCCGCAGCCTGCCCGAGAAGCTGGCCGCGATGGCGCGCTTCCGCCCGGCGATGCTCGCGCCGCGCGTGGCCCTGAGCGAGGGCCTGACCGATCCGACCGTGGGCCTGATCATGGGCTCGACGGCCGAGCTCCTGGCGCGCGAGTTCGGGATCTCGCGCGGCGAGGCCGACCGCTTCGCGCTGGAGAGCCACCGCCGCGCCAAGGTCGCGCGCGACGCGGGCCGCTTCGCGCGCGAGATCGTGCCCGTCTTGCCGCTCGCCTCGAAGAGCGGCGCGCGCTCGCTCGAGCACGACGACGGCATCCGCGACGAGCAGACGATCGAGGCGCTGACGAAGCTGCGCCCCTACTTCGAGAAGCCCGACGGCGTGGTGACCGTGGGCAACGCCTGCGGCATCACCGACGGCGCCTCGGGCATGCTGGTCACGACCCTCGGCAAGGCGCGCGCGCTCGGCCTCGCGCCGCTGGCGGCGATCCGCGCGTGGGCCTTCGCCGGCTGCGACCCCGCGCGCATGGGCCTCGGTCCGGTCTACTCGAGCGCGAAGGCGCTGAAGGCAGCCGGCTGCACGCTGGCCGACATGGACGTGGTCGAGATCAACGAGGCCTTCGCGGTGCAGGTCCTGGCCTGCCGCAAGGCCTTCGCGAGCGCGAGCTTCGGCACGAAGGAGCTCGGCGCGCCCGGCGCGCTGGGTGAGCTCCCGGACGAGAAGCTCAACCCGAACGGCGGCGCGATCGCGCTCGGCCACCCGGTCGGCGCGACCGGCACGCGACTGCTCTTGACGGCCGCGACCGAGCTGCAGGTGAAGGACAAGAACCTCGCCCTCGCCACGCTGTGCATCGGCGGCGGCCAGGGTGGTGCGTTCGTGCTCGAGAGGATCGCCGCATGAAGACCCAGACCGGAACTCCGCCCGAGGCGCCCTCTCCGATGGCATCGTCCGCACGCCCCGCATCGACGAGCGCTGCGCGCTCGGGTCCGAGCCTGTTCGACGGTCTGCCGATGCCGGGCGACGCGCCGCCGAGCGGCGCCTGCGTGCGCCTCGAGCGCCCCGAGCCCGGGATCGTGCGCCTGTACCTCGACCCGCCGCACAAGAAGCTCGCGCTGTTCGACGTGCCGCTCCTGATGGACCTCGAGCGCGCGCTCGACGAGCTCGCGCGCGACACGACGCTGAAGGGCCTCGTGATCACCGGCAAGGAGCCGCTCTCCTTCGCGGCGGGCGCCGACATCGAGACGATCCAGCGCCTCGACACGGCCGACCTCGCCGCGCAGTTCGCGCGCTCCGGCCAGGCGCTCTTCCAGCGCCTGCATCGCCTGTCGCGCGGCGGCGGCGGTCGCGTGCTGGTCGTCGCGGCCGTGGGCGGTCCGGTGCCGGGCGGCGCCTGCGAGCTGTGCCTCGCCTGCGACCGCATCGTGCTGGCGGACAGCGAGAAGTCGCGCATCGGCCTGCCCGAGGTGCTGCTCGGCATCCTGCCGGCCTGGGGCGGCTCGCAGCGCCTGCCGCGACGCCTCGGCGTGCCCGCGGCGCTCGGTGCGATCCTGACCGGCAAGCTCCACAACCCGCGCCAGGCGCTGAAGCTCGGCCTGGTCGATCGCCTCGCGCCGCCCGAGTACCTGGTCTCGATCGCGACCGAGATCGCGGCCGGACGGACGAGCGCCGCCTACCGCGGCCGCACGGGCATGCGCCGCCTGCTGGTCGACAAGAATCCGCTCGTCACCGCCTTCATCGCCAGCCAGGCGAAGAAGAAGGTGCTGGCCGAGACGAAGGGCCACTATCCGGCGCCGCTGGCGGCGATCCCGCTCGTCACGAGCGCGCCGCGCACGGCGCTCGAGCACGGCCTGCGCAAGGAATCCGAGGCCGTGCGGCCGCTCTCGACCGGCGAGGTCGCGCGCTCGCTGCTCGGGCTCTTCCTGCTGTCCGAGGAGGCCAAGAAGGTCGGCAACCTGGGCGACGGCAAGAAGGCGGCGCCGCTCGAGCGCGGCGCGGTGGTCGGCGCCGGCGTGATGGGCGGCGGCATCGCCAGCCTGATGGCCGAGCGCGGGCTCGAGACGCGCCTGCGTGACCTCGACCGCGCGCAGCTCGACGCGGCCCAGCTCGCCCACCGCGGCGAGATCGACAAGAAGAAGCAGCGGAAGCAGCTCCAGAGCCACCAGGCCAACGCCGCCATCGACCGCCTGACGGTCACGACCGAGGCCAGGGGCTTCGCGCGCTGCCAGATCGTGATCGAGGCCGTGGCCGAGCGGCTCGAGGTGAAGCGTGCGGTGTTCAAGGAGCTCGCGGCGCAGATGGCGCCCGACGCGATCCTGGCTACGAACACGAGCTCGCTCTCGGTCACCGCGATCGCGGAAGGCCTGCCGAACCCCGAGCGCGTGGTCGGGATGCACTTCTTCAACCCGCCCAGGAAGATGCCGCTGGTCGAGATCGTGCGCGGCGCGAAGACGAGCGAGGAGGTCGTGCGGCGCACCGCGCGCCTCGCGCTCGACCTCGGCAAGACGCCCGTGATCACCAAGGACGTGGCCGGGTTCCTGGTGAACCGGATCCTAGGGCCGTACCTCGACGAGGCCGTGCGCCTGGTGCAGTCGGGCGTCGATCCCGACGTGCTCGACCGCGCGCTGGTGGCCTTCGGCATGCCGATGGGCCCGTGCGAGCTGCTCGACGAGGTGGGCCTCGACATCGCCTCGCACGCCGGCGCGTCGCTCGAGAAGGCCTACGGCGAGCGCATGCAGGCCGCCACCTTCTTGAAACCGCTGGTCGAGGCCAAGGAGCTCGGCAAGAAGACCGGCACGGGCCTCTTCGTGTGGTCGAAGGAGGGCGGCAAGCCGAAGAAGCAGGGTGTCAACCCGCGCGTGCGGCAAGGCAGCTCGCGCGAGCTGCCGGCCGGCGAGCTGGTCGACCGCTGCGTGCTCGCCATGGCCAACGAGGCCGTGCGCTGCCTGGCCGAGGAGGTCGTCGACGGCCCGCGCTCGCTCGACCTCGCTACGGTCTATGGCACAGGGTTCGCACCCTTCCGCGGCGGTATCCTGCGCCACGTGGACACGAGTGGTCTCGACGCGGTCGCGCAGCGCCTCGCCGCCCTGCGCGCCTCGATCCAGGGCGAGAACCAACGCCTCGGACGCTACGAGCCGGCGCCGCTGCTGATCGAGCTGGCGAAGGCCGGCAAGAAGCTCCATGGCTGAGGGCGCACGACCGGGCTTCGTCCGCGGGCTCTTCGCCGGGCGGCTCGAGTCGAGCGCGCTCTTCCCCTATCCGTACCCGAGCGGCGAGGCGGCCGAGACGACCGCCGCGATCGTCGAGAGCGTCACGCAGTGGGCCGAGGCGGCGATCGATCCGGTCGCGATCGACCGCGAGAAGCGCATCCCGGCCAGCGTGATCGCGGGGCTGCGCGAGCTCGGCTTGCTCGGGCTGACCTTGCCCGAGGAGCACGGCGGCGCGGGCCAGGGCCAGGTCACCTACGCGCGCGTGATGGAGGCCGTGGCCCACCGCTGCGCCTCGACCGTGACCGTGCTCGGCGCGCAGCTCGGCATCGGCTCGAAGGCGCTGGTCCTGTTCGGCAGCGAGGCGCAGAAGGCGCGCTGGTTGCCTGCGCTGGCGAGCGGCGAGGCCCTGGCGGCCTTCGCGCTGACCGAGGCCGGCGCGGGCTCGGACGCGGGCGCGCTCGCCACGCGCGCCGAGCCGCAGCCCGACGGCTCGTGGAAGCTCGACGGACGCAAGCTCTGGATCACGAACGGCGGCTTCGCGCGCTACTTCACCGTGTTCGCGCGCACGCCGGATCCGGCGCGGCCCGAGGCGAAGCCCTCCGAGTGGCCGATCTCGTGCTTCTGGGTCGAGCGCGGACCCGGCCTCACGACCGGCAACCCCGAGGACAAGATGGGCCTGACGGGCTCGTCGACGACCGACGTCCTGCTGGAGGACGTGCTCGTGCCGGCCGAGGCCTTGATCGGCGTGCGCGGCGAAGGCTTCAAGATCGCGCTCTCGGTGCTGAACGCGGGGCGGCACGGGCTCGCGGCCTGCTGCCTCGGACAGGGGCGCCTCGCGCGCGACCTCGCCTGGAGGCACGCCCAGGAGCGCGTGCAGTACGGGCGCCCGATCGCGCGTTTCGGCATGGTGCAGGAGCTGCTCGCGGGCATGGACGCCGACCTGTACGCGATCGAGGCCGTGACGTACCTCGCCGCGGGCCTGATCGACGCGAAGTGCGAGACGATGCTCGAGGCCGCCTGCTGCAAGCTCTTCGCGACCGAGCGCCTGTGGTCGATCGCGAACGACGCGCTGCAGGTCACCGGCGGCACCGGTTTCATGCGCGAGTACCCCTACGAGCGCATCCTGCGCGACGCGCGCATCAACCTGATCTTCGAGGGCACGAACCAGGTCCTGCGCATGATGCTGGGCTTCCAGGGTCTGCGCTCGCTGGCGCGCGGCGAGCTCGCGGCACCCGAGGGCCCGGTCTCGCTCGATGGCGTGCATGCCCTGTTCGCAGCCGAGCGCACCGAGCTCGAGGCGCTGGTCGCCGTCTTCTCCGCGCGCTGCAAGGCCGCCAACGTGGTGCACGGTGACAAGGTCCGCGATGCGCAGTTCACGCTGCACCGCATCGCCGACATGGCGACCGCGCTGTTCGTCGCCTCGGCGGTGCTCTCGCGCGCCTCGGCCGACGAGGAACGCGGCGTGAACAGCGCCCGCAGCCGCGACCTCGCCCGCCTCGCCTGCCGCCGCGCGTTCCGCGACTTCCGCGTCGCCCTGCTCGACGAAGAACGCCCGCTCGACGAACTGGTCGAACGCGTCGTGACGAGCGCGCTCGACACGCCGACCGGCTGATCAGCGCGTCGCGAACGGCTCGACGGTCTCGCCCGGCGCGAGCGTCAGCTCGCCCGCGGTGGTCCAGGTGAGTTCCGGGGACCACTTCCACCCGTCCGCCGTCTCGACGGTGAGCGTCCCCGAGGGAACCGGCAGCAAGAGCTCCTCGTTCACCTGGTGCAGGGCGAGCACGGACTCCGTGCTCCAGCCCGCCTTGCCGCGGCCGAGGAAGCGCACCAGGTTCGCGCGCGCGCCGTCTGTGACGGCCGGTCTCTCGCCCGGCCGGAAGCGCAGGAGCGCGGGACGGAGCTCGAGGAAGGTGGAGCTCTCGCCCGGAGCGAACTCGAAGGTGTAGGTGAGCTGAGTACGGGACGAGAAGCTCGGGTACACGGCGACCTCGAACCGATGCGGCCCCGGCGTCGCGAGGGAGAACTCGACTCGCCCCTCCGCGTCGAGCTCCCGTTGCCCCACCTGGATCGATCCGCCGTCGGACTCGATGCGGTGGAGCCGGGTCATGAGCGCGCGCTCCTCGGGTTGCGGAAGATCCACTCGCGCCCGCCACAGACACGTCCCCTCGCCGCGCAGATCCAGATCGAAGCGTGTGGTCGCGCCCGATTCGACGCGACAATCGAAACGGATCGGACCGTTTCGCTCCGGCCCGTACGGTTCGATCGTGACCCATTCGGTGGCCGGTCCGGGCGCGCAGCGCACCTGGTAATCGCCGGGCGCGAGGCTGGCGAAGCGATAGGTACCGTCCTCCTCGAGCGGCACTGTGCGCGCGAACGAGAAGCCGTTCGACACCCCCACCACGCGCCCGAAGGCGCGCGCACCGAGTGGCAGGCGTACCTGGCCCTCGAGCGAGCCGGGGGTCAGGAGCTCGAACTCGCGCTCTTCGGGATGGGGCGCGCTGAGCGGACCGAAGGTCGTCGGTGGAAAGCTCTCGGCCTCGACCAGGAGAGTGAGCATCCACTTGCCTGCGTGCGTCACGAGGAAGCGCCCGTCCGCGTCGGTCCGCGCGGGGACGAAGCGACGCGCCGCGAAGTACGCTCCGTCGAAGGCGTTCTCGCCCTCGAAGACGAGCCGGCTCCGGAACGAGAGCTCGGCGGAGTCACTCGCATGGACGAAGGCTCCCGCGACCGGCGCGCCGGCGTGCATCAGACGGCCGCGCAGCGCCTTCGCGGGTTCGAGCTCGACCACGAGCGGTTCGGTGAGCTCCTGCTCCGCGGGCACGCTTCCCTTGGCCAGGCGGTAGCCGGGCGCCTCGACTCCCCACGAGAGCTCGCCCGGAGGCCGCGGAAAGCGCACGCGACCCTCGCCGTCGGTGCGCTGCTCCTGGATTCCGTCGCCGACCTCCCACCCGAAGGTGCTCGTCGAGCTCCAGTGACCGGTCACCTTCGCCTCCGGGATCGCTCTTCCGCTGCCGCGCACCTCGAACGTGACCCATTCGGGTTCGCTCAGGCGCAGTTCCAGATCCCGCGCGAACTCGACGTCGGGGCAGTCGAGGGTGGCTGGACCGTAGCGACCGCGCGGATCGCTCGCCACGAGCGCGACGGAGGAGGGCTCGTTCCACACGCAGGAGAAGCGTCCCTCGGGATCCGTCTCGAGCTCCTCCCGTCCGTCGCCCGCGACCCGGACTCGCGCGCTGACGAGCGGAGCTCCGCTCGGGTCCAGGACGACACCCTCGATGCGGGCGTGGAAGCCGGGGAGATCGGGCACGACGAGCGTGAACTCGTCCGAGCCGCTCGTGGGCAACCGGAACGCGGGACCGTAGCCGTACGCGTGTGGCGCTCCCCAGGCGGCGAGGAAGCCGCTCGCGAACGGCACGCCCCTCAGGCGAAAGTGCCCCGCTGCATCGGTCACGGTCCCCGGAGTGAAGGCGCTCCACTCCGGCTCCGTCGTCCAGCCGAAGGGCGCCTCCTGCGGTTCGGGACTGCGCTCCCCCGGGTACCACGTGACCCCGGCGCCGGACACGGGGACGCCGTCCCCATCGACGACGAGACCGGTGACCTCACTAGCCGGTCTCAGGAGGACGACCCCGAGGTGCACCGTGCCGGCAAGGCGGTCGTTGAGACCGATGCCCCGCTCCGTCCAGCCTTCGGCCCGCACGACGAAGCGTGTGCTCTGCCGCTCCCCGAGTGTCCTCTGGATCCTGCGCACGACCTCGCGCGGCGAGTCCTCGCGCACGACGAGCTCTTGGTCGATGCGGCCGTGCGCGTCGCCCGTCGCGACGACGTGACCGGCCAGGAGCACCTCGGCATTCGGGATCGGCTGCTCGGTTCCCTCCGCGAGAACGAGCGCGACGAGGCGCAGGCGCATGAGCTCGCTCGCGAGCGGAGCTGGTTGCGGTGCGGCGGATGGCGCGGAGATGGCCTCGCGCGCCGCGAGCGACGAAGCTGCCGTGGAGGACGGAGTGAGGGCGGGATCGGGAGGCAGCGTGCGGGCGAGCGCAGGCGAGGACGGTGCCCTGGCGGACCAGGAGCTCCACAGCCAGATTCCGCCCAGGACGAGCGCGGTGAAGGAAGCCACGACGGACGCGCGCGGCGTCCAGCGCGCGTCTCGTGCGAGTTCCTTCTCGGCGCAGACGATCAGGCCGAGTCCGGTTTGCCAGTCGGTGCGCGAGCGCCCCAGTCGCTCGCGCAGGAGGTCGAGCGCCTGCGCGAGGCGCGTGCGCACGGTCGAGTCGGGCACACCCTGGCGGCGCGCGATCTCGGCGCTCGAAAGCCCGTCGAAGAAGCGCAGGAGGACGGTCTTTCGCAGCGGTTCGTCGAGGGCGAGCACGGCCTCGACGAGGTGCCGCTGCGCCTCGGCGCGCTCGACCACGTCGTCGGTGGCGGAGGTGGAGGACGGGCCGCGGGCCTGTTCGCGGCTCGTACGCGCCCCCTCGGAGCGTCGCCGCGAGTGCAGTGCGTTGCGCAGGACCTCGGCCAGCCAGGCGCGCGGCCGACGCACGTCCCGCGGGGGGTGCTCGAGGGTCCGGGTCCAGACCTCCTGGACGAGATCGCGGGCGCTTTCCCGCTCGCCCACGAGGGCGCGCGCCAGCCCCTCGAGCCAGCGTGCCTCGGCCAGAAGAGCTTCGATCGACGCAGTCGGCTTCGGTTCCATGTGTCCGAGCGAGACGCCGTGCTGTGCGGCATCGTCGGAGGATTCTCTCAGAACTGGCAAGCCTGGGACGGAGGCCGAGGGCGCCGTGCGCCGTCTCGCACTCGAGCGGGCGGGAGCCTCGGTCACGCGGATCAGAAGCGCCAGGCGCGCTGAAGCCGAGACCGCGCGCACCTCGACCGCTCCTCACCGCCCGCGCCCCGGGCGGTGGCGCGGCTTCGGCCGGGAACTTGATTGCGCGTTCCGACCGCGCTCCCAGCTCTCGCGTGGCTCAAGCCACCCGAGGAACGACTCGCCCGAGGAGGGTGGATCCGGACGCTCCTCGGTCCAGCCACCGTGCTTGCGCGCGTTGTTGAGCACGTACACGAGTCCGTTGCGCATCTCGCGCGGCGATTGCGCGATCCGTCTCCGCGCGCGCCGAAACCGCTTCTCACCGCCCGCGCGCCGAGCCGCGTGGGCGCCGAGAGGGCCCGTCGCTCCCGCCGTGCGCCGGGGTTGCGCCGCGCGAGAGAGACGACGGCCCCACTGTTGCGCCACGGGTCCGCGACCAAGCTCTCGGGCACCGCGCGGGCCCCCGGCGTGCGGCGCTTTCGGCCTCCGCTCTCCTCCTACCGCCGCTCGATCTGCAGCGCGATCGTGAGCGGGCCGCGGAAGACCATCTCCATCTTCTGCTCCAGGCTCTCGCCATCCATCTCGCCGCGCAGGTCCTGGGTCATCGTCATGGTCAGCGTGCCCTCGATCTCGAGAGCGAGCGCGTGGCCGTGCTCGAGGTCCCAGAGCAACTCACCCGCGGCCTCCACTGCGAGAGCGGTACGCCAGGTGCCCTCCATGGCGGGGATGTCCTCTTCTTCCTCCTCCGTGACCGGCTCGTCCATGTAGGTTTCGAGGTCGAACTCCAGACGCACCGCGGCGACGCGCACGCCGGACTGTTCGCGTACCTCCACGAACGTCGCCCGGACCGTACCGTCCGCATTCTCCTCGAGCTCCCCGTTGCCCGCGCTCTCCTCGTCCTCGGCCAGGAGCGCGAGATCGCCCCCGGGCTCGATGAGGCCGCCGTACACCTGCGGTTCGAGCTCCCAGCTCGCCCCCGGCTCCACTTCGCCGTCCGGGAGCAACGTGCGCAGGTCCATGTCTTCCTCGAGGCCCTCCAGGAGTTCCACGTCGCCGTCCTCGCCCTCGGCGAACTCGCGTTCGTAGCCCTCCGCCTCGGCGCTCCAGGCAAACACGACGGAGCGCCCTTCCAGCGCACTCGTCAGGAGCACCTCTTCTGGCTCCTCGCCCCCCTCGAAGGTGCGCGTGTCCTTGCCGGCCAGCGTGTCGAAGTGCCGCACGAGGCGCGTCGCACGCCCCTCCGCGACCTCGGCAAAGTGATCGGTCACGACGCGCGTCTCCTCGTTCAGGAGGCTGCCCTCCATCTCGCCCAGGTACTCGGCGGGCACCTCCTCGCCATCGAAGCTCAGGCTCATCGACTCGAGCTCGAGCGCGAACCCGGTGCGGTGCGTGCGCTGCAACGTCATCCCCGCGGCCGGGGCGAAGGCGATCACGACCGGCTGCGGCGCGGGCGCGAGAGCGAGGACGGCGGCCAGAGCGAGGACGTGGCGCATGGCGAGCGTTCGAGGCGGGTGAAGCGCGGTATCAAGGCCCGTAACTACAGGGACCGAACACCGTGCGGCGGAACGGAAAGCTATCTTCGCCGCCCCGGGAAGTCCCCGGACGCTCGAGAGCCTACTCCCGCCCACCCCATCCGCCCACGGAGCTCCGCTTGATCCTCTCCGCCCTCTCCCTCTCCTCCCTCGCACTCGCCAGCGGTGACGTACCCGAGTGGGGCGGCTTCCGCGGCAGCGACGGCACGGGCGTGCTCGCGAAGGCGAGTCTGCCCGCGAGCCTCGACCCCGAGGGCACGCTGATGTGGCGCGTGGAGGTTCCTGGCGGGTACTCCTCGCCGGTCGTGGCCGGCAAGAACCTGTTCCTGACCGGCGCGACGAGCGCGAAGCTCTCGGTCCTGTGCCTCGATCCCGCGACCGGCGACGTGCGCTGGACGAAGGAGCTCGACTACGACGGCAAGCGCCCCGGCCAGAACTCGGCCGCCGCGCCGACGCCGGTCACCGACGGCGAGATCGTGGTCACGCTCTTCCACCACCTCGGCCTGGTCGCCTTCGACCTCACCGGCAAGGAGCTGTGGCGGCACGAGCTCGGCCCGATCAACATCCCGCACGGCATGTCGACCTCGCCGCTGATCCACGGCGACGCGGTGCTGCTGCAGGTCGACCAGGACCGCGGCGCCTACGTCGTGGCCTTCGACAAGAAGACCGGCAAGCAGCTGTGGCGCACCGAGCGCGAAGGCACGAAGCACAGCTACGCGACGCCGAGCATCTGGGCCCCCGCCGGCGCGACGCCCGAGCTCGTCCTCTCGGGCTCGTTCCAGACGGCCGGTTACGCGCTCGCCGACGGCAAGAAGCTGTGGTGGGTCGACGGCAACGGCTGGCAGTCGAAGTGCGCGCCGGTGATCGCCGGCTCGCGCTGCTTCGTCAACGCCTACTCGGGCTCGATCGGCGAGATGGGCTACCCGACGCTCGGCATCCCCTTCGATCAGGCCCTGCGCGACCACGACGGCGACAAGGACGGCAAGATCGCCACGAGCGAGTACGGCGACGCGCAGCTCCACATCCTGTGGTTCCTGTTCGACCTCGACGAGGACCAGAAGCTCGACCGCGAGGAGTGGGAGTTCGGGCAGGCCGCCAACGACGCCAAGGGCGCCTTCTTCGCGCTCGAGCTCGGCGGGCGCGGCGCGCTCGCGCCCGAGAAGGTGGCCTGGCGCTACGACAGCCCGCGCGGCCTGTCGGGCTTCTCGACCCCGCTCGTCGTCGGCGACGCGGTCTTCATGATCGGCGACGGCGGCCTGCTGACGACGATCGACACGAAGAGCGGCGCGGTCGTGAAGCAGGAGCGTGTCGGCCAGCCCGACGGCTACTTCGCCTCGCCCGTGGCCGGCGACGGCAAGGTCTACCTCGTCGGGCAGAAGGGCATCCTCTCGGTCGTCTCGGCCGAGGCCGACTGGAAGGAGCTCGCCAGCCACGCACTCGAGTCCGAGGAGGAGTTCTGGGCCACGCCCGCGCTCTCCCCGAAGGCCGTGTTCGTGCGCAGCACGCAGGCGCTGTACTGCTTCGAGCGCCTCGAGTAGCGGCGCGGGCTGGAATCCGGTCCGCGCATCGGTCCTACTGTCGCGATGCAGCTCGACGACCCGCGCGCGGACCGCAACCGCCCCCTCGAATCGATGAGTGCCGAGGAGCTCGAGGACTTCCTGACGGAGGCGATCGGGCTCTACGCGGAGCAGACCGCGACCGAGATCGAGAGCCTGCGCACCTTCGCCGAGGCGCGCCTGCTCCTGAACAACCGCGGGCTCGTGCTGGCGCTCGGCAACGCCGAGTTCCGCATCTCGATCACGAAGACGCGCTGATCAGGCCGCGCGGCGCGCGCTGCCGGCCTCGGCCGGGCGATCGCGGTACGGGAAGCGGTCCTTGAAGGCATTGATGGGCGCCTCGAAGAAGCGCCACGAGAGCGTCGCCAGCACCAGCGTGACGAGCGCGTAGACCGGCAGGCGCACGAGCGGGTGGAACTGCGCCAGACCGAAGCGGTCGAGCACCAGCGCGAAGGCGTGGAAGACGTACACGCCGTAGCTGATCTGGCCCACGTAGCCGAGCGGACGCGAGGCGAGCACGCGCCCGAGCACGCCCGGGAGGCCGCGCGCGGCGAGCAGCACGAGCCAGGCGAAGAACGGCCAGCGCGAGTAGACCACCAGGACGTCGAGCGCACTCGCTCCGGCCTGGCCCTCGACGCGCGTCTGGATCCAGACACCCCACAGCGCGAGGGCGCTCGCCGCGAGCCCGAAGACGCGCGTCGCGGGCCGTGCCGCGAGCTCGGCCACGCCGCGCGCCCGCGCGCAGAGCGCCACCAGCGCCCCGCCGCACAGGAGGTCGAGGCAAGAAGGCGTGATCATGCGCGTCGCGTCGAAGGCGAAGCCGTTCGTGAACATCAGGTGACGCGAGAGCGGCCCGATCAGGAGCGCGAGGAACGTCGCCCACAGCACGCCACGCCGCGTCAGACACAGCACCACCCACGGCCAGACGAGATAGAACTGCTCCTCGACCGCCAGCGACCAGAAGTGCGAGACGAACGTGCCCGACAGCCCGCCGGCGAAGGCGCCGTACAGGTTGAAGGTGTAGGTCCACAGGGAGAGCAGCGTCCCGGCCGCGAGCGGCAGCGCGAGCGTGGCCACGATGAGCGCCGCGTAGTACAGCGGGAAGATTCGCAGGAAGCGGCGCGCGTAGAAGCGCCGCGCGGTGAAGGCCACCGACTGCGCGCCGGACTCCACGTGCGCGCGGCAGTCGAGCAGGATCCCGGTGATCAGGAAGCCCGAGAGCACGAAGAAGAGGTCCACTCCGATCGCGCCCCAGTTGAGGCCGAGGTGGAAGCGCTTCGGCATCCAGTGGTGCCAGCACACGGCCAGCACGGCGAGGGCCCGCAGGCCATCGAGCTGGGCCAGGTGACCGGCAGGGCGCGCGGAGGGGGGCGGCGTGGAGCTCACGGAGACCGTCGCGCCTGGATCGACCGACGCACGCCTCCTTCCTGAGCCCGCTCACCGGACTTCCGGGTTACCTTCGCGCGCGGCTGTCGCTAGTGGGGTGATTCAAGAGTTCCAGGCCTATGTCGGCCCCTCGCTGGAACTCTTGATTCTCCCCACTCGTGGCCCCGGGCGGCCTTGCCTCCGCCCGTTCCCGGCCTCTTCTCGCGCCCACCTGCTGGAGGTTTTCCATGCTCGCCTTCGTTTCGATCGCCTGCCTCGCGCTCCTCGCGGCCCCCACGCCCCAGGCCCCGGGCGGCGCGACCCCGCTCGCTCCCGGCGGCGGACTCTCGGCCGGCACGCCCCGCCCGGGCACGCTCGTGCCGAAGCCCGGCGGGGGCTCCTTCCTGCAGGATCTGCACCGCGGCGGACGCGGCGGCGAGCTCGGCCTCGTCGAGGTGCGCTGGGGCCGCCTGGTGGACGTGCACGCGCTCGATGCAAGCGGTGCGCCCGAGGAGGCGCCGGTCTTCCGCGACGTGCTGATCGATCCGAACCTGCTGGGCGACGGCCGCGACTACGAGCTGCGCGAGAGCCCGATCACGCGCGTGACGCGCCTCGTCGTGCGCCGCACGCGCGCCTCGGCCGAGTTCGTGGAGCTCTTGCTCGCGGCCGAGCGCGCCACGGTGCCGCTCGAACCGCGCGACCTCTCCGCGCCCGTGCACGCCCTCGTGCCGCGCAACGCGGCCCTCGCGCTGCGCTTCGACGACCTCCTGGCCGATGATCCCGCCGCGGCCCTCGCGCTGCTCGACGACGTGCAGGTGCGCGCCGGGCAGAGCCCGCTCGCGCCCCACGCGGCGCGCGTGCGCTTCGACGCGAACCACGGCGGAGTCGTCGGCGGCGCGTTCCACTCGACGCGCGTCCTGGTCGATCTCGCGCTGAGCGCCTTCGAGGCGCGCGAGCTCGCCGTGCCGCTGCCGCTGAGCCCGGCCGGCGTGCCCGCCGGCGCGCCGCAGGGTGCGAGCCTCGTGCTGCGCCTGCCGACGCGCACGGCCCCGGGCGCGGGCCAGTTCACCGTGCTGCGCAACCTGGCGGGCCGCCCGCTCGCGCAGCAGGGCAACGGTCCGCTGGACGAGAGCGTGCCCACCGCCGACCTGGTGCGTGCCGCGCGCGCGGGCAACGACGCGGACCCCGAGCGCGGCTTCCTGCTCGACCGCACGCCGCCGCGCCTCGTGGGCCACTTCCCGCTCGCGGTCCAGGCCGCGCTCGACGACCCCGCGGGCGAGCCGGGCTTCGCCTTCCTGCTCGACTGGAGCTTCACGAGCCCGTGCTTCGCGCGCCCGCTCGCGGGTGACGGGCTGGCGCTCGGCGACGAGCTCCTCGAGGTCGTGGCGAACGGCCCGGTGGTCTCCGGCAGCGGCGCGGTGAGCGGCGTGCGCGTGCGTCTCGCCGGCACGCAACCCGCCACGGCGGCGGCGCTGCTCGGCAACGGCCGCGCGCTCGTGCCCTGGCGCCCGAGCGCGCTCGCGAGCGCCTGCTGGGTCGAGTTCCGGCCCGCGCCCCTCGCCCCGCCCGCGGCCGGCGTGTCACCCGACGCGTTCGTCGTGGCGCACTTCAGCGAGGCGATGGCCGAGGCCACGCTCGATCCCTACGCGACCTTCGCGCTCGTGCGCGGCACGGCCGCACCGACGGCCGAGACGCGCGTGCCGGCCGAGGTCTTCGGCGACAGCGACCTCGGGGCCTTCGCGCTGACCCCGCTCCTCCCGCTCGCACACGCGGCGGGCACGGCGACGGCCTACGCCCTCGCGCTGGGCGGAAACGCCCAGGAATCCCCGGAGGATCTGGCCGGCAACCGCCTGACGGACGGCCTGGCCGCGTCGTTCACCCTCGATCCCTCCGCACCGAGCGAGGCGAGCGGTGGGCTCGTGCACACCTTCACCGGGTTCGACGAGCTGCCCCCGCTCGGCCGCTCGGACCTGCGCGGCGCCTACTTCCTCGACTTCGTGGAGGGCGCGATCCAGGGCCGCCCGGCGGCGCGCTTCAGCGCCTACGTCGAGCGCACGAACCCGGTCACGAGCCTCCAGATCCCCTACATGGCCGGCGTCGCCACGCCGCTCACGCCGCTCGGCGCCAAGCTGCAGCGCGTGTGGCGCTACGCCGACCTCGGCTGGAGCGTGCGCGACGAGTCGAAGTACGACGTCGACGTGGTCGGGATGGACTGGTCGCCGCTCGGTGGGACCGTGGTGAACGACTTCTTCCCGCGCTTCGAGATCCTCTTCGCGCACGCGCGCAACCTGCCGGACGAGGACATCAACGCCTTCCTGCTGCCGCGCTTCCCCGCCTCCGGCCTTCCCGGCACGAGCGTCGCGTTCGACCAGAACCCGCTCGGCCCGCAGGCGCTCGCGCACGCGCGCGAGCGCGGCTACGCGGTGCGCGCCGCCGACGTGCACCTGAGCCCGAACGGCACGCCGCTCGCTCCCTATCCGCTGCTCGACGCGGCCGGACAGCCGACGAGCTACACCTGGCGCGACACCTCGCTCGCGCTGGCCGGCGGCCCGAACGGCACCGGCGTGCCGCTCGGCGTCGAGGTCGGTCCGCCGCTCGATCTCGAGCCCGCCGCCGGCACGCTGGCGCCCTCCGGCGCGGTGCCCTCGATCGGCCTGCCACTGCTGGTCGAGTACCGCTGCTTCCCGGCCGCCTCCGCGCTCGGGCTCAACCGTCACTCGGTGAACCTCGCCATCAACTCCTCGGCCTTGCCCGCCTTCCGCGCCTACTCGGCGGGCGGCATCAACCGCTTCGGCCAGCCGGTGGCGGTGGATCCGGACCTCGAGACGCACCCGCAGGGCGGTTTCAACCCGAGCTCCACTCCGCCCGGTCAGCGCACCTTCCCGAACGATGACGTCGTCTACCTCGGTGGCCTCGACCTCGCCTACCGCGTCAGCCGCGCGCACTCGGCCTGGATCGATCTCGGCGCGAGCGGCGTGGACCTCGCCGCTCTGCAGGTCCGCGCCGGAGCACTACCGCCCGGCACGCGCCTCGAGGTCGTGGCGCGCGGCGCGACGGGCTTCGCGGGCGGTGGCGATCCCTTCGATGCGAGCGCGATCGACGCCTACGGCGCGCTCGAGGTCGGCACGGTCGAGTTCCTCGGCGGCTCCGACGCCTGGCAGAGCGACCTCGACGCGCTCGACGGTGCGCGCTACGTGCAGCTGCGCGTGACCTTCACCAACGACCTCGACAGCGGCGCGAGCCCCAGCCTCGACGCGCTCGCCCTGGCGTTCCGGCGCTAGCAGCCCGTTGAAAGAGTCCCGTCGCGAGGCGAAGCGATCTTCGTCGTTGCCAGGAACGCGACGGAGGGACGGCGGAGGCGGCCTTCCGCAACGTGAAGGCGCGGTGCCGGCCCGCGAGGACCGGCACCGCGCCACGCAGCCGGGAGGGGCAGCTCCGACCGCGTCTCGATTCGGCGCAGGTCAGCGCCGCTGGGCCTTCGGGCGGCTGCGCGGATCGGCCGGGTCGAAGCCCTGGTCGAGCTCGTCCTGGTCGAAGGCGCCGTCCGAGTCGCGGTCGCCGCCGATGCGCCGCTCGCTGCCGCGCGGCACGGCCGTGAAGGTCAGCGGCGTCGTCGGGCTCGCGCTGGAGAGCAGCGCCGCCACCGAGAAGCGCTCGACGCGCCGGTCGGACTGGAAGCGGCCCGTCGCAAGGTAGTGGAAGCCGCGCGGGAGGCCGGCGATGCGGCCGCGCGCGACGACTCCGATGTCGCCCTGGTCGGCCTCGGAGAGGAGCGCGGCGAGCAGCGCGCTTCCGGCCGGATTCGCGCTGCCGTCGAAGGTCACCTGGCGCCCGACCGCGGCGTGCGTGGAGAGGCTGTCCGAGCCGGGCGGCTCCTCGAGGTTCGTGCTCGTGCCCTCGGCCTCGAGGCCCCCGCTCATGCACAGCAGGAAGGCCACGAGGTCGGCCACGTCCTGGTCGCTCGTCACGGCGAACAGCGGGCGCGCGACGAAGCGCGCCAGCGAGTCGATCGTGCCGTCGTGACGGAAGCCGAAGCCGGCCTTGCTGGAGAGGATCGTGCCCTCGAAGCCGACGCGCTCGTACAGGTTGCGCAGACTCGGGATCTTCATGTTCTGCGTGATGTTCAGGGCCGGCGGGTGGACCGTGAAGTGCGCCTCGCCGCCCGGACCGTCGGGGATCGTCTGGAAGGCCGAGCCGTCCCAGGCCGCGTTCGGCCCCATGCCGGTCGGCAGCGTGTGGCACTCGATGCAGCCGATCCCGGGCGCCGCGTAGAGCGCGCGCCCGTTCTGCGCGTCGCCGGTCGGCAGAGGCTGACCGGCAGGCGCGAAGCGGCCGGTCGTGAAGTGCCCACCCAGGGCGAGGTTCGTCGGCAGCCCGTTCTCGAGCGTGCGGAACGGGTTCGGCGGGAACGCGACCGTCGCCAGGAAGTCCTCGAAGGCCTGCATCGCGGCCGCGTCGGGCGTCTCGTCGTCACCCAGCAGGCCCGCGAAGGCGCCAGCGAACTCGTGCAGGTTCAGCCGGTCACCGCGCCAGTGGAAGGGCTCCTTGCCGACGATGTCCTGCAGCGTCTGCGTGACCATCGGGCCCTTCATGGGATGGAAGTCGACGAAGCCCGTGTCGATCCCGGGGATGCCGGCGCCCAGGTTGAGCCCGTCGAGCCCCTTCAGCTCGCCCGCCGGATTGCCGAGGTCCCACGCCAGCCGGTCGGTGCGCGCGTCGATGTGGCAGGCAGCGCACGAGGTGAGTCCGAGCCCCGAGGTCGCGTGCGCGTCGTACAGCAGCGGACGCCCCGCGCGGACCGCGGCCGGCGTCGGATCGAAGAACGGCAGCGTGGCGATGACGAGCTCCGTCGTCGTGCTGACGACCGAGACCGTGGCGTCGAACTTGTTCAGCACGTAGAGCTGGTTCCGGTTCTCGTCGAGCACGAGGCCGGTCGGCCCGGCGCCGACCTCGATCGTCGGCTGCAGTCCCGCACGCGCGCCGCTCGCGTCGAGCACGATCACGTTGTTCGTGCCCATGCCGGTCACGTAGGCGCGCGAGCCGGCCGCGTTCCACACGATCCCGCGCGGGTCGGAGAGCGTGCGCTCGCGCTCCGCCTGGGGCACGCTCGAACCGGCGTAGTCGAGGTGCGCGTTCAGGTCGACGAGCGTCGGCGTGGCCGGCGCCGCGGGCGCCACGCGCGCCAGCTGGACGCGCAGGAAGCGCCCGTTCAAGTTGGGCTCGAAGCGCAGGTCGTTGGTCGCCTCGGTCCCGATGACCGTGACCTCGCCGCTGCCCGGGTTCACCGCCAGCGCCATGCACAGGTTCATCAGGTGGTCGAGGTAGCTGAGCCCGAGGCTCGCGACGTCGATCACGGCCACGTCGTGGTCCCCCATCGTCCAGCCCACGCGTCGACCGGTGAAGGGCGCCAGGTTGCCGCTCACGAGGTTGCTCCAGTTTCCGCCGTTCTCGTCGAGCCACTGACTCCCGCTCTGCTTGACGATGTGCGCCACCGGCGGCGGCGGAGGCAGCAACGGATCGAGCGGCGGCTCGAAGCCGCTGCCCGCGTTGGGCGGCGGATTGACGCCCCCGTAGGGCCCGTTCACGAAGCCGACCGCGTTGGGCGGGAAGTCGCCGACCACCGTGCCACCGTTGCCGAGCACCGTGGTGCGGTTGCCCGACTCGAAGATCGCCACGTAGACCTTGTCGCCGCCCGGACTGACCGCCAGGACGCGCGGATCCTCGCCGTCGAGCGTGAGACGCGTCGGCGGCGCGCTGCGGTTGGCCGGGTCGAAGACCAGCACGGTGTTCGCCTGCGAGCAGCTCACAAAGGCGCGCTGCGGCGAACCGGCGAAGACCACGTCACAGGGCTCGTCGTCGGTCTGCAGCGTGGCCACCACCTGCCCGACGACGAGGTCGACGATGCTGATCGTGTCGGAGACGTGGTTCACGACCCAGGCCTCCGTGTTCGAGCGCGCGCGCACCGAGACGGGATCGAGGCCGACCGGGATCGAGCGGAAGTGGACCGGCATGCCGGTGGCCAGCGAGAACTGCTCGAGGCGGTTGTCCGCCAGGTTGGTGGCGAGCAGCTGGGTGCGGCTCGGGGTCATGCCGAGGGGGCGCACGTGGGGCGTCTCCCAGTTCACGAATTCCTGGGCCGAGGGGGCCGTCGCCAGCGCGGCCAGGACGAACAGACGGGGACTCGAGGGCAGCATGGACGGTCTCCTGTGGAGGGAACGGGGCGGCGCCTGCCGCCCGGGCGCCCCATGGATGGAGGCGGAGCAGCGGGCGTTGGAGCGCTCCGCCGAAAACCGCCCCACGCGCGGCTCGACGGCCGGTAAGTTGGGCGTGGCCCGAGAAAAGCCCGGATTCTCCCGGCAGGCGCGCCGCGGGCCGCATCCAGACGACCCAGGCGGCATCCCGCGCGCTCCTGCATGACCTACGAGCCCGTCACCCTCGACCACCTGCTCGAGCACCAGTCCTGGGCCCTGCGCCTGGCGCGCCAGCTCGTGCGCGAGGAGCACGAGGCCGAGGAGCTCGTCCAGCGCACCTGGATCGCCGCCCTGCGCCGCCCGCCCAGCACCGGCCGCGGCGCACGCGCGTGGATCCGCCAGGTGATCCTGAACCTCGCGCGCGAGCGTCACCGGCGCTCGAGCACGCGCGCGCGCCACGAGCTCGCCAGCCGCGACCCCGAGCAGACCGCGCCCGACGTCGCCGAGGCCGCCTCGCGGGAGGAGATCCGCACGCACCTCGCGGAGCGCCTGCTGGCCCTGCAGGATCCCTACCGCACGGTCCTGACGCTGCGCTACTACGAGGACCTCACCTCGAGCGAGATCGCCACGCGCCTCGGCGTGCCGGCCGGCACCGTGCGCTGGCGCATGAAGGTCGGGCTCGACCAGCTGCGCGAGGAGCTCGACCGCGAGAGCCACGGCGACCGTCAGCGCTGGGTCTCGGCGCTGCTCGTGCTGCTGCCGCGCGGGGAATCGGTGCGGACGCCTGCCGAGGAGGCGCCGCTCGGCTCGGGTGGCCTGGGCTGGCTTCCGGGCGTCGCCGGCGTGGCCAGCCTGACGGGCCTGGCCTGGTTCCTGTGGCCGCGCGAGGAGACGGCCGCCTCGAGCCCGGCCTCGCAGCTCGCCGTCGAGCCTGACCGGCCAGCCGCTTCCGGGCCGCTCGTGGCTCCCACCCAGGAGGTCCTCCGCGCCGCGGCCCCCGTGGTCTCCGCGCCCGAGACGGGCTCCGCGGCACAGCCGGGCTCCACGCTCGCGCTGCGCGTGCGCGACGCCGGCGGCCAGGCCATCGAGGGCGCGCGGATCCTCGTGCTGGCGCGCGGCTCGAGCGAGGAACGCGCCCGCACCGATGCGCACGGCGAGGCCCGCGTGGCGCTGCGCGCGGCCGACACCGGCGCGCTCGGCGTCGCGGCCACGCGCGCGCGCGTGGCGCTGCTCGTCCTGGCGGACGGTCACGCCGCCTCGCCGCTCTGGCACGTGGACGCCGCGCGTGAGCGCACGGCGCCGCTCGAGCTCACGCTCGCGGCTCCCGCGCAGCCGCTCGCCGGTCGACTCCTCGATCCGCACGGCACTCCGGTGGCCGGAGCGACGCTCGCCTGGTACGAGCCGACGGCCGCGCTGGCCGCCGTGGACGAGCAGGACTACCCGGGCCCGGTGACGCTCACGGCGACCAGCGCCGCGGACGGGCGCTTCGTGCTTCCGCACGTCGGCGCAGCGGGCGCGACGCTGCTCGTGCAGGCCGCGGGGTTCGCGCCGACGAGCCTGCAGGTCGAACACCTCGAGCGCGAGCTCGAGTTCGTGCTGCGTCCCGGGGCGACCGTCGCGGGACGCGTGCTGCGCGCCGACGGACGCCCGGCCGCCGACGTGCGCGTGGGCAGCGAGCCGGTCCACAAGGCCTCGGAGTGGGCCGCGAACGTGCCGGGCTACGACGCGAGCCGACGCGGTTTTCCCGAGGAGACGCGCACCGATGCCGAGGGGCGCTTCCAGCTGACCCACGTGACGCCCGGCGCGCGCACGCTGTGGGCCGGAGACGCGCATGGCGCGGCGAGCACGGGCCTCGAGCTGGTCGAGGGCGAAACGCGCGAGTGGAACCCGGTGCTGGGCGACGCCCACGGGCTGCGCCTGCGGCTGGTCGACGACGAGAACGCGCCGCTCGCGGGCTGGCTGGTCGTGCTGCGACGCCCGGGCGCGGGCGGCACCTGGTGGATCCGTCGGCTGGAGGCCGACGCGGAGGGCCGCGTCGCGACGCACGAGTGTCCGGAGGGCGAGGTCTTCCTCGACGTGCTCGGGCCTGCGGGCCTCGGCCCGAGCCTGGCCGCGCGCCGCGTGCGCGCGGGCCCCGACGAGCTCGAGGTGCGCATCGAGCTACGCGCGCAGGCCGGCGTGCGCGGGCTCCTGCTCGACGCCGCCGGAGCGCCGACTCTCGCGGGCGAGCTGCAGCTCGTTTCCCTGCGCACCGGCATGAAGTCCGAGCCCGCGCGCGAGGCCGACGGGCGCTTCGCCCTGCACGTACCGCCCGGCCTCTACGCGCTCGTGCTGCGCCTCGCCGAGGGCGCCGCACACCTCGGCACGTTCGAGCTCGAGGCCGGCGCCGAGCACGACCTCGGGACCCTGCAGCTCGCCGCACCGGGCACGTTGCGCCTCGCGACCGGCGCGCTGGCGAACGGCAGCGCGCGCACGCCGAGTTACACGCTCTACGCGCACTTCGAGGCGCAGCGCTTCCTCGAGTGCGCGCAGGGCGAGCTCGACGGCGAGGCCGTGCTCACGCTCCTGCCCGGTGAGTACCGCGTGCTGCTCTTCGACGGCGCCGGTCAGCCGCCGAGCACGCACTTCGTGACGATCCGCGCCTTCGAGGAGACGCAGCTCGTGCCCTGACGGGCCTCGTGCTCAGTGCACGAGCGTGAGGACCTCGTCGAGGAGGTCGCCGTCGCCGTTCAGGTCGCGGCCCTGGGCCGCCTCGTCCACGAGGACCAGCACGCGCGCACCGGACAGCAGCCGCGCGAAGCTGCCGGCAGCGAGACCGAGCGTGACGCGCGCGCCCTGCTCGACCTCGAACAGCTCGAGCACCGCGTCCGCGCGGTCGCCGTCGCCCGTGGAGTCGAGTCCGAGCTCGCGCTCGTCGACCCGCACCAGCGCGAGGCTGCCCTGCACGCCGAGCAGCTCGCCGACCGGTGCCTCGGCCCGCCTGATCCCTGCCCGCGCCGCGTTCCAGTCGAACAGCACGCGATCGGCGGTGTCGCCGTCGCCGTTCCAGTCGATCGCGGCCTGCTGCTCGGAAGGCATCAGGTAGAGCCGCTCGCCGCTCGCGGCGAGCTGGAAGGCATCGACGCCCAGCGAGAGCAGCGCTCCGCTCTCGAGCTCGAGCGCGTGCACGACGTTGCCGTCCGCATCGCCGTCGCCGTCGAGGTCGCTCGAGCCTTGC
>Ga0172373_10000893_pt1 | contig 48977 bp, 59 predicted proteins | sample Lak10m_2_FD_114546 | JGI IMG/M metagenome (GOLD analysis project Ga0172373, IMG submission 114546) | Freshwater microbial communities from Kabuno Bay, South-Kivu, Congo - kab_092012_10m | ecosystem: Environmental > Aquatic > Freshwater > Lake | place: Democratic Republic of the Congo... | reverse complement strand
TCCTTCCGAGGGTGTAAGCTGGCTGAAGCTAGCCAATAGGCTGAAATTGAATGCCAGTGTTAGCGGATAAACTTATCCTGCGCTTGCAGCTTATTTTAGACGCTAAGTTGGCGCGTATGGGGTAAGTCCCCGGTTTCGGCGTAACGAGTGAGCGAGGTCCAGCGTTTCAAACTGTAGTCGATGGCGTTGGCGGTGGCGCTATTGGGCGCGGTGCGCAGGCGGGTTTGCTGCAACCACTCGTGTAGTTCGGCCAGGATCGGCAGGCTTTTTTCGGCGCGCAGCTGTTGTCGCTGGTCAGTACTGACCTCACGCGCTTCGGCTTCGACCGCATACAGCTTGGCGATGCGATTCAGGGCGTCTTGCGCACTAGGACTTTGACTAGCCTGGAACAGATCGAAGAACTTCCGGCGCGCATGTGCCCAGCAGGCCAGTTCGATACACGGCTCGAGTAAGCGTTGCGTTTCGGGATGGGCGCGAGCGGCGGCAAACAAGGCTTTGTAGCCGCCGTAGTCGTCGACCAATAGGAGGCCGTGCCAGTCACCCAGAAACTGCTGCGCATAGCGACCACCGCGACCGACCTGATAGTCGAAGACGATGATCTTGGGCCCCGGTTGCAGATCATTGCTGCGATAGGCCCACAGATAAGCTTTCTTGGTTTTACCGCTGCCGGGATCGAGTTGCGGTACCGGGGTTTCATCGGCATGCAGACTGGACCGCTGTCGAAGATGCCAGACCAAACGGTCGGCCAGCGGTTGCAAGGCCACGCCGATGCGGCCCACCCAATCGGCCAAGGTGGAGCGAGACAAAATCACGCCATCACGCGCGGCAATTTGTTCCAGCCGGTATAGCGGTAGATGATCGAGGTATTTGTCGATCATCACCCAGGTCAACAACCCAACCGCCGCCATGCCGCCATCGATCACGGCCGGTGGAATGGGCGCTGCCGTAACGGTTTCGCAGGCGCGGCAGGCGTACTGTGGGCGAATGTGGCGATGGACGAAAAATTTGGCGGGCTCGACGTCCAATTGTTCGCTGATGTCTTCGCCGATTTTGACCAGGTCTTTACCGCACTGGCCGCACGAGCAGGATTCGGGTTCGTGGCGATGTTCCATGCGCGGCAGATGATCGGGCAACGGTTGACGGCCGGCGCGTGGGCGTTTGGGGCGCGCCACCGTCTCGCAGCTGTTCGACTTCGGCCTCGATGGCCGAGATGTCAGTATTCCAGGTTTCCTCGAACACATCGCGCTGCAGCGGCGCCAGACTTTCGTTCTTGCGACTGAAACGGATGCGTTTGTAATGGGCGAGCTCAAAGGTCAAGGCGCCGATTTTGACCTCTTTGGCGTGAATGGTGGCGTCTTTGGCCTGGATGAGTTTGGCGTCCGCCGCCGTCTGATCCATGAGCGCCTGAAGCAACGCCGCCACCTCGTTTTTGGCGGTTGGCTCCAGATTCAATTGATCGAGTTTGGCGAGCGGATTCATAGGCCTATTATACCATTAGCCTCCTCTGAAAGCCTTGATATGACTGAGTTTCGTCGGCTTTTACCGCCTCATGTCATACCTGCCATTCCGCCCGAGGCTGAGCCGACAAACGCTGCCAATCGACACCGGCGACCAGCCATCGCCACTGCGCTTGACTGATCGCAAACACGACATCATCCCCCTTAGGCCAAACAAACGATCCTTGATGCAAACGCCGCTGACACAGCCAAACGCCATTGCCATCCCACAGCAACAGTCGCAAGCGGTTACCGGCACGATTGCGAAAGATAAACGCCGAACCGGCGCACGGCGCATGCCCCAGACTTTGCTGAACAATGACCGACAAGCCATCCAGACCACGCCGCATGTCCACCGGCGCTACCGCCAGCCAAATCTGCGCCGGAGACTCGATCAAGCCAGGCATCGCAACAACTCGGCCACCCAGCCTGCCGACACCGAAGACGAAAGCTCCAGTCGATGACCGTGGACATCGGTAAAGACCATGGCCGCTGCCGATGTCGCTACACAGGCAGGATCAGCCGGCGCAATCCGCACCGGCACTAACGCCACCGAATCGGTCGCAGGCCGTTTGCGGTAATCGCTCAGTCTCGCCGCGAAGGTGCGGACATTGATGCCTTGTTGTGCACAATACGCCGCCTGCGACAAGCCGCTGCTTTGCCACCGTTCAATATGTTGACGCCACTTCGTTGTAACGGCCATAACCACTCCTGATCAAAAAATCACAGGATGCCGCAGGCAGCATGACTTTTACAGGTGGTTCGGTTAGAGGCTTACGCCGTGTCAGCAGGATCGATACAGATCGAAACGGTTCGACCGACGGGAAATGCGGAAACGAGCGCTTTAGCCGATTGCTCGGGCTGAGCGAATGTTCTACCGTAGGTGTGTCGCGACGTGAAGTACGTCTTTCCTGCCGCCTCATACATGCAGACAATTTCAACGCGAAAAGAAGTTCCATCGGCATCTGTGTCTTCATGGAGCTCGCTGCAAACAACGATGCCTGGAACAGTTGGCCAGGACGTGACGCGCTTGTGAAGTGAACGTAAAGCGTTCGCCCTGCGGACTAGGGTAGCCCCGCCTATCGCCAGCAAGGTTCCGGCAAGGAGTTCGAAGTGTTGCATCTCATGCCGCCCAACGCCGCGCTAATCTGGCCTGCGCGGCTTTTCGCACAGGCTTGGTTGCGCCCCATGCCGGTTGCGGACTATTTGTTTGCTTCGACATATGCGCGAAAGCGGTCAAGGATGCATTGCCAACCTTGCTTCTGCATTTCAGCGGAATTGGAATCCTCGGCATCAAAAGTTTCGACAACTTCGACGCCATCAACTTGCGACTCAAATACAATCGAGACGGTACGTCCGTCTTCCAAGACATACTCAATTAACCGCTCGGGAACCACGTTAGTATAGGTTCCTTCAAAATCGAAACCCATGCTGCCGTCTTTAGCTTCTATGCGGTAGGAGAACTTACCGCCGATCCGCAGGTCGTTTGTGCTTCGAGGGTTATGCCAGTCATCACTGGCCGCGTTCCATTGATTGATATCGTCCGGATTTGTCCACGCAGACCAGACCTTTTCAAGGTTCGATGATACTAGGGTTTGAATGGTAATTTTCAGCGTGCGAAATCTCCTAGATGAAAAGCAACTAATGTTAAAGCCCGCCTGCGGAGCGAAGCGGAGTCCGGTGCTGCGTAATGTTCGGCGCGAGCGTACTGATATACGGCATGATGTTATTCATGGCTCTGGAAACGTACTCATCCTTTTCGCCAACCGGGGCTACGTAGTGCAAAGCGTCCTTGGCGGCTTCTTTACCTTCTGTCCGGGCAATAATCCATGCGGCTAAATATTGCGAAGCGAAACAACCTCCGGCGGTGGCGATGTTGCCCGATGCGTAGAAGGGCTGGTTGAGCACGTCTACTCCGGTTTCTTGCACCCAAGGTTTGGTGGTGAGGTCGGTACATGCAGGAACGTTAGCAAGGATGCCAAGCTTGGCGAGGATGAGCGTACCGGAGCATTGCCCTCCGATAAGCTGGCGCGCGGGGTCCAGGTGCAGAGACGACATGATGGCCGGGTCGTTTACGATCTCTCGCGTTTTGATGCCGCTGCCAACAATGACGGCGTCGGCGGAAGCCGTATCCGCAAGGGTTGACTGCCCGTGCACGGTCACTCCATTCATTGAAGTGACTGCTGTATCCGGGCAGCAGAGTGTGACGCGCCAGTCGGGTTTTTTGACCCGGTTGAGAATGCCAAGGGCCACAAGAGAATCGAGTTCGTTGAAGCCTTGGAAGGTAAGTATGGCGATGTGCATTTTTAGATACCTTTGCTTTGTGGCATAGTGCCTAACGTAAAGAAATAGGCGCTACGACAAGAGTGTCACTTTTAGTTTCATATTATCTATCGGCAGCTTATTACATTGAATGAAAGCCGATCATATTACCCTCGGTATCGTTGACCAAGGCGATAAAGCCATGCTCACCAATTGAGAATTTTTCTTTGAAGATACTGCCTCCGTTCTCGGCGGCGCGGGTAGCTTGCACGGCACAATCCTCACACCCGAAATAAACTAACGTTCCCCCCACACCCCGAAGGTACTCCAGCCATTTTTACCAGCATTCCGCATGCACCATAGGTGGTCTGGGCAGTGTCTTTGTCCGAGGGAAAGCCCCACAGTTCCATATCCGCGTATTCAGTAGTAGGAGCCGGCATTTTTTCCAGCTTAACACCCAGTACGGCTTCGTAGAACGCTTTAGCGCGTTCCATGTCCTGGACATATATTTCAAACCATACAACGGGATTGCTTTGATTACAGTTCATGAGATTTCTCCTTTCGAGAGTTGGTTGCGATTAAGCCTAACGGGGAAGTGAAATGTCTCGCGCGGCTTTTTACGCGAGGCCCCCTTCGAACGCAGGGTTAGCGCGCGCCCAGAATACCGGAATCGGCCGGAAAAAGTGTTACCGCATGATCTTCTCAATCGCTTTCCCCTTTGCCAGTTCATCGATTAGTTTGTCCAAATAGCGCACCTTTTGCACTAACGGATCGTCAATCTCTTCCACACGCACACCGCATATCACGCCTCTAATCAGCGAGCTATTTGGATGAATAGCCGGAGCCTCGGCAAAGAACGTTTCGAAGTCGTTCTCTTGTCCTATTTGTTGTTGTAGCTCGGTCTTGCTATATCCCGTCAACCAGCAGATGATTTGGTCCACTTCTTCTCGGGTGCGATTCTTGCGCTCGGCTTTCGCGATGAAAGCCGGATACACCTGTGAGAATTTCATCCTGGGAATTCGATAGTCGTTTTTCATCTATCCTCCAATAAGTCGCGGCAGTCGTACCGCATCTGAGCGCCGTGTTATAGGTTACCGAAGGCGGCATGATATGTGATGATGCCAGCGGCCCCAAGAAGGTATCCCGCCCGCAATTCTTTGGCCATGAACACGTCTTCCGGTACTTCGTACTCACAGCTAAGGTTGAAGTGAGAAGATGGCACAAAGCCAAATCGTGGGTAGTATCCAGGATGGCCGAGCACAACAACCGCACCGAACTTCAGCTTTTCACATTCCTCTAAGCCGGCGTGCATTAGCGTAGTACCTACGCCATTTCGCTGATGGATAGGCAATACTGCCATTGGAGTTAGACCCATAATTTTGAGGTTTGGATGTCCGGTAACAACCACGGGGGAGAACATGATATGGCCTACAATTTCGCCTTCTTCCTCTGCAACTAGGGGAATTGTCGGTTGTGTCCGGTCGCGTAGCGCGTCGACGAGGGCAGCTTCGGCAAGCGTGCCGAATGCTAATTCATTCACTCGACGGATACCTTCCGTATCGTCTAATTTTTCCTTACGAATCCGCATCTGGCTCCTCATTTGTATAACGGGTCAGATATCGAGCAGATTGAGCGTCTGCTTGATCTGATTGGTGGCGTAACCTTTGTTCCTGCAAGTTTGTTCATGCTCATTCTCCTTATTAGGCAGGGTAGACACCAACGCCTGGATTCTCATGGCTTACGATCCATGGGGTTCTCTCGGGTGGCCTGCTGCCCGAGTTGCTGGGCGAGACCGATCAGAATCCCCTCAGGACCCCGGATGTAGCAAAGCCGGTAGATGTTTTCGTAATCGACCACTTCATCGACCAGCGTCGCACCGAGCTTGCCGAGCCGGGCGAGGGTGTCGTCGATGTCCTCGACCGTAAACATTACCCGCATGTATCCCAGCGAGTTTACGGGCGCGGAGCGATGATCGGATTCGATGGCGGGGGCGTCGAAGCGCGTGAGCTCGATACGGCTATGACCGTCGGGTGTGCGCAGCATTGCAATTTCCACGCGCTGGCCGCGCACGCCGGTGACGCGACCGGCCCATTCACCATCGATGGGCATACGACCTTCGAGCGTGAGGCCGAGTTCGGTGAAAAACTGAATCGCGGCATCGATGTCTTTTACCACGATACCGACGTTGTCCATGCGTTTGACTTTCATGATGTCTCCTTGGTGTTCAACAGATGCCGGGGCGACCTCCATTTTTGGAGGCAGAGTCGATGCACAGCCCGAAGTCAGTAGTCCGAACAGAATTGCATATAGTTTCTTCACCTGCGCTCCTGATGACTAGCGTTTATTTTTTTCACTTGCTTGGCAGCCTGTCCGTGAAGACCGCCAATTGAGCTGCAAAAGCGCGTTTAAAGGCTGGTCTCGCCTCGGCGCGAGCGACGTAGGTAGAAAGATTCGGATGCTCGGCAAGCAACTCCGAACCGCTTAACCTGCGCAGTACCTGTACCATTAGCAGATCGCCGGCGGTGAACGCGCCGTCGAGCCAGTCGGCAGCACCCAGCCTCGTCGAGAGGTCGCGGAGTCGAATGCGTATTAACGCTTCGACGAGTGGCATGCGCTCGGCGAACCAAGCTTTGTCACGCTCCATGAATAGGGTGCTTTCCCGTTGAACGACAACCGGCTCTACCGTAGACAGCGCTGCAAACATCCAGGCGATTGCGCGTGCGCGTGCGTCGGCATCCTTCGGCAAAAGACCTGCATGATTTTGCGCGATGTGGAGAACGATTGCACCGGACTCGAACAAAGCCAGATTGCCCAATTCGTAAGTCGGGATTTGCCCGAATGGCTGTAGCGCGCGATGCGGTGCTTCCTTGATCGCATCGAACGACAAGAGGCGAACGTCATAAGGCTGCCCGACTTCTTCGAATGCCCAGCGCACCGGCATATCTCTCGCCAAGCCTCTGCCGCGATCGGGTGATGCCGCGAAGGCAGTAATTGTGGGAAGCATCGGCAAACTCCGGCTGGTTGCGGGATTAGGCGCGAGGTCAATTAGGTTTGTGACTCATAAAGTCAAGTTCAGGCAACCACTGCAACGTCTGGTTGGGGGTAACAGGACAACCGTCATGAGAAATAATCTGCCACCAAGCGACTGATACTGATATGTGCGGCGACCAAAGCCGTGCGGTCAGCCTTCCCTTCGCTTAGAAATGCCGCAATGAGAATAGGAGAGCGACCGGGAGGAACGGCGATTGCCACATCGTTAACTGCGCCATGATCGCCCGTGCCGGTTTTGTCGCCAACGAACCAATCTTTGGGTAGCTTCGCGCGTAAACGATCATGGCCCGTTTCGCAGTCGCGCAACCATTGCAACAGAAGATCGCGAGATGTAGATGAAAGGCGATTCCCGCACAGAACGGTGTTCATCAAAGCAGCCATCGCCCGCGGAGAAGTTGTGTCCCGGAGATCGCCCGGTTCGTTGTCATTGAGCGTGGGCTCGTTTCTGTCGAGACGTGTCACAGCATCACCGCACGACCGAGCAAACTCAGTGACAACAGATGGGCCTCCCAATTTAGCGAGCAGTAAATTGGCAGCCGTATTGTCACTGACCACAATTGCTGCACGGCTCAATTCGCTCACGGTCATGACACCTTCCGCAGCATGCTTGCTTGTGACTGGGGCATAATCCAGAAGATCAGCCTGTCCGTACAAAACCCGGTCGCCAAGGGACAACAGATTTCCTTCTACCTGCGCAAGAACTGTCGCAGCAAGCACCCACTTGAATGTCGAGCACATCGCAAAGCGCTCATCTGGCCTGTGTGCCAATACCTTGCCGTTTCCCGTATCCACGGCAAAAAAGCCTACTCGCCCGCCCACCCTCACCTCAATATCGGCAATGGAATCAGGCTCGCCTTCAAAGCTAGCGGTAGACAAGACGGGCATCGTTGCCATTGCGCAGGCAACGGCGATCAAAAAATCTCTTCTCGTGCAGGGGGGATTATTCATGCGTTAGTGACGCCCGACTAGTAATTAGATATTTCTGTATATCTATCACGAAACATCTGTTGCCACAATAAATTTGAGATACGCAAGGATTTTTCCTTTCCGTATATCATTCACGAGGTACCGAAAGCAGCTTTGGAGGTTGCTATGTTAGTCGTTCCTGTCTCGCGAGCGCCTAGGCTGGCAGCCTTGGCTAGATGTCTAGCTCCGATGACGATGTCCTAGCCGCTCGGCGGATGGAATTATTTACCCTCTTCAGCGGAGATGAGGTGAGCGGATTCTTGAGTCACGGCACGTCATTTGGCGGAAAAATATTTCGAATCGTAAGTGAACCACGTCGAAAGGAAAAACAAAGAATTCGCGGAAAATCCGGAAGGTTTAACCGTTACATAAAATTTCGCGTATCCGGCCCACTCCGTTAACGATCTGTTCCGGCGTAAACGCGGAAAAGCCTAAAATTAAACCATTGGGCGGCTTGCGTTCGATACCGTAAAACGATAGCGGTCGGGCCTCTATACCGCCGTGTTTTAAGCGCTCGGTCGCTTCGACGTCGTCAACCCCTGGCGGCAGGTAGGCACAAGCATCGAGTCCGGTGGAAATCGGGCAAACCTCGAGTAGGCCTTTCAGTTGGTTATCGCAGGCGGCCATAAAGGTTTCGGCGCGTTCTCGGTAGATCATCGTCATCCGGCGCAAATGCCTGGCATAGTGGCCTTCGGCAATAAATTCGCTCAGCACCGTTTGGGTTTCCAGCCCGACATGGCGGCAGGTCAGGCTCATCGCTGATGCAAACGGTAGTTGCAACCACATCGGTACTACGGCATAAGCCAAACGGATGCTTGGAAACAACAATTTGCTGAACGTGCCCAGATAAATTACCCGGTCGGTGGTGTCAAGACTTTTGATCGGTGCCATTGGCGTACCGTGGAAGCGGAACTCGCCGTCGTAATCGTCTTCGAGTATCGTGGTTTGATAGTGTTCCGCCCACTCCAGCAGCGCGATTCGGCGTTCTAGGCTTAATGCTGGGCCGATCGGCGATTGATGAGCGGAAGTTACATAGGCCAGCTTGGCGTGTGCGGCCTCTTGAATTGCTGTATCTATATTCATGCCGTTCGAATCAATTGCAACCGCATGTACGCGCGCACCGACGGCGGCAAATAAGGTTTTCGCACCGGGATAGCCGGGGTCTTCCATTAACACGCAATCGCCCGGATCGAGCAGCAAACGTGCGCACAAATCCAGCGTCTGTTGGGCGCTATTGGTGATGATCACTTGCTCCGGTGTGCAGGTAATGCGTTGCGTATACCGCAGATGCTCTGCAATCGAAGCGCGTAACGGAAGATAGCCGGCCGGATCAGCATAACCCATTTTGCGCGGACGTAAGGCGTTAACGCGTTTGGAAGCAATGCGGTTCCAGATGTTCAACGGAAAATGTTCGAAATCCGGTTGGTTGGGTTTGAACGGAATCGGAGCGGCTTCGGCGGCACCGTAAAAAAAAGGGCTGTCAGCCAGTACTCGGCCCAGTTGAGATAGCTTGCCTTTTGCCGAAACTGCGGTTCGGGTTTGTGAGGTAGGGGCACTATCCAGACTATCCGGCAGTTTGGCTGAGACAAAGGTGCCTTTGCCGGTATGGGACGTAATATAACCTTCCGCGATCAATTGTTCATAACTCAAAACCACCATGCTGCGGGAAACAGCGTAATGTTTGGCGAAATCTCTGGTAGTGGGTAGTCTGGTCTTGGGTTTCAAACGGCCAGTCAAAATGGCTAGTCGTATTTCTTTATAAATCCAATCTTTGATCGAGGATTGCGCCGGTTTTGTTGCAATGGAAAGTTCAACCTGTTCTGCACGTTTCATGGCGTTTTTTCGGTAAATTGGTCTGGTCGATTTTATTTTTATTGGTAGTTTTATTAAACCATTTAATTGGCGAGAATAGCGCCAACTTCATTCGTCAGCAAAATTTGGAGTAGAAAATGACCAAACGCTTCAACTATCAAACCGATGGCTATCAGGCCATGTACGGATTACATCAATACGTTCAAGGTTGCGGGCTAGATCACGGCTTGCTCGAACTGATACGGCTTCGCATTTCACAAATCAACGGCTGCGCTTATTGCATTAATATGCATGCGCCATTGGCGCAACAAAACGGCATATCCACAGTTAAGGTTCATTTAGTGGCGGCCTGGAAGGAAGCCAATGTGTTTAGCGAACGAGAATTGGCGGCATTGGCTTGGGCAGAGGCCGTCACGGCGCTAAGGGATGCCGAAGTCCCGGACTTTGTCTATCAGTTAGCTAAAGCGCAATTCACTGAAAACGAATTATCCGACCTGACACTTGCAGTCGCCGAAATGAACGCCTGGAACCGGTTGATGATTGCATCGAGAACGCCGCCGGAAATCGGGTAAGCGGAATTCAATGATGCAATCAATTGACGAGATCATTGAAAATGATGACATCGCGGCGGTTTACCCGCTGATGAGCATACTTCGTCCCCATTTGCCGAATGAGGAGGCATTCGTAGCCCAAGTAGAACGTCAAGCTCAAGCCGGTTATCGTTTGTCTGGATTCCGCCATAACCGGCAATGGCAAGGTCTAATTGGGTTTCGTCTGGGTGAAAACCTACTGTACGGCAAGTTTTTGTACGTGGATGATCTTGTGGTCGAGCCATCCAGCCAAAACAAGGGTATCGGAAAACGCTTAATCGAATACGTCAGAAGATATGCGCAGACGTTGGATTGCGCAAATTTGGTGCTCGATACGGGATTATGCATGCCCTATGCTCAGCGGTTTTATTACCGGCAAGGCTTATTAGCCAAAGGCATGCACTTTGTCGAAAGCATTAATGGAGCCACCCCATGTCTAAAATTTTAGTCGTGAACGCCAGTCCGAATGCTTATGCCAGTTCGGGCCGGCCAGCGATCGAATTCCTGTTAGCGCAGCTTCACTCTGTTTGGCCCGCCGCCGAGGTAGTGTATCGACTGTTGTCTGGGCCTGAAATAATCTTGCCTTCGGCGGCATACGCCGCAGCCGTGGTAGAGCGAGCAGCTAACGATAGCTCGGCGTTTGGGTTATCCGAGACCTTGATTGGCGAACTGGAATCCTGCGACCTGCTGATCATCGCCACGCCGATGCACAACTTTACAGTGCCGGCCGCACTGAAAGCCTGGATAGACTACGTATTACGGATTAACCGTACCTTTGATGCGGCGCCGACTGGGAAAGTCGGCAGGCTAAAGGATCGTCCTGTGATGATTGTGGTCACCTCCGGTGGTTTTCATTCGGGTGAGCGCGCCAATCAGAAGGACTTTCTGACCGACTATTTGCGTTACGCATTGCAGACGGTTGGTCTCGAGACAATACGGTTTGTTTATCTGCAGGGCATGGCCACTGGCCAGGATGCTGCGACAACGGCAGTCAACGCAGCTATCGACCGGATTGGCTTTGTGTTGCCTGATTTATTAGCAGGTTCCGAAGGGTACGGTATTTAATGAGCAATAGTATCGACGGATACATTGTTGACGCGGAACGCCTCATTCCTGCATTTGAAGCCATATTTGCCAGTGAGGTTCTTGCACAGGTTTTAGACTTCTTGCCCGAGAAGCCGTCTCGAATCATCGACATTGGCGCGGGAACCGGTCGCGACAGCGCTTGGCTTGCTTCGCTGGGCCATAGATTGACCGCGGTTGAACCCGTAGCGCAATTTCGCAACGCCGCTATGCGTTTGCACCCGTCTGATTCGATTCAGTGGATAGATGACAGTCTGCCGCATTTACAACGGTTATTCGAAAACCGGGCAACATTCGATCTGGTGCTGCTAGTTGCGGTTTGGCTGCATCTTACCCTGGAAGAACGCCGGGTTTCCATGGCGAATATGTCTAATCTGCTTTCGCGGGATGGCCGACTCATCATGTCCCTGCGCCACGGGCCAACGCCTGCAGACCGAGAATGTTTCGCAGTAAGCGTTGAGGAAACCGTTGCTCTCGCGGGGCAAAATAATTTAAAAATTCTCGCCAGACGATCGGCCGAATCTGTGCAAGCAACGAATAAGGCGGCAGGCGTTACCTGGACATGGTTGGTGCTGGCTAACTGATCAGATTTTTATATTTAAACCAAGTAACACGAGTGGACTGGCCGTGGCAGAGAACCCAGTCGAATTTGAAAGCAAGACTCGGAGTGTTTAAAAAAGCGACTCGGCTAAAGTAGCCGCATGAACGAAATCCGGAGCCAGCATGCTGAATCCTATTGAATCCGACGCTTTGCCCACCGAAACCGACCCGCGTTGGCAAGCGGTTCTCGCCCGCGATCCGGCCGCAGACGAAAGTTTTTGGTACTCGGTTAAAACCACCGGCGTATATTGTCGGCCGTCTTGTCCGGCACGCACCGCCAAACCGGAAAATGTGCAATTTCATTTGAGCCGGGACGAAGCTGAAGCAGCCGGATTCCGTCCCTGTCGGCGTTGTAAACCTGATCAACCTGCCTTGCGCGAACTTTATGCCGATAAAGTTTCCGAAATCTGCCGCTTGCTGGAAACAGCGGAAATCGAGCCTAGCCTTACCGAGTTGGCGGTTATTGCCGGACTGAGTACCTTTCATTTTCATAGAATTTTTAAAGCAATCACTGGCTTGACACCTAAAGCCTATGCGGCAGCCCAGCGCGGAAACCGGGTTCGGAATCAACTGGCAAAAAGTCAATCGGTAACCGCCGCCATCTATGACGCCGGTTATAACGCCAACAGTCGTTTTTATGAACAATCGTCGCAATTGTTAGGCATGACACCGTCCGAGTACCGCGCCGGCGGCACGAACTGCCGCATACGTTTTGCGTTGGGGGAATGCTCACTGGGTTCTATTCTGGTGGCGGCCAGCGACATCGGAATTTGTGCCATCGCGTTAGGCGACGAGCCGGACCGCTTAGCCCGGGAGTTACAAGACCGCTTTCCAAAGGCTGAACTGATCGGCGGTGATCATGAGTTTGAACAATGGGTTGCCAAAGTGGTTGGCTTTGTCGAAACTCCGGCCATCGGCCTGGATTTGCCCTTAGATATGCGCGGCACCGCCTTTCAACAACGGGTTTGGCAGGCTTTGCGGCAAATCCCGGTCGGCGAAAAAGTCAGTTACACGGATATTGCACAACGTATCGGCGCACCCAAAGCGGTACGGGCAGTCGCCGGAGCCTGCGCGGCCAATCCCTTGGCGGTCGCAATTCCCTGCCACCGGGTCGTCCGCTCGGACGGCGGTTTATCCGGTTATCGCTGGGGAGTCGAGCGCAAAGCCGAGCTGTTGCGCCGGGAGGGTCAATCATGAGTACCAGCATATTGGCTTGCGCACTGCCATTACCTACGAATTACCGGCCACAAGATATTCTATCTTTTCATCTCCGCGATACCTTGGCCGTTTCGGAATCAGTAGTGGCAAATCAGTTGCGTAAAGGCATCGTCTGGCACCGTGCACCGGCCTGTTTGACAATTCGTTTTTTACCTTTGGCCGCCGAAATAGAGCTAAGTATCGACCATCCTCCGGCGTCATTGGCAGTTGATGCATTCTCCGCGCTGGCAACCCGAATGCTAGGATTAAATCAGCCTATTGACGTTTTTGAGGAAAGTGTTGGCCAGCATCCAGAGCTTGGGGCGTTGATCAACAAGCAATCAGGATTGCGGGTACCGGTCGCGCCGACCGCATTTGAAGCCCTAAGTTGGGCAATCACCGGACAGCAAATCAGCGTTGCCGCCGCCATTTCGATAAGGCGTAAATTTATTCAATTGATTGGGTTACAACATTCCAGTGGTTTGTATTGCTATCCGGAAGCCCGGCAGGTAGCGGCTTTAAGCATAGTCGACTTGCGCCAGGCCGGATTTTCACAAAGCAAAGCACAAACTTTGTCGACGGTCAGCCGGATGGTGGTCTCTGGCGAATTAGAATTAAATTACGCTCAAAAAGAGCCGCCGATAGAACACATACGTCAACAATTGATGAAGATTCGCGGCATTGGCCCGTGGACCGTCAATTACGCGCTATTACGCGGCTACGGTTGGTTGGACGGTTCGCTGCACGGCGATGCGGCGGTCCGTCGCGGCTTGCAAGTGTTGTTGAACCCTGATGAGGCAATGGATGAAAATCTGACCCGGCAATGGTTGGAAAACTTTGCGCCGTGGCGGGCTTTGGTCGCCGCGCATTTATGGGAACTGATTTCCAACGGCGGGTAAGGGCATGGACGCGCTTAAAAACCTGCAAGCACTATCCTGGCCATCTATGAGCCAAGACCTGGACAATCAAGGTTACGCCGTCATTGAACGCTTGCTATCTCCGCAATTGTGCCAATCTTTAGCTGGACTCTATGGCAATGACCATCTGTTTCGCAGCCGCGTCGTCATGGCAAGACATGGTTTCGGCAGCGGCGAATACCGGTATTTCCGTTATCCGCTTCCGGATGTGATTGCTGAATTGCGTCATGCGCTGTACTCACCGTTGGTCGGCGTTGCCAATCGCTGGCAATGCGCAATGGGCTTGGAACCGCATTTTCCGGCAAGCCATGCGGACTTTACCGCTCGTTGCCATCAAGCAGGACAATGCAAACCGACACCGCTAATACTTCGCTACGGGCAAAACGATTACAACTGTCTCCATCAAGATTTGTACGGCGACTGGGTGTTCCCATTGCAAGTCGTGATTTTACTTTCGGAACCCAATGCCGATTTTACCGGCGGTGAATTCATTCTGACCGAACAACGGCCACGCATGCAATCGCGTGCGGAAGTGGTACCGTTAAAACAAGGCGATGCTGGCATATTCGCGGTGTATCGCCGTCCAGTAAAGGGGACTCGTGGTTATTACCGCGTCAGCATGCGTCACGGCGTCAGCCGTATCCGTTCCGGTCAGCGCTACGCCTTGGGCATTCTCTTTCACGATGCCAAATAACGGCATGAATCTAATTTAGTCGCAAGAATCGGAGTTTCGAATATCGAATTGATCAGTATTGTCATACTAACTTTCATTCGACGCAGGAGCAGTCGTCATGCGATATTCAACTAAGTGCACTGTTTTAACCGCCGGTCTGACGGCAATATTACTGATCTACGTATCGGAGAGTGTTAGCGGCGAAGACCCCAAGGCAGTCAGGCGATTTGCTTTGACTGCGAAAGAGCGGTTAGGCAGTAAAGCGGCCGACAATCAACGCGTTAACAATTGCAAGGTGCCGCCTGAACGGCGAGGCGGTAAAATCCGTCCTGACGTTTGCCGCTGGTTTAATGTATGGACGCCGGATCGAAAGTTCTTAATTAACAAGTAATGGAATTAACGCTAAATCACCGCGCTCCGGCGGAGATTGACTCGCCTTCTCGGTTGCGGTCATGGCCAGCATGTCGGACTGGTTGGCTTCGCGGGCAAATTGGGCGCGGTCTACGTCAGTTTTACGAACGCGCACCAAGACCGGATGCTTCATAGCCTTGATTTTCTTGGCGTCTAACCCGTACATGTCTGCCGCGTCGTTCTCCAGCCAATCGCGGTAATCGTCGGCGTGGCCGTTTTGGTACGCCATGCGGATGGCCATTGTGCGCCCGTTACCGGATTCCACAACGCCGTCGTCGCCAATAATCGGCGCGCCGGCGGAGGCGTTGCGGGTGCGGCCTAGCATATCCGGGTCAAGATTTTTGGCGATCCGGGCTATTTGCGCCTGCGAGGTGGCGCGTTCGCGATTACGCGGCTGCAATGCTTGCGGGTAAGACGGGTTGGTGTTACCGCTTTGGTCATGGCTGGTAATCAAGTCGCCCGCATCGATGACCGCAAACTGGGTGTTGACCTTCGTTCCCTTGGCGGTTTTGACTTCGCTGTCTTTGCCGGTGGTTGCGAATGGGCTTGATTTTTCGCCAGCTTGCGCTATGCTTTTGTTGTCGTTGCTTTGCGCCGGTGCGCCGGTTGAACGGCCATCGCCAGCGGGTTTTGATGGTGCAGTTGCAGAGGCGGGCGGAATGCTGGATTCTGTCGAGTGCGGAACGGACGCGCTCCAAAGCAGCGGATAATTTTTGGATACTTTTCCCATCGGCTTCACGAAAGCTGTTTCTACTCGATAAAAATCGCCTTTTCCCGACGGCTTTAACCGAACAAACACCAGTTTTCCTAGCGCTGGCTTTGTAGTTATTTGTTTGACAAGCAATAACGCCCCACCTTTACCTTGCCTGATTTCATCCGGTTTCTGGGTGGCTTTAGCCACAAATTCAGGAATCGACAATCCAAGCGCTTCGATCTCCTTTTTGTGCCCCGCTTCAATATGTGCCACACCATACTTTTCACTAGGCGATTCAATGCCGGCCTGCAATTTAATTACACCAGCTTGCCGCCTTATGTGCTTTGAAATTTCCGGCGTAATCTCACCAAAGTCGGTCGATCCGTCCGGGGCTTTTACGAAAGCTTCAGGCTTTTCTCCAACCTCCCCTGGGCTTGATTTTTTTTGGGGTTGTTGTATGCTTTTATTAGAGCTGGTGGAAGAGCGAGCTGTGTCATCTCTTCCAGTAAGACCCATAATGTCTGTCCTCGTAGAGTCGCCAGCTCGCTTTTCAAACGCCGTTAACAACCAATGTTTTTGTTTGCCATCCCAATCAAGCCTTATTCCTGCTTGATGGTCTTTCGATTCAAGCTGTATCCTTCTCGTTGTGCTGCGTTTATCGTCCTTTCTTAAGGTTAATAATATTCCCTGCAAATCATCAACGACTTCTGGATGGTATTTAACCAATTTCGCCAATCCTGCCCCGTCACTTTTTCCAGTGCCTTCTTTTCCCCAAACTAAATCAATATCACCCACTTCTGGATGATGTAGCGCTGCAATCGCTTCGCCGGTCTTCGTCCGTTTTAAATGTTCAATTGCACCTTTGGCGTCATGCCTAAAATTACGATACATGGGGCCAAAGTCGCCGGTTTCCTCAACCTCCCCACTCCCTTCCCAAAGCTTTTCCTTCAACGCCTTGATGCCCTCCAGCTTCTTGTCCGTCTTGGCCAAATGCCGTTCATGCGCCGCTTTCTTGTTTTTCCAATCCTGCGCCCGGTTATGGTGATGGGCCAAGGGTATCATTGGCCATGTCATGTTAACTCGCACTTGGATCGACAACGTAACTCACCGGCATCCGGTTTTGCTGTTAGCCGCGGTTTGCATCGACAGCGCTTATCGCAATCAAGGCATGGGCACGCTGTTGGTGAAAGAAGCCTTACAGCGCGCCAAGCGCTTGGGCCTTGCCGCGGTCTTCGTAGTAGGTGATCCCGCCTTTTACGCGCGCTTTGATTTTCGGCCGGCTATCGAGTTTGGTATTGGCAATGCCGATCAAATTGAGGATCAATATGTGCTGGCTCTGGAATTAATACCGCAGGCATTACAGGCTGTGGCCGGTATAGTCCGCTTGCCCCAATGAGGGGTTAGAACGCCTATTTACCAAACCATTCGTTTAAAAATGGTTGACATTGCGCCGCTTCAAACTCGGTAATTGCGGAAAACTCCATAACACCTTCACGAACAAACGGTTCTTCTGCCAGTAAGGCATCCAGTTGTTGCCGTGATACGGCCCGGGCGACTAAAAAGCCGCCGTGCGGCGGTTGTTGTGGGTCGGAAAATAAAAAATGGCCATCGTCATAGCCGGATTGCAGAAACTGGTGATGCGCGTCGATCAATGCGCTGGGGATATGCTCGAACGACATAAGATGATGACCTTCCAGTAAATAAAACTTCATATCGATTCCTGTTTCAGTGAATTGCAATGTGGTTGAATACCGGTTATTCGGTTTCGCTGGTTTCCGATGCGTTCTCGCCGATCGAGAGCGCACAAATTTTGGATAAATGGCTATAGCTAAGACCGGTTTCCTCGGCCCAGGCGTTGAATTGGGCCTGAACCTTGGCCTGATCTTTTTTGGATTTAGCCTCTGTGCCTATGTCCAGACCGGCATCGCGCAGACAAAGGATTACGTCTTTGGAAAGTACAAAGCCATCCCAGCCGATGTAACGCAAAAACATCTGGCCGGTATTGCCGCCCAGACGGCTGCCGCGTTCGCTCAAGACATTCAATAACTCGATTTGTCGAGTCGACGGCCACGCGCTTAAAAATTGGCCGAAGCCGCCATGTTCATGGGCGATTTCACGAATAAAACCGGCGTTGTCCCGCACGGATAAGATTTTGGCGGCATTGCGTACGATCCGCGTATTGGCAAACAACGCATCCCAAAACTCGTTGGGCTGAAATACCAGAGTGTCTGGATTAAAGCCTAAAAAAGCGGTTTCGAATTCCGGCCATTTGTTGTCGATGACTGTCCAGGAAAACCCGGCACAAAAAACCCGTTTGCTCATTTCGGCCAGTATGCGGTCATCGCCGAGTTGCTGTAGGTGTCGTGGATCAGGCGTTGCTGGCAATAGCGCAGTTAACGCATCTGCGCCGCCTTTACGTTGTTCGGCACGTGCCAGAATACTGTCGAAAGATGTCATAGTTTCAGTCCATTGGTTGAATGTTAAACGTTGGGTTTAAGCTTGGCGGGTCGTTTCTTGGGTGGCGGCAAACTGGATGCAGTCAGTTGCAATAAATGAATCAGCCACAGGGCGTCATGCCATTGGCTTTGGGCAATCAGAAAACACGGTTTGGCTCCGCGATAAGGCGACTGTGTGGGACATTCGCCCAGAAATGTCTTACCTTGATCCGTAGGCTTGACGTACAACTGATCATCGCAAATCAGGGCAACCATTTTATCGCCGCAGAACAGCCCATACTCGCAAAACATTTTCTTGGCGCGAAACTCTCCCGCTGTAGAAACTTGCTCAAGGATAAAGGCGACGGTGCTGTCGCTAGATGCCATATCATCAGGCTCCAACCGGCGAGCACAATTCTACTAGTGTGCCGTCTGGACAACGCACGTAGGCTACGGTCTGCCCCCAAGGTTTTTGAATCGGTTCTTTGAGTGAGAGCGCACCCGCCTGAATTGCTCTCCGATGCGCAGCCTCTACATCGTCGGTAACCAAGGCAATTTCAATACCTAACGGTAACGGCGACGCGTCGGCGGCAATATAACCATTCGGCAGATTGCTGCTGCCTAGCGTGTGGGAAGCGAATGCCAATGTAGTTTGCCCGCTATCGAGTTCGCCGTAGCCGCCGGATTCGTGGATAAATCGGGTTTTCAGGCCGAATGCCTTGTCGAAGAACGTCAGAGAAGCTAAGACATCCGTGACATAGATAATGGTGTAGCCGAATTTCATGCGACTGAACTCCTTGTATAAGCGATTACTGCATGAACGGTTGAGGGCGTCGGTTTGCTGTTTGCCGCTCGATCATCCAGGCTGGATATTCAGAAGGTAGCGTGCTAACCGAATCAAGCTTGATTAAATCCTCATCACTTAATTCTAGCCCAGTCGAGGCTAGATTATCTTGAAGCTGCGACACCGTCCGTACGCCGATCACAATGCTGGAGACATGGGATTGATGGCGTAACCAAGCCAATGCCACTTGGGCAACCGAAACCCCATGAGCTGTAGCAATCTCGCGCATGACTTCGATACACGCCCAGGCGCGCTCACGATTAACCGGCGGAAAATCGAAGTGTGCGCGACGTGCCTCGTCGGTCGATTGCTCCGAACCTGGGCCGAATTTGCCGGAGAGTAAGCCGCCTGCCAGCGGACTCCATACCATTAACCCTAATTTTTCTTCCGCCAGCAATGGCACGATTTCCCGCTCGATGTCGCGTCCGGCCAAACTGTAATAAGCCTGCAGGGAATCGAAACGATTTAAACCCAAGCGTTCCGATATTCCCAAAGCTTTCATGATGCGCCAGGCTTGCCAATTGGATATGCCGATATAGCGTACCAAACCTTGGTGGATTAAGTCGTCCAGGGCTCGTAAAGTTTCTTCGATAGGCGTAACAGGATCGGTGCCGTGGATTTGGTAGAGATCGATATGATCCAGTTGCAAGCGCTCCAGACTGGCGTGAATACTATCCATGATATGAGCTCGGGATGCGCCACGATCATTCGGACCGTTTCCAAACGGAACGAAAACTTTGCTGGCGATAACCACATCGCTACGTTTAACGGCCAAATTTTTTAAAGCTTGTCCTAACAGTTGCTCGGATTCGCCGTATGAGTACACGTCGGCCGTATCGATAAAGTTAATCCCCGACTCCAGAGCAAGTCTGACGATATCGTCGACGGCTTGTTGCTTGAGTTGGCCCATTTGCCCCCAAAAGCTATCCGTGCCACCGAAGGTCATGGTGCCTAGACATAGTTCGGAAACAAATAGACCGCTTCTGCCAAATTGGTTGTAACGCATATAAAGCCCTATTATGGAAAAAAAATATAAGATGCCGATTCGGTTGACGCTTAAACCCTAACTTTGAATAAAACGCCACGGCTCGTGTATTGGTCTGGCGCACCTAAAAATGGCGCCGGGATACGTTGGCGACAGTGGGCTGCTCGGTTTAAGCAAAATGGCAAGTCTGAGGTCATCAGACCTGCCGGATTTAGCGTTGATTTAAATGAGTTAGGCGCTAGTTAAACGAGCAAACCTTCAGCTCGCAACACGCTTTGCACCTTGGGTCGGGCGGCTACGCGTTGATGATAGGCCTCCAAAGCCGGCCACTCCGCTAAGTCTAAATCGATCCATTTATGCCATCCCAACACGGTAAACAAATAAGTATCGGCCACAGAGAATTGCTCGCCCATTAAATAGTCTTGACCTTTTAAATGTTCGGCGACGTAAGACAGCGCAGATTTCAAACGTGGCAAATAGAAATCTTTGGCCTGTTCGCCGGCGTCGGCGACGCGATAAATCGGATGAATGCCTTTATGCAATTCGGTGGCGATAAAGTTCAACCATTCCTGCAAGCGGGCGCGCGCCAATGTACCAGCCGGTGGGGCCAGATTCGCTTCCTGTTTTAAGTCCGCCAAATACTGCACAATTGCAACGCCTTCCGTCAAGCGTTCGCCGTTGTCAAGTTCCAGTACCGGAACCACGGATTTGGGATTGATAGCGTTAAAGTCCCGACCGTTTTCCGTTTGTTTGGTTTTTAAATCGACTTTCTCCAACTCGAAAGTATAAGCCGCTTCGCTGAGCACAATATGAGGGGAAAGCCAGCACGCGCCCGGCGTGTAATAAAGCTTCATCGTAAGTCTCCTAGAAATATGAATGTGTAGCGTCTGACCTGACGATTGTTATTTTATGCGTATAGTTACTATAATCAACTAGGTACAATAAAGTAACTAATTACCTATAAGTAACCATGAAAAAACCTAACAAACAAGTCGTTGCTTTCGATATTCGCAACTACAGCGAAATGCGCTGTCCGATGCACGGTTTGCTGAGTTTGCTGACCGGACCGTGGACGACCTATATTTTGTGGATGATTCGCTTGAACGGCACGCTGAGATTCGGTCAGATCAAGAAACAAATGCCGACGATTTCGGCCAAAGTCTTAACCGAGCGACTGCGCATGCTTGAAGACGCAGGCATTATCGTCCGACACCAAGAAGCCAGTATTCCTCCCAAAGTGTCTTACAGCTTTACCCAGCGGGGTCACGAACTGGAAGTTTTATTGGATCAGATAAACCATCTGGCAACGCAATGGAGCTCAAACGAATCCGCTGAGGGATTCAACTTCACCTGCGATCCTAAAAGTAAGAGGCTTGATTAACGCTGGGGCATTGCAGTTTCAACACACCGCCTACCCCAAAATGGGTACTTGCTTACTCAGGTGGGCCTAATCAATACCGTCATTTCGATTAACGAAAGCGCTGGCGGACACACCGGTGCGTTGCTAACCTGAGTATACGTTTTTGCCACGGACCCAACATGACTATGCCCGACTCACCACTCACCGAACCCAGCGGCCTGCCGGTTCAGCAACGCTTGCTGGATGCGGCCCGGCAGTGTTTTCTAGCCGACGACTACCATCAAGTCAGCACCCGGGCGATAGCCGACAAAGCCGATACCAACGTCGCGATGATTCGTTACTACTTCAGCAACAAAGAAGGCTTGTACGAAGAAATGATACGCAGCACGCTGGAGCCACTGCTGAAGGTGTTGGACGGGCCGATGTTGGACAGTGCTGCCGGCTTCAAAGATTACCTGGCGCTGTATTACCGCACGATGTCCACCCAGCCGGAATTTCCCAAGCTGATTCTGAAAGTGCTGGCTCTCAACCAAGGGCCCGGGCGCCGCTTCATCCAGCAATTGCTGGAACGCGGCCGCAGCCGCGGCAGCAAGAAAGTCGCGGCGGCGCAGGCGGAGGGCCGACTCGACGCCGCTATCGATGCGGACATCGTACGGATGGCGTTTGTTAGTTTGGCGATAATGCCGATGTTAATGAAAGACATTTTCGAAGAGCAAATCGGCCGGCCGCTGGACGACGGCTTCTTGCACCAATTGGCGGCATTTAACGGCCACTTGCTGGAAGCGGGATTAGCGCCGCTTGCCCCTGGCGGAGAACGCTGATGGCTTGGCAGAAACACGGGCTTGCAGTACGCGGCTATGCGGTAATGTTCAAATTCGGCGCCTGGCTGCAAAACCTGCCGAATCTGCTGACGCCGGCGCCCTACCGGCTATTGCAGATCGGTTCCGCGTTTTGGCAGTCGCGGGCTTTATACGTGGCGGCAAGCTTGGATATTGCCGGCGTATTGGCCGATGAGGCCTACAGCGCCGATAACGTTGCCGTGCGGGTCAAGGCCGATGCCGATGCGCTGTACCGCCTGTTGCGCATGCTGGCCGCTATGGGTGTTTTCCAAGAATCGCCACCGCGCACCTTTCGCAACAACGCGCTATCGGGCTGCCTGCGCCGCGACCATCCGCAGTCGGTACGGGCGATGATACTGATGCATAATTCGGCAGAAATGAGCCGGCCTTGGTTCGAACAACTGGAAAACGGCATACGCAGCGGCGAGGTACCGTTCGAACGGGGCCACGGCCAAGCGTTTTACCGCTATCTGGACAGCCACGCTGAGTTCGATGCCTTGTTCGCCCAGGCTATGCAGAACGTGGAGGCCTTGAGCGGTGATTATTTCGCAACCGATTTCGACTGGCGGCGTTTTCGCCGCATCATCGATGTCGGCGGCTCAAAGGGCGGTAAAGCCTTGGCCATATTAAAACGCCATCCGCAACTGACCGCCCTGGTGTTCGACCGCGCCGCCGTGGTGGATAAGGCTGCCGGTTATTGGCGCGGTAAGGTCGAGCCGGAAGTGCAGGCCCGGATGCAATTTCAGGCCGGCGATCTGATGGCCGCAGTGCCCGGCGCCCGCGACAGTAGCGACGCGTATTTGCTCAGTGCGGTTATGCACGGCATCAGCGACGACGATTGCATACGGGTTTTGCGAAATCTGGCCACTGCCTGTAACGGTAGCGGAGCCCGGGTGGCGATATTGGAACTGGTACTGGCCGACGGCAAAGCCGATACGCTGGGAACCGGCTGCGACATGCAAATGCTGATGGCAACGCGCGGCCGCGAGCGGACCTTGCCGGAATGGCAAGGCTTGTTCGATAGCAGCGGTTGGCGCTTGGAACAAAGGGTTAGATTGCGAGGTGCCGGGGCGATACTGCTATTGCAGCAAGCGCTAGCTTAACTTTTGGATTTGGCGCTTACCACGAATAGCACCGACAGCGGTCGGCCGCTGTCGGGATCTACCGGTTCGCGAATTTCGCCGATCTCGAATCCGCTATCGATGAATAAGGCCACCCAACTGCTCAGCGTACGAAAATGCCACGGCGGCGGATCGCTGAACCTTGGGCCGCAGCCTTGCCACGAACCGGCACGCCAGCCGTCACGGTAGGGTAAATCGCCGCAAGCTTGCAGCGGATGCAGGGTTTGTACGATCAAGCGTCCGTATTCGGGCAGCAAATCCGCCGCGGCGGCAAACAGCGTTTCGACCGAGGTTTTGCCGAACAAGGAAAAATTGCACACCCATAATTCGGCCGGAATCTGGATACGCCCTTCGGCGATGTCCTGGTAAGATGCTAGGTGATAAGCCTCCGGGCCGGCTTGGCGAGCCTGCTCTATCAACGCTGGAACGGCGTCGACGCCGGCCGCGCGAATGCCTCTTGCCGATAGTGCCCGTACCAGCCAGCCTTCGCCGCAGCCGATATCCAGCACAGACTGCGGAGCGCATGCGGCGACGGCATCTATGACCGCCTGATCGGTAGCCAACCCGCGGCTGGCGATTTGCCCTTCGCGAACCGCGGCTGTCCACGGTTCGGCGTTGGCCGCCCAAGAAACCAAAATGCGACTGTCGTTGCTTTGATCGGCAACGGCGGAATGCGGTTCGCCGTCGGCCTCAAGACACCCGCTACTGTCGCTCATGCCGTTACCGCGCGCCGACGTAGCGCGATCAGCGCCATTAATAATACGCAGGCCAATGCGATCGCCGCCGGAAACAGCAAGGTGGTTGCAGAATAATGTTCCAACGCCAAAACTACCAACAGGTTGCGCAGTGCAAACAGGCCGAAAAAGCCGGGCGACTCGCTGTAGGGCTGCGCATAGGCTTTCCGCCAGGTTGGGCCGAAACCCAGCAGGTCGACCACCGTCAACAGCACCACGGCCCAAAACGGATCGGCGGTTACATACCATAACGGCAGTGCAGACAAAGCCGCGGCAAAAAAACACCAATCGCTACGGGTAATGCTCAAGTCGCCCCGCCGCCTATAGGCCAGAATCGCGATCAAGACCGTCAAACTACCCGACACACCTATAGGCCAGGCGCTGACGCCGCCGCGGTCGGCGATTTGCGCCAGAAACACCACGAACGTGGTACTTCCCCAGATCACCCAGGAAAACACGTGTGCTTGCACGGTGCCCTGGAGGATGGCTCTAATATAAGGCAGTAATGCGGCTATGGTTAAGGCAATAGCCATGGCGCTGAGTAAAGGCTTGAACGGCATTTGGATACGGAAGGAAGAAGCTAGCTAGGCATTGTAATGGACTATGCCGATTGCGCCTATCGTAGGCTTGCAGATTTATACCTTATCCCGCCTAAGTTTATCGACATAGCGGTTTTAAAATAGCAATTACGGTCAGGATACTGAGTCTGCGGCGTGACAGAATATGTCCAGCTTAAAGGAAAATCGTAATTGCCGAAACAATGGCCAAGCTCGCTAAACAAAATATTGCCTACCAAGACAGAATGGACAGGGTATGCGACTACATCCGCGCTAATCTGGACGCCGATTTATCCGTCGACCGCTTGTGCCGGATTGCGCTGTTTTCCAAATACCACTTCCATCGGCAATTTTCCGAATATACCGGAATTAACGTGTTTCGATTCATTCAGCTAACGCGCTTAAAGCGGGCATGCTACCAGTTGGCATATCGCCTGGATCTGCGGATTATCGATATCGCCTTCGAAGCCAAGTTCGAAAATCCGGAATCGTTTGCCCGTGCCTTTAAGAAATTATTCGGCCAGACGCCGTCGCAATTTAGAAAACAACCCCAGTGGCAAACCTGGCATCAAAACTACCGCCTACCGGCACAACGAGGAAAATTAGACATGCAAATAGAGATAGTGACATTCGAACAAACCAAGGTTGCCGTGTTAGAACACCGCGGGCCGGTTGAAACTTTAAACGACTCGATAGCGGTGTTTATAGAATGGCGCAAGGCCAGCGGATTGTCGCCCAAGAGCACCTGCAATACCTACGGGCTCGCCTACGACGACCCGGAAACCACGGCACCTGAGAATTTCAGATTCGACCTGTGCGGTTCGGTCGATCACGATGTACCGGATAATCCGCAAGGGGTCGTCACAAAAACCATCCCCGGCGGGCGCTGCGTGGTGATTCACCACGTTGGGCCGCACGAAGCCATGGGCGACAAAATACGTTTTTTGTACGGAACGTGGCTGCCTGAAAGTAACGAAGAATTAAGGGATTTTCCCTGTTTCTTTCACTACCTAAATCTTTTTCCGGACGTGCCGGAAAACGAATTAATCACCGATATCTATTTGCCGTTGAAAGACGCTTGAGTTCAGGTGACCATGTCGGATCCCGAAGCACTAGTCTGGTTGTTGGAGGCGTTATACTCGTTTCTGCGTGTTAGCCAACAGTATGTTGACGGCGTAGGCCACAATAAAAACGCCCACCGGCACGGCTTGTGGCGGAATCGGAAACGGCAAGGTCAAACTGACTAGCAGTAGATACAGCGCCCCAAGAATCAAATAAAGGCTGTAGCGATGCGCCATGGGGCTGGGGTAATCGAAATTGGTCTGGCTGATCTTGCGCCGCACCAGTCCGTCGATGACAAACGGCAGCAAGGAAGCCGCCAGGTACGGTAACCAGATACAGGCCGTGGTTAGCCGCTTGATCATTTGAAAGATCGTGTCCCACAGCACATTGAGCCGGCTTTCGATGAACGGAAACACATCGTTGCGGCCGACATCCTCGAAGCCTTTGGACATCTGCCGTTCTCGCTCGGTCGGGATGAAGTAGCGGAACACGCTGTCGCGGATGCCGGTGGTGACGAACAAGCGATCGAACCAGCGTTGTGCCGTGTGACTGATTTGAGCTTCTTTTTGGGCGCCAAAATAACCGATCATCATCCGGTCTTCGGCGCGCTGCAGCTCGCGCGTCCAGCGGTCCGACACGAAACTGGCCACCAGGATTATTTCCAGTAACCAAAGCATCAGGCTGAACAGCAGATTGCGGGTCATGAGTCGACGCCTTGGCGATCGCGTTGTCGATCCTGTTCCGACCGCAGAATCGGCAAGCGACCTTTGACGATCCGGCCACCGGATAACTTGGCGATGTAATGTAAGTCCGGCAGTTGCCCCAATAACTGAGGTGCAAACAGATCACCTTCTTCTTCCATTAGGCGTTCGCCGATATTGCCGGAAAACACCGTGGGATTGGTCGCACTGGTGGCAACGCCCTGGGTGCGCATGATGTACTTCAAACGGGTTTTCGGCAGATTGTCTGTGATGTACTGCTGGGTCTCGCTGTCCATGATCCTCAGCGCGATCAGGTTGTTAACGTTGCCCAGTACCTGGCGGGCTTTATCCTGGGAACCGGTGCGGGCGGCAAAATCGGCAAAGGTTTGCGTGGCGATGAACAGGCGAATCTTGGCTCCTCGGCCTTTGTTCAACACCTGAATGAAGGGATCGTTGATGACTTCCGCCGCCTCGTCGACAAACACATTCACCGGTCGGTCGGAGACACCGTAGTTGTAACGATCGCCAGCGACGGCGGCTAAATCAGCCAACAGAATCGAACCGATCGCACTGCCCACCATGCCATCCGATAACGAGTCCAGGCCGATGTAGGCGACCTGGGCTTTTTCGATGATGTGGCCGGTATTGGTGATCGGCCGCAGATCGTCCACATCGTGCGGATTGGGCGACAGTAAAGGCCCCAAGGAACCCGAGGTCAGCATGTTCATGATCGGAATCAAGGAGGCCACCATCTTGCTGAAGTGCGCCCGGTCGTGTTCGAACAAGGACAACAAGCCTTCCAAATCCAGATTGGGCAATTGATACTGCACGACCTCCCGGTAAAACCGGACCAAACCTACCGCTTTGGAATCGATGTCCTTGGCATTCTTCAGGTAAGGCCGCGCTTCTTGCCGCCAATGGCCCAGGTTGTTGTCGAAATAGCGTTCCAGGGCCTGAATCACCAACGTCGAAGGACCGCCTTCCAAATATCGGCGAAGCTTGACCAAGGTTGGCCGTTCCTCGATGACCATCAAGCCCTGAATCACGTTATCCAGCGATTTTTGCCCAAAGGCTTTGAACGGATCGTTACTGCTTTCACTGGGCGAAATGGCGCTGATGCGGCTGGCGATTTCCGAAGGCCGGTTGAAATTATGCAAGGGGTCGAGGCGCACGCTGTCTTCCGGAAACGCCGGGTGAAAATACACGAAACGGTCCGGGCGCTTGGCCAAGGCGCAGGCTCGTTTGGCGCTGGCCATCAAATCCTTGTCGCCCTTGGGATCGATGATGATCACCGCTTCGCCGCGCAACACGGCTTGCATTACCAATATATCAAAGGCGCGGGTTTTGCCGGCGCCAGTGGTGCCGACCAGCAGCGTATGGCCGGCGGTATGCTGCAAGGGCTGACGAATATCGTTTTCGGAGACTTCCAGGCCATGAATCCAGGCCGAGCCCATGCGTTGATGATCGCTCGGAATCAAGGTCGAGACATCGCGTTTCAAAATCTCGTAGGCCAATTGCGCATGCTTTTGCACCCACTCGAATCTCCAGCCGAACCACAAGGCCTCGGGATGCTGTTTCACCATCGCTACCAGCTTTTCGGCATCCAGGTATTGGAAACGAAACTGCCGCAATCGGCGTTTGCGATACCAGAGGCTCAAGGCCGGCGACAGCCGCCAACAGGCCATCACGCCACACGCCGTCATCAACCAATCGAACGGTTCATGCGGCAAACCTGACCAGCGACTGGTGAAATGCGCCAAACCGGCGCCGCCTAGCTAGCCCGATATGGCATACACCTCGAAGATGGGCCGCCAGGGAAACTGGTAGTCGTAATCGGATTTCATCGGCGTAACCGCACCTGAATGCCTTCCGTGGCGCTGACCGAGCGACAATCAGGATGGTTGGCAATATCAAGCATCAGGCGAGTGCGTTTGATTGTCGGATATTGCGTCAGAAATTGTTCCAGCTCGGTATTGGACACTGTGTGCCAGTTACCGTCTGGCGATGATTCATCGGGCGGAATGTTTTGTTGCCTGATTGCTATGCTTTTAATTGGACGCTTTGGTTACCGCTCAAATAATTGCAATTTTTTATAACATATTGATTTTATTTAACTTGTTATCAAATAAGAATTATTGTTATTTGACTTAATTCTTGAACGCTTTTAATTTGCAAGTTACTAAAATTTGCAATTAATTGAGCGCTAAAAAATCTTGATCATAGATCAGGCTGCTTTGTTAATTGTTAACTAATAATTAACAATTAATACTAGCCGATTACGGTCAGTAACCAGGTATTAGCGCCAGTTTTTATCAATTCTACTTGCTTGAATTGCGAGCATACTGCTCCAGAAGCTACGTTAATCGTAACTCCACTTTCAGCGGTAAAAGTAAAGTCTCCTGACCCTTGATTATAACCTTTAAATATGCTGCCAATAGGCAAATCTAAGGAAGCATCACTTTGTACAGTAAAGCCATCAACACTGTTGAGAGCTACAAAAGGATAGCCATTGCTAGATGTCCAGATATTCCATTCAGTTACCGCTAAGGTCCCCCCAGATTGAATACTAGCTACAGAAAAACCCAATTCATAAAAAGTTGTTTCAGAACCTTCCCCACCCACAAGGACATCAGTAACTAGATAGTAAGCTAAAGGCGCTTCCTGTTTAACAAAAGTGTTTATATCAGCGTCCGTAAAATCATACCCAGCATATATCCTTTCCGCCGCATTTGCGTAACTTGTGATTGATACTCCTGCCGAGGCCGAGCCTCCCAGTGGTAGCCAAATAGGATCGGGGTTAACCTCTTGCAATAACCAGTAGGTACTATCAACTATTTGTTTAGCTACTAGACCTATATCAGAGGAGGATAATTGGGGATCTGTTAATCTTGCCGCATCATCAAAATAGATTAAACTCTCTATCTTTCCTTTAATGTGGAAAAGTTTCCAGTCCCCCTCTATATAAGGTTTGCTAAAACTCTCAATAACGTCCCAGTTCTCAGTATCATCAGAGGCTACTAAATCAAAAGTTAAAAAGCTGCCAACTTCTCCCACGCCTGTGTACATATCAAAAAATCTAATACGATCATCATAAAGTCCATATATTACAACCGGCAGTGTCGAATCAGCTCCAGTCCATGAGGTGTCTGTGTTGCCATCTATAATGTTGGGTAACAGTCCATAATTAGATGTCGCGCCTGTAAATTTATAAGGTATAAGCTGTTGAAGCCCATCATAAAACCCTATATCAACCACAGTCGGAATACTGTCCGGTACAGCTACTGCCGTACAGCGGAACCCCATATATTTATAAGCATCACCTTTTCCTACACCTCCCACAGCTTTCCAAGTTGTGAGGTATATCCCTGGATTTTCCGTATCTTCAACCGAATCTACAAGCATCCAAAGACTATTATCATCCAATTGTAAGGCCAATTTTTTCAGATTTATTGACAATGGGTTGCCGGCTTCCCTGTAAGCAGGTATTGATTCAGCTTCCCGCAAAGCAGCATTATCAAATTCCCAATTATGTATAGGGTGGCGTAAACCTGTAATCATCTCACTGTGTTTCATATTTTTTTACCCCGCATAGACTAAATCACCATCGTCTGTTGTTACAAAATCCGGTACTTTATTAGTGCCGGTCGCATACACTATGTCATCATTAAATCCGGCCCCAGACACGACTATCTCAAATGATCTGGTAACGCTAATTACCCCCTCATTAATCGTGACATTATTGCCGGGAATGAGTGGAGCGGGTATATCGCTCAGCAACGCCTTGATGCCGCCATCGCCCGCGACCGTGCAAGCATAGGCCTCGCAATTAGCCAAATCTTGCAGTCCGCCACCGTAAATATTGAACGCCTGAAACTTGAAATGCAGCAATCCTCCGACCGCTTGCTTATTGAATCGATAGCGCAATAGCGGGCCGGTTAACACCACAAACGGGGCGTTAATGGCGGCACCGGTGTCGGTACCGTAAACGCCCCGATGCAGATACGAGAGTTCGTAACTGTGCAATCCCGTCGGCAATGCATCGCGAAAGGAAATCAGCTCGCCGCCGACATAACACAAGCTATCCAGCCGATCGCAAGTTGCTTGGCTGACCGCTTCTAAGATGCTGAGGGATGGGGATAGATCGACGCTCAGCGTGTGCGTAGCATCCAACCCGTCGGCCGCCGGCAGCGCCGCCGTCAACACACCTTGATGAGAGCGGCCGTCGATGACGCCGATCTGATAATAATGCTCGGTATCATTAGATAACCAGACCACGCAGCCGCCGTAATTACTATCTGAGCTGGAAACGGCGATCCACAATTCGCCGGATCCGACGGTACGCTGCTTGGGTGCTAAAAAGATCACCGGCGCATTGACCAAGGCCGGCACCACCGCATGATTGGGCGCGTAGCCAGCGCCATCATCAACATCATATCTAGCCACAATAAGCTCCTATCGGTGCGTCCTCGACGATAAAAGTGAGCGCGCCGTTGGCGTTATCCTCACAGGACTTAACGCGGCAGCGGGCGTTGCTAAGCCCGAGTCCGGCGCAACTGACGGTGACAAAATCGACCGGCTCCAGCAGATCGGCATCGCAATCGGTTTGGATTTCGTAGTCGTTCAGCAGACTCAACGATTGCTGTAATCCAGTATATGCGACGATAACCGCCACCCGCGTCAGTTTGATGCACTCCAGCTTAAGCGTGTCGGCCGGCCGCAAGCCGTCTTGATCAATCGCCGCCAAATCATCCTTAACGATACTGGCGTCGTTATAATCGTTAACGCGGTTGAGATACTCGACCGTGACCTGGTTAAAACGGTCTTGCGGTTTTTTACGGGTCGGTTTGATCAACTCATAGACAGCCCCGTCGTCGGCGTCAAAGTGATAGCTAATTGTCGTATCCGGCGTGTAACTACCGAAGTCGCCGCTGTAGGCGATGTCTGACAGCGGCCGGAATTTCAACACGCCCTCGCTCCAGATAATGCCGGCGTTGGCGATTTTGGCCCACTCGCTGAGGTACTCATGCGCCGCCCGTGTGGAATTAAGTAACGGGCTGATCAATAAGCCGCGCGCCGCGCAGTAATCGTGCAGGTGATCCAGTGCCAACGGGATTTGCGCGGTTTGCTCGGCGACGGCGCCGAAATAAGGATCGGTTAAAAACATCTCGATAGTATCTTTGATATGCGCGTCTAAATGATTTTGCGCGGCGCTGTCGGTGCTGGTCAACAAGCCGAACACCTCGCTACTGTGATTGCCCAAGGTCGCGCCGTCGCTGAGTGGGTAGTCACTCGCCCCGAGCAAGGACAGGCCGCTGTAAGATAAAGCTTGCTCCGCATAATTGGTCGTTAAATGGCCCCAAGCACTTTGCGGCCGCGCGCCGAGCGCCGAAAAACTATTAAAGCCGGCCTTATCTATATCATCATACTGATCTTTATCCCGCCAACACCGGCCAAAGCCGCGGATTTCTCCCTCGGTGAGCGCAAACAGAATATCGGCGGCATAGGTATATGATTTTCCGCCCCCGCCGCCCAACCCTTTGCCGCCGGATTGATCGTGCTCATGGCGCTGAAAATTAGCCGTCCAGATCAAAATAGGCGATACCCGATCAGTGCCGAATAGCATTTGTATCGGCGAGCCGTAGCCAATAGATTGAATTTGAATAGCCGATAATTTAGGCGCTTGATAACCGCCGCCTCCGCCGCCAAACATTAAGCCCCCTCAAATAGCGTAAAAAACAGCCGGTCGCACGCAGCCAATCGCCCGACTGATGCGTCGGTCAACACCACCCCCTCGTGGATATGGGCATGGATAATCATCGGCCAATCGACTACGATGGCGGCATGACTAAAACAGTGATCGACCTTAAAGACGGCAATATCACCAGGCAGCGGCGCAACCACAGGCCATGCATGCTGCTGGATGATCTCCAAAAAACGCTCATCACGCTGGTGCAACGCCCATTGCCGAGCGTATTTTTCGACATCAAAGTCATTGATTAACCCGACTTGGACAAACACATCAAGCAACAACTGACCGCAATCGCACGCGACATAGCGCACCCGCGCTTGATGCCGCCATTTCGCGCCCAGCCAACGCCTAGCTTCCGCAAGCACCGCGTCGCGCGTCGTCATATACTGCTCTCCTTTTTAGGCATATACGGCATGCCTCGATACCGCGCCTCATTACCGTAAGCTTTGCAGGTCACGTACCGCTTGTCGCAGCCCGGGCATGCTGTAAACGTATCGCCGGGTTGCGGAACAACGGGCAAGGGATACGACAAGACCAGTATCCCGGTCACGTAATCGCGCACCGAACGCACCAAACCGACATTATTCCCACCAGTAAACTGTATCTTACCCAAATCAAAAAAACCGCCGGCCTGAGCCAAATTGCAATGCACAGTCCGCCCAGATGAGCCTACCGTGACAATACCGGCAACTGCGTGCGCGCTCCGGCTCAAGCCGCAAGCCTTGCTATACACCGACCAGATGCAGCCTACTGAGTATCGGTTGCGCGGCATATCGATGTTCAGCAGCACGGTCGGGGCGCTCAACGTCAATTTAATCTGCGTCACATCGGCGACGGCATCGGCAACCATGCCTTTAAATAGAGGAGTGACGCGCACTTGCCGCGCCCGCTCAATAGTTATCCAGGCGCCATCGAAACCGCCGTTTAGCACGAACGACGGAAAGCTGACGCCCTCTATGGTATCGTCCTGATGGGGGTAAATAGTCAGTTCAACATCGTCCACCTCCACGCCGATGTTAGTCTTGATCGGCCCGCGCTCCAGATTGAAGGCATCCGCGCGGTAGGTTTGGCCGCGATAATCGATGTCAATATCTAGCGACGTGTAGTACAGCATCGTGCCGTTGCGCAGCTCGATAGTGTACAGCTCCGCGACCACATCGACGGGCAGCCAGGCTATACTGGGTAGCGCAGTCTTCATACCATATCCCTCACCGAGCCGATAAACTCAATATCCATACACTCATAAAAATTGCTCGCCACCCGCACGAAATCATAGCCGTCGGCGAGCAACCGCACCCGATAGTAATAATCGCCAGTCCAAGTAATCACCGCGCCGTTGGCGGGTGGAACATCAAAATGTATGATGCCGCCATCTAACACGGCATGGTTGACAGGATCATCCAAAATACCATCGATAAATAGATCAACCCAGTTCAGATTAGGATTATTAACAGGCTCGATAAAACCACCGAAGTTGCGCCGCAAGGGATAGTCGGTTTGGCTGCCGTCGCCAGTGCCGAGCATTTGTCCGTCGACATGGTAGTCGGTTGGGTCGCGGTACAAAAACGCCAACGACTGTCCAGCTACTTTGACCATGAATCCCAGCAGCGCGCTTAAATCATTATCTTCAGCATCTTCGATCAGGGCATTGACCGATAACTTAAAGGTATATTTTGGATACACTTGAAAGCGCAGCCGGCTTTCGCGGCCTGAGAGCGGGTTGATAAACACCTGGCTTTTAACTTCCGGGCGCTTGCTCTGGGCGATGTCGATGCCGGGGAGTTCCGGGAAGACCAGCAGACTCATGATGTCCCCTTATTGAACCGGCGGGCTTCTTTACCCAGTTGTTTGACGAAAACCCGTGAGTTTTTACTAAAAAATTCCTCGGCCGAGGCGGTATGGATATGCAGCTCGTCGCGGCTGCGGGCCGGTGCCGGCGAAGCGTGAGCCGCCGGCACCGGCGCGCTGTTTTGCGTGGTTTTTTGATAGGCGTTTTTGGCCAACGCCTGAGCGCTGTGCTGCGAATCCTGAGCCATCGTTACCACATCCCGCGGCAACTGCCAGTCGGTCGCCAACCGGCCGCTAGCCTGTAGGCCTTGGACAATCTCGCCGACATTGGCCGGCAATGTCGTGCCGGCGTTACGTCCGGCCGCCGTGCTGATCGTCTCGCCGCGGCGGCTGACGGCATCGACGGTATGGCTAGCCGCTTGGCTTGTCCATTGGCCGATTTTCGCCGTGGCTAGTTTGGCTGTTTCGACCGTATGGCCTGCCGCAGTACTTATCGTCTCGATGCGACGGCTGACGGCATCGACGGTATTGCCTACCGCCGTGCTGATCGTCTCGCCGCGGCGGCTGACGGCATCGACGGTATTGCCTACCGCCGTGCTAATCGTCTCGATGCGGCGGCTGACGGCATCGACGGTATGGCCAACCGCCGTGCTAATCGTCTCGCCGCGGCGGCTGACGGCGTCAACGGTATAGCTCGCTGCTTGACTTGTCCATTGGCCTATTTGCGCAGTGGCTTGCTTGCCGCCGGCAACGCGCTCAGTCGTAGCCGGCTCACTTTGTTTCTCGTTAGCAACATCTTTAGGAGCCGCATAATCCCGGACAATATTAACGACAGTGCGGAAATTATCGGCAACGCCAGCAGGCAAGACGGATTCTTTTTTATGCAGCAAATACGGTTTATCGTCGCCGTCGACGTAATATTCGCCGCCCTTAGCCGAGCCGAACGCCATCACCGCACCGAACGCGACCAAAGCAGCGATGGGCGCCAACGCCCAACCAACAAAGGGGATCGCAGAGACTGATTGGTAAGTAAAGGCAGCCGCTTGTTTCGCCGCCATGAACACGGTTTTTAGCGTGCTGGTTTTGGTGACCTCGTCTTTGGTCGCGGTCGCTGTGACATGCGACGCCGTGGTCACCACGTCCTTTGTCACCTCGGCGCCGGTTTGCGCGGCAGCTGCGGTAACCGTTGCGGTGGACTTGGCGGCTTCTTTTTGGCTAAAACCCAGCGCTTCCCAGATCCAAAGCGCCGCGTCTTTCGCTTTTTTGCGGGCGTCGATTAAATTGTTCCACAACTCGCCGGCTTGCTTGATCGCGCGTTTGCGCGCTTCCAGACCAGCCAGTCCGGTAATCTCAAACGTCCATTGCAGCGTATGGGCGACCCGTTTGCGCACCCACATCGCCGCATCCCAGGCGGTTTCCAGCAAATCAAACTGCTTTTTATCAGCCAATAGCTTAGCCATGCCGGTGTGCTGGAACAGCCAATCGGCGGCGGCAATAGCGCGGGTTTTGATCGATTGCTGCAAATAGCTGACGACGATGGACTGCGCGGCGTTACGGGCGGCATTGCTGATAGTTTGCTGGCCGGTCAGGATACCGTTAATGGACTGATCGATGGCGTTTTGCAACGGCGCGAACAGGCCTTTAATGGCCTCCTGATCGTTTTTTAAGCCGGTTAAATCGAGTCCTTGCCATTTGCCTCGAAACTCGATCATCACCTGTTGTTGCTCGGTGGTGATTCTGGCTTGTTCCACCTGGTCATTTGGATGCAGCTTGCGTTCGTCTTTGAGGATTTTTAGGCGCAAGGCCAATTCCTCGGCCGCTAATTCCTTCAGGCGCTCCAGGTGTTTTTGCTTGGTGATTTCGCCCAGTTCCAGTTTTTGGTCGGCCATTTGGCGCTTAAAATCCAGATCGGCCAAGGCGGCCGATTGTTGCGCCTGGCTGAGTTCGGCTTGGGTTTGCTGCTGCCGCTGGGCGTCCTCACGCAAAATCTCGACATCCAGTTGCGCAGATTTCTGCTTGATTTGCGTGAGTGTCGCCGACGAACCCTTATAATCGACAATGACTTCATCCCAATAGGCTTTTTCTTCCTTCTTGCCGAATTCCAGCAACAGGTTGGTTTTCTCAAATACCTGCTTGCGTTCGGCGAGCCCCAGATTCAGCGCGTCGATTTCGTCGCGGGTGATTTGTTCAGTGGTTTTTTTCTGAGCGCCTGTACCTTTACCGCCACTGCTACCACCGCCGCCAACATCCCCGGCGTCCCAGTTAATATGCGTGCCACCGCCGGCATTGCCGCTTTGTCCAGACCCGCCCGTACCGCCGTTATTAGCATTGCCGTTTTGGTCTTTATTTGATTTTTTCGCATCGGCTTCGGCGTCCGCTTGCGCCTTATCCTTCGCCATTTGCGCCCGAAACTCGCCGCGCCATTGGGTTACCCAGTCGTTGACGGCTTGCCCTGTTTTAAATACGACCGATTTAACAGCTTGTCCCGCAGCACCTTGGCTTGGATCATCAAACGCGACACCCAAACCGTGGCTGAAGCCCGCGCCGTTTTGCCGTGCTTCGGCGGCCCTGTTTTCCTGCCCATTGGCCGCCCATTGCGCCTTGACGTTGGCGCCGCTGAAATCCAGCCGCACCGCGGCCTTAATGTCCTTACCGGCCGCTTGCGCCAGCTTGACCGCCTGGTCAAAATAACGCCGCACGTCCTCGACGAACACCGCTAAGCCTTCGCCGATGCCATTGCCTAGTCCTGCAAACACGCCGATGACAAAATTGACCGCATCCTTCACGCTTTGGGCATACCCGTCAAGCTGCAAACCCATCTTGCCGAATTGCCCGGCCAGATAATCACCCAAGGCCCCCGCCGCCCGCATCAGATAACCCCAGGCGGTGCGAACAATCTCCGCCACAGTGACCGACTCGTCGCCCCAGGCCACTTCTTTTTCCTTATTGCGGCCCCACCAATCCGCCAGCGTGGTTAAGGCCAAAATCAACAGACCTATCGGCCCACCGATCAAGCGCAGCAACGCCGTCAATACCGTACCCAAACCGCCGGACATCGCCACTGACGCCGCCCCGCCCGCCGTAAACGCCGCCGTCACCGTGCCCCACATCACCGCCAAACGCAAACCAATACCGTTCAGCAAACCCGCCCCGGCAATCAACGGGGTAAACATCACCAGCAGCTTAGCCAGTTCCGGATTAGCTTTGGCGGCATCCGCCAGCGCGTTAATAAAAGTTTGGCTGGCGTTAGCGCCGCCGGTGATCGCTGGCAACAACGTGTTGCCTACGTTGACGGCCAGCTCGACCACGCTATTCTTAACTAACTTCAGTTGCGCGTCGGTGGTCGCCATTTGCGCGGCGAATTCGCGCTCGACCGCGCCCGCAGTTTGGGTTTTGTCGGTGGCGGTATTGACTGCCTCCGCGTATTGCTTGCGGTTCTGCACTAATTGCTGCAAAGCCGTCGCATCGCCGCCTTGGCCGATCAATTGGTTGGTCGCTTCCGCCAAGCTGGTGTTGTCCAGTTTTGACAGCGTTTCCAAAAAGCCGTCCAACGCTTGTTGCGGGTGGGCGGCAATGTCGCCCGCGAGCTGGTTGGCGTCAACCCCAATAGCCTTGAGCGCCTTTTGAAATTCCGGCGATTGCACCCGTACCGATTGCAAGCGCGATAACAAGCCGTTGATAGCCGTAGCCGCCACTTCCGGCGGGTTTTTTAAGGAAAGTAGCGTGGTTGCCAAGGCCGAGGACTGTTCGGCGCTCAAGCCGAAGGTCTTGGCGCTGGCGGCAATACGGGCATCGACGTTTAAAATATCGTTCTCTGTCGCCGCGTACTTATTGCCCAAGGTATTGACGGCGTCGCCCAATTCCAGCACTTGATCGACGTTCAAGCCAAAACCGTTCTTGATGCCGGCGGCATAATCGGCCGTTTCTTTGGCCTGCATCTTAAATGCCGATGACAGCTTGGCGACACCTTCAGTAAACGCGCCCACCTCATCGGCGGCAATACCTAAACTACCCGCCGATTCTGCAATGTCCAGCATTTCGCTGGCGGCATTGGGCAGGCTGCGCGTCATTTTCAGCAGCTCATCACTCAGCGCCGCCAGCTTGCCAGTGGACGCATCCACTACTTTAGATACTCCGGCAAAACCGGATTCAAATTTAATTGCCTGGTCGGCCGTCGCGTACACCGCCGCCAACGCCGCGCCGAATTCAATCAGGTCTCCTTGCAAAGCGGACAGGCTGTCGCCGACGCCGTTTAACTCATGCGTTAAGTCCTGCGCCAATTGATCCGCTTTGAGTTCGGCTTGAGCCATCTCGGCAAAGGTCAGCGAGCCGGATGCGCGTAGGCGTTCGACAGCGGCGTGGATGGCGGCGATTCTAGCCTGGGTGTCGGCGTGCGGGTTAAGGCCCAAGGCTTCGCGGTCTTGGGCAATGGCGGTTTTTTGCGACTGGGCGGCATTAGCCGCTTCGGCTTCGCGTTTCAAGCGGAGGTATTCTTGCGCCAGATTGCCGACATCCACGCCCTGGGCGCGCAACGCCTCGCGGTGCTGGTGCGTGGCTTGGCGCATGGCGTCGAGCTTATCTTTGAGTTGCCCCGCTTCGCGCTGGGCGGCGGCAAAGGCTTTTTCCGATTGCGCGGTAGCGGCATCGGCGGCTTTTAGATCGGCCGCCATTTGCTTAATTTCGGCTTGCAGCGCCCGGTATTCCGGCGACGTTTTCCCCGCCGATTGCGCCAAGTCGTCCAAGGCGCGTTGCCCCAGCGCGTACTGCACGCGCAGGGCTTCGGCTTTTTCGCGGTTGCTGTTAAACTCCCGCGCAAGATCGGCGGTCTTAGCTTGGGCGGCGGCGACCGCCGCCGATATGTCCGTCAGCGATTTTTTCAGGTCGCCGAAGGCCGCGATAGCATCCGCCGCCGAGGCTGATATTTTTAACTTTAGCTCTAAGTCATTCATAGTATGCGTAGATTCTATATAAGCCTGTCATTGTTCAGCATCGCGATTACCTTCATAGCGTCGGTATTCCCGCCCGCCGCCGTGCTGATACCGGTATGCGCGTTGATTCTTGGTGTGTCTCTGGTGGGCGGCTTTATTTTTTTCGTGTTTGGACTGTTGGGCCAGTTAGCGGCGCCGCGCAGACATTAGTTTTTTAAGCCCGCGCCTTCGCCTGCATAAAAAACCGCCGGAGCTTTTCTTCCGGCGTTTGGTAGTCATACCCTAAGTAAGCCGCGACTAATTGATGGGTCGGTGGGTTGCGCTTCATGTAGTCGGCCATGTCCCGCAGTTGGCGCAGCGTCACCTGTTGATCAATGGTGGCGTAGTCCCAACCGAAACTGGCGGCCAGATGCGCGTAAATCGCACCGAAGGCTTGATCGCCGTCGTCTTTAGCGCCGTCGTCTTTAGCGCCCGCCTTAGCAGGCTCCAGGCCGCATAAATCGGGCACGGCGTTCAAGAACTCCGTCATTTCCTCGCCGCCGATCACGCCGAGGCGTTGCTGCGGAAAAAACTCGCCCAGCAAGCGCTTGACTAAGTCCAAGCGCTGCCCGTGCGGGGTTTCAGCATCGGACAGCCGCCGGTAAATTTTCACAATGCGCCGCACCGCGCCCAGGGGCGGTTCTGTTACCTGGCGGGGCTTGCCGCCCAGGGTGACGGTGCGGACATTATCCACCGCTTAGGCCGACGTGCTGATGGTGTACACCACGCCGGTTTCCCGATTGACGAACCCCTTCATTTCGAATTTCATGCCCGAGAAATCCTCCTGCTTGGTCGGCGCGCCCGCGCCCATCGGTTTGGCCCGTTCAAACGAAACGGTCATCATTTGGCCGTCCAGTTCGTAAGCAATATCAATTTGCAAGGTGGGCGCGTAGCCAATGGGGTCGTTTTTGACCACGATGGTTTGCCCGATGTCGGCTACTTCATATTGATAGTTGATCCGCAACACGTTGCCGCCGTTGCTGTCATCAAAGTAGTAGGCGCCGTTTTCGGATACCGCGTATTGGTTGTATTCCAACGCCAACGGGCTGGTCAACGCCACCCGGGTCAAGCCAATGCCGCCTGCCGTGCGCACGCCCAAATCGCGGCGGAATTCGCCGCCTTCAGGCGGGATCATGTCCACGAATTGGTAATCGGCGACATAATGCACGGTCACCACATCGTTCACATCGGCGGCGGCGAAGGTGTACAGGCCGCCCGCGTCCACGTCATATTGGCCAGTGGTGGGCGTCGCCGCCTCGGTCAACACATCGCCCACGGAGACGCCAGTCATGGCGGCGCCACTGTCGCTTTTTAGCGTCACCGCGACATTGGCCGTCCACGGCGCGGCGGCGCCGACTTCCGCGTAAGCCACATAACCGGCGGCGGGCAAGGTGTCGATTTGGGTGACCACGGCCACGTCGTCGGTGGTGTGGGAGACCTTCATCACCCCGGTTTGCGCCGAGTTGAAGATGATCTGGCCGGATTTGCTAGGCCGGTAATCATCCACATCGGGGGCGGCGGCGGTATTTGACCACGTTATTTTCGTCAATTTTGTGCCCGCGCCTGCGCCTTTCATGATCTTGGTGTGGCGGGTGTACTGGGTCACGTTCCAAGACAGCTTGGCCGGGATTTTAAACTCCGCCACCATCGTGGTGCCGTTGCTAACGTAAGTGACTGCGGCGGTCTTGCCCACGTCATCGGCGCTAAAGCGGTAAATCCCGGCGGCATAGCTGTATTTGCCAACCGGGATAACAGCTAAGGCGCTGGTGGTCGCCGCCACGCCCGCGATGGTGACGCTGGTGTTGCTGTCAATCCGGGCGAGATTAAGCCGCTTGTTGTTGATGATCTTGATGTCATTACTGCTGGATTCCGGCACGGTAAAGCCGGTGCGGTCAGTGTAAATCTTAAGCTGGCGCTCCTCGATGTCGCCGCCGTAGCAGAGATTGTTCAGCATTTGCCCGGACAGTTCGTTCACTGTAAAGTTAAACGACAACTCGGATTTGCCAGAAGCCATGCGCATGGCGTACTTGCCCTCGCCGTGGGACATTTTTAAGGTGCCTTTATCGTCCCAGCTCGCTTCTTGCAGGCCCTCTAGCTTCAAAGATTGGGGCGGATCGACCAAGGTGCCGTCGGCTTTGCGCAGCAAGGTAACGTAAACGTGGCCCGAACCGTAAGGGACTGACTGGGTGGAGGTTGCTTTGGTCATGGGTTGCTCCTAAATTTAAAAGTGGTTTAGCCATGTAGGGTACCCTACGCGACTTTTTATTTTTTCGGCTTGGCCAGTTCGGGTGTCGCCTCGTTAACGTCGGGTTTTGGCGTCAGTTCCTGCTTTAAATGTGCCCGCGCTGGCACATTGGCCGCCGCTTGCAATGGCCTGATCCTAGCCTTGGCGCTAACGAAGCCCTGGCTAAACGCGTTGTTAACCAAGTGGCCCGGCACGTCGATAATGCCGTCGCCGTCGGCGCTGAAGGTTTGGCCCGCGATGGTGATGCTGGCGGCGTTTTCTTTGTAGATTTTCATAGTGTTCTCGGTTGGTTAGCGCGCGCCGGTTAGGACGATGCGCGTGGAAAAAAGCAACGGAAAATGGCTGTAGCCGTCGCGGTCGGTCTTGCGGTACGGGCATTTTTGCCGATGCAAGGGGCCGTGCCGTTCGGATAGCTCGTGGCCCAGCAGGGCGGTGATCACGTCGCCGGCCAAACTCCCTGCCTGGCTAATCGCGGCATTGCCCACTTCGGCGACATTGCTTTCGGTAACCAGCACCAGCCAATACTGGTCGCTAGCCTGCGATCTGCCCGATTGTGCTCGTCCTGGAGTGCTTGCATCCGGCACGTCGTCAAAAAAAATAAGGTTGACCGACGGCGCTAGTTGGTTGGTCATGGCCCATTCTAAAGTCGGCGCCGGTCGGATCGTGGCGGTGAGTGTGGCAAGCGTAGCTTTTAGCCTGGCTTCGATCAGTGTCCCGGCGGCCAAGTAGTCGCTCATCGCTGGCGTCCAAACAGTTTTTGCGTGGATGACTGCATGACCACGATTTGCTCGACCGGGGCCGCGCCTTGGGCATCAACGCCGAAATCGGCGTTGCCCTTGTTGGCGCGTATTAGATAAGCCAGCGCCTCGTCATAAGCGGTCTGCACGTATTCCGGTACGTCGCGGTTGCCGTACAGGTAGCGGCGCGTCAAATCGCAGGCGACTTTAACGAGACGCGGCGTCACCGGCGTGATCGGCCGGGGAAAATGGGACAGTTCCCCGTCGATCGTCGCAGCGCTGTCGGCGATGGCGTTATCCAGCACCGTATCATCGATCACCCCCGTAGCGTTGCCGCCGGTGCGCTCAATCAACTCGCGCTCCAGGCCTCGGTCGATTAGGTCTTGCTTGCTGCAATAGCTCATTACGCCTTCTTGCCCCGGCCTTTTTCGGTTGGCTCTGCGGCCGGCTCGACCGTTGTAGCCGGTTCCAGCCATTCATGCGCCAACAGCGGCTCACCCTCTATTGCCCTGATTTGCTCGTCGCTCAATTGCGTATGATCGACAACCACCCAGGCGGGGCTAAATACCAGGCCGGAGCGGCGGAATGTCCGGCTAGGGCAGCGCACGCGCAGGATCATTTCCGGTTTTACTTTTTCAGCAATTGCGACCATGACTACCCCTTAACCCAACCATGGATTGATGATCAACTCCACGGCCTTGTACAGCGTATTCGATGCGCCGGTCCCCAAGAACTGGGTCAGGATGAACTCTTCGGCCGCCGAGCGATTGCTAGGCCCGGTGACCAAATGTGTCGCCATCACTGGCAGCGGAGAACCATCGGGGCGGCGTTGGGTTTCCAGCGCCAGGCGCGCAGCCTTGAAACTGCTCGCATCTAGCGCTTGTTTGGAGCCATAGGCCAGGTGGTGGAAGCCGAAACCGGACACATAACGGGCGTCAACGCCGAAAATGAACTGCTTGTTCATAATTACATTATCGTCGGTCTCGCGATTGAGGCTGACGAAGTTGGCGGCCTTACGCTCTTGGAAGATCATCGGCTTCATGAAGGATCGACTTAAGTCCATCAAAAACCAAGGTGCACCAGAGCCGCCTCCGGTATTGCTCCAACTGGTTTCCTCACCCGTCGCGGTATAGCCAATGTGGTCGGTGTCGAAATAATACTGGCCGTCGAAGCCTATTGTGCTAAAGCCATTGGGCAACAGCACCCAAACCAACTCATCAGGATGCCGGGCAACGATTTCGCCTTGCATCGCAAACATGGGGCCGTAAATGCCAAGCTGATCGTCCTCAATGTCGTTGCGGTCGACGCCGATGGTATGCTCGTAATGCTTGTTAGTCAGTTGCGCGCCGGCGGCTTCCAGGTTGTGGATGACGCGCTGGCCTATCCACTCCCTCATGCCGGGCAGTTCTTTCATCCAGCCATAAGTTTCTGTCTTCGTGTTGCTAGGCACGCGCATGGCGACCAGGTTCCAGGTCGGTGTGACCGAGCCGAAACCTTGCAGGAAAGCGGCGTTAAAGCCGGTTTGCAGCGAGCTTAAAAGTTGCGGAGTAATCGTGTTCATAACTGTCCTTTAGGCGCTTGGGGTAATTAGGAAAATGACATGACCAAGTATGGCCGCGTCGTTGGCGCCACCGACGGTAATCGACAAGACATTACCGGCGGCCAGCGTGTTAGCGGCGGTTGGCGTCGCGCTATCCACATCGCCGGCGGTGCTGCCCGATTGGGCAACGGTAATCGCGCCGTTGGTGATGGCGGTCGTACCGATCTTGGCGGTTAAGATGGCGTCGCCGGTAGTCAGCGCGCCGTCGATGACGCTGTAAATTTTGGTAATGGCGCCAGCAATCGGCGATACCACGCGCTTGACTTCGGTATTCGCGCCGACCAAATCAATGTCGCGAATCTCCATCAGCATTTTGTTGGCGCCGCCGCCAAGATTGCCGCGTGCGGTCGCCGCATTGCCCAAATCGGACAAATTGCTGGCGGCGAGCAGCGATAACGCCGGCGCGACCAGCAGTTCATACCCCATGCGCACCCAGACGCCGCCACTATCGACGGCCTCAACGATGCCGGCAGGCGAACGGGTATTCGTGTTGGCTGTTTTCGCCACCGTTTGGTCATCGACGATGTAGCAAACGCTGCCGACATTAGCCTGGGCAATGGCGTCGCCGGAAGAGGAGTTGGCGAATTGAAAAACGCCGCGTTTGACCCTAACGGTTATGTCGCCGTTTTGCCCAACGCTGTTGTCGGCGTCTTCCTCAAACCGGCCGAGCGCGACTAAGCCCGTGGTGGTGGTTCCCGGCGCGGCGTACCCGGCGTTTAAAACGGCGATGCCGCCTTGATAGCATCTGGTGGTAGCTTTTACTGGAACGGCGAGAATAGCGCCGGCCAATTCTTTGGTATTGCGTGCTGCGGCTAGTGCGGTCATTTCGTTTTATTCCTGTGCTTTGACGAGGGCGAATTGTTCGGCGGTCAACCCCAAGCATTTCATCACCGTGACATCGGTATCGGTGGCCTGGGTCGCCGGCGCTGCCGGCGCTTGCCCGCCGGTTTGGGTTTGCGTTAAGGCGGCGATGGGCCTGGTGTTCTGGATATATTTCTCCAATTGCGCGTAATCGCTCATGCCCAACTGTTTCGCCCACGACTCCATAGCCGGGATGATAATGGTGGGGTTGGCGGCAATCAACGCCGCTACTTTTTGCTCGCGGTCGGCCTTAGCCTGTTGGGCGTGTTGTTGCTGCAACGATAACAATGTTTCAACCGGGACGTACTTAGCCGGATCGGGCGCGGCGGTACTGAGCGCGGCAATCTGCGCGTCCTTGGCGGCAAGCACGTCAACCAGGCTGGCGGCTCCCGTTTTGGTATCGCCCGCGCCTAACAGGGTCTTGAGCTTGTCTAGCTCTCCGGCCATTTTTTGAGGCGTGATGGTCAAGGGCAGGTTGAGCAAGTAGCACAAGCGCTCCATTAATTCGGATAGTTCCATAATAGGTTCCTCTGGGGTTAAAGTTCCGGCCATCAATGCGGCCAGCGATACCGCCGCCATGCCGTCGATCGCCGGGGTGTTGGTGAGCGCGACGCTGATGATATTGGTCGGCGTGCCGGTGGTTTCGTCGTAGATAAAAACCGGGCTTAGGTAGCGGTATTCATCGGCGTCGATCATCGCCGCCGCCTTTTCCTTCCAGTCGGGAGCGGTGGCGTAAAGGCCCGCGTCCGTCCACGCCAGCGATCCTGGATTTATCCAGCCTGCCGCCGGGGCAGTGTGGCCGTTCTTGGCGGCGGTGAGGCTTTGATGTTCATAGTCGATGAGGATGTCGTTTTTTCGAGCGGAGACGGCGGCGATCAAGCGGCCTGCGGAATCGGCGTCGAGTTGCCAAGGGCCTTGGCCCAGCATCGCGCCCAGCGGCGCATCGAAGCGGCCGGAGGGAAATAACTGGATGTCGCGACGGGTTTTGTCGATGGCGACCAGGCAAGCGGCCACGCTGATCGCACCGGTATTTTTAGGTTTGGTTAGGGCTGGCATCCTGTGACTCCACGCTGTTTTTCATGGGTACAGGATAGGGGGTTTGGATGATGAATACGCGCGGAACCGGTTCCGCGCCGAAGGGTGTTGTTGATTTTTACCGCCTCATTTTAGGCCGTAAAAATCAACATTGCCAGAGGGGGTTTAGGGCTGTTTTTTTAGCGTAAAACAGGCGTAAAGTATTTGCAAGAAATCGGCTTTTTAGCGTCGGCTTTGGCGGTTATGTAAAAAATGCTTGACAAAAATAAAATAATTTAAATTTTGTTAAAACGCCGTTATTTTCGTTTTCAGCGCTTTTTTTTCCAACCCTTAGCACGGCATTACTTTTTTGTTTTCTCGATTCTGTTTTTAAAACAATGGATTGCCTGTGTTATTTAATGGCTGCTTTTTTATTTAAAAGTCTGCTTTCGGCAGTGCTTGCCGAGCTAAAACCGGCTTTTTTCACTGTCCGTTTTAAGGACTTAAAACGCCACCGAACGCTCTAAATACCGGCCTAAAATCGCCAAAATTTTCGCCCGGTCGGCCGCTGAAATACCGACGAAAGGACGGGCCGGAATGTGCGTTGTGTGAGCGCCCCTAGCTACGTCCTGGGCAAAATTCGAGCGGGATTTTTTGACGAATTTGTTGCCGACGGAACCGTCCGCGCGTTGCCTAAAGTACAGGGTTTGCGTGCGCGCTGCGTGTTCTATGTCGGCCCCGAACTGGTGGACGTTGGCGTAATCGACGTCGGTGCCGATCTCGACGGCGAAGTCGCCAACCTGATAATTGATGCTGCTATTTAATCGCCCGGTGTCGCGCAAAATTTGTCCATCGCCACCGCGCCGCCGGGCCAGGGTTGCCGCGCTCAACGGCTCCCAGGGTTCGCCGTCCGGGTCGTGCTGGCCCTGAAAGTTGAGCATGATCGACGCCTCGACGGCGGCGCCGATCTCTTTCAGCGCCGGCTCCAGGTGATCGACGTTGCGGGCGAGCTGGGTGAGCGCGGCGAGGACTTGGTAGTCGTCTATTTCGATAGTGGCTTGAGTCATGGCGGCTTGCGGTTTTGGGTGATGGGGTTATACTGATCAGGTTGTTTTTTGGGGAGGTTACGATGAGCGCGGTATTAAAAACAGAACAATTGGAAACAATTTTTGATCATGGCGTGACGATGGCTGAACTCATTCAGCTATTCGGAGAAACCGAAGATGTTGATAATTACCTTTATGCGCTCAGTCAGGATAGCGCTTATGCCGACCTTTATTTCCTTTACATGGCCCGTGACGATTCTAAAACAGCGCTGTCATTTCTAAACAAAATACAAAATCCGCGCTATAAGTTAAGCGTATCATTACCTTCTTGCGTTCAATAACTCATTATTTTTTCCGCCTTCGCTTTAAAATCCCCGCTTTCTTCACTCAAATAACCCAGCAATTTTGTTATTTTATTGGCGCTTTTCCCGCTTTTTTCGGCTAATCGGTTAATGAGTGACGTTTTTAATTCAGTCGCTTGAGTCGATAACCAAAGGTTTTCAATAATAGGCAACATCTCTTTCTCATCCAACCCTATTACCGTTATCAATTCTTGAAAATTTATTGCCTGATCCGCATAGGCGTAGCCGCCGGTTAGGATAGCTATTTGATTATTAGCCGCTCCCCCCGCTGCATTAAGCAGGCGTTGGTATGTCCTCCTGGCCAACCATTGATGCGCGCCCTCTAATTGCAAACGAATCCTCGGGTTTTCCGGCAATGCGTCATGCCGAGCGCGAAGGTGCAGCAATTCATGCCAGAGCGTTTCGACGGCATACTCCTCGTTAAAGTTTAACGCTATCCCCTTATCTATCTTATTGAAAGCAGATGCCAACGCCAACGCCGGTTTAAACCCGTCAAGCAACCTATCATCCGCTGAAAAGTAGATAGCGGCATCTGAGGTTGCGGCAAAAAAATCGCTCCGATCTACCGCATGAATACCACCAAACCCCACTGGGAACCATTCCGTCTTATCATTGGCTATTTCCAGTATTTTTTTCTGAGCGATGGCGAATTCAGGTATTTTTATCCTATTCATTACTAGCGCATGACTTAATTTCTCGTTGAGCGCCGATAATAACACACCACTGCTTTGTGTTTGGCGCTTGGCTAGCGCTTGCTCGACGCCTTGCAATCGGTCTCTTGGCGAATACGCCCAACCCTTATCGGGCTGGGCGGGCGTGCCGTCGGGTAGCACGGTGAGTTTATTCAAGCCCGTGCCGTCGCCGGAGCGGGCGCGTGCTTGGGCTGCAGTCAGGCTAATCAGCCCGCAGCGGCAGCGGTAGCCATTGGGCGGGGCGTGGGTGCGTAACTGGGGATCGTCGATGCGCCAGATTTTACCGTCCAGCGCCAAATGCGACAGTCTCACCCGGCTGTCGTTGATGGCGTCGTACATCAGGTACGGCCGGGCGTCCTGGTTGCGCTGATATTGCTCCCAATGCCCGGCTTGGTAGTTGGCCTGCAGGTTGGTGCGGAAGATGTTGTCGAGCCGGTAGCTGGGTAAATTCAAATCCTTGACAACTTGCTCTTGCTGCCATTCGCCGAAGGTTTTGCCGGTGGCGGTCACGGCCGTTAAGCCGTCCATCACCGTCTGCAGTTGGTCGTGTCCGGCGATGCCGGCGATGGAAAACGCCAACTGCCGGGCAATGCCTTGCAGCTCGCCGTAATAGACGTCGGGCAACACCACACCGCGTTCCTCGGCAGCGCGGATGGCCTCGTCGAAATGGACGGGCTGACCATTGATGGGCGGCAGTCTTAGCGGGTCTCTAGCCATGATGTCTAAATTGCGTTAGGCACCATCCCAGCAATCGCATGGAATCCCAACGGTACATTCAAACAAATCCGTTTGTGCGTTATCAAAAGCTATCAAGTCTTGCCACGCCCACATTCTCCCAAGCCCTTTTAAGCTGGTAAGCTCAGCATTGCGTTCAAGCGCAATCGCCCGCTCTTTCAAATCATCTGGCAAGGCAATAATTTCGTGTTTTTTGCTGCTTGGGCAAAAAAAACAGGCGCTTTTTCCCGGCGGTTTAATTCCTGCTGCCTCAATTATCGCAATGCAGTCCTTCCTGAATAATCCGCGCTCAATGAGCCAATAGCGTTTTTTATAGCCCTCATCAAACATGTCGCCGCGTTCTGCCCGGTATGGTTCGCCCGCGTCAAACCCGATAAATTGGGTTACATCCTGCCAACCTTTCTCTTTTAGCCAGCGCTTAAAAGGCCGTTTTTTCCACTTGTCGCTGCACGATCCAAAACCATAAATTATTCCAGGCAGCTGATTACGTAATAGGCACTCTTCTTCCAGCGTCTCAACAATCACGTCGTCGCCTATTTTTGCGAACCCTTTTACCGTCTTGATTGCCGGGTATCCTCGCTCAATCAGCCACGCATTAAAATCGGCTAAATGCTGGTATGTTTCTGGCCGCTCGCCTCCGGTGTCTGAAAAAACAATCGCATCAATTTGTATAGTGGACCCCGAAATCCGGACAATAGTTTAAGCTATGCTCTGATCCAAAAATGAGACAGAAAATGAGTGAAAGCAAACGCAAGGTATTTACGGGAGCCCAAAAAGCAAAGGTTGCCCTA